>JAAUXU010015975.1_pt1 | contig 15674 bp, 16 predicted proteins | sample 7278151 | NCBI WGS metagenome assembly JAAUXU01 (sample SAMN14350113, study PRJNA611818) | marine sediment metagenome | isolation source: surface marine sediment (1.8m) | place: French Polynesia: Moorea | collected 2018-08 | reverse complement strand
TTAACAGCTGATGACAAACATTCTTTTAATGTTTGGATGAATAATGATCAATTGGGTCTGACTCCACTTTTTGGCCATAGTCGCATTTCCCAGAGGGTGATCAAACCCACGATGAATAAGCCCGTTGAACAGGGAAATCTCAGATGATTGTCATACACATTTGGCAGCACTCCATTGATCTCCGTATCCATCAGGCATTGTTCAGTACAAAAATGCTGATTGGAATTGGGACATAACCATTGTATATATCCGGTGATGATCATAAGCGTGTTCCATTGTACGTCAAACTTTGTCCACAGTCACTGTAGCTTTCGATGTAGTCGAGTTTCTCCAGCTCCCAAATGCCGAAGATTGGCTGAGCTTAGCTCATCACGATCGGCTCATCTCAGACATATCAAAGAGCCTCCATGTTGTAAGTGGCGTCGATCGTCGAAGGGGATGCGAAAAAGAGCCACGCTTTTTGGCAGCTTTCACCCCAACCTTTCCAGCGATAAAAAGCGACTCAGTCTAGAACAACCAAGTTTCAACTAATGGCCTGAAGCAAGTAGACCAGAAACGATGATGGGGTGTAAAAAAAAGGAGATGAAACCACTTGACGGAGAAGAGAATGAAATAAATGGTCTCTCCCTCCTTCCCCACACACTTTAAAAAAAAGAAACTCCCTACTTTTAGAGCAGAGGAGCGATTAAGGCAGGAAGAGGAGAGAGAAGAAGTCCTCACAGGACAGGATCATGAAGACCGCGTCGGATGTGACGGACCCAGGGACGACACACAGCAGCAACACGGCCGTGGTCAGCAGGGTCTTTCTTCCTGTTTACACTTTCCGTCGCTGCCCTCTTACTTACTCCTTGTGTGTGCGCGCCGTGAGTACACAGAAGAGGTTCAAATAGCATAATTGTGCGGAAAAGAGGGGGACGTTGCAAAAAAAAACCCCGGGAAAATTGCGCGTCCGCCCCATACATGCGCACAACGGCGGTGAGAAAGGTGTCTCCTGTGTGGGTTTTTTTCTCTAGAGTAGTTTTCCTCTCTCTCTTCCCGCCAGTTTTTTTTTCTTTTGCCTAGTGCAACCGACAGAAACGAAGGGAAGAAGAGCTCTTAAAGTTTTCTTCGGCGACACAAAATGCCATCATTGTCCTCCACTCTCGCGGCCTCGGCGTGGAAGGTAGTCGTGGGGAAGGGGGAGAGGGAAAAAGAAGAGACTTGAGAGAGAAAGTTCCCTCGGGTGTTTCCCCCGGGTCCCCTTCTTTTCCTTGGATGAGCGCAGACATGACGTAGGACGTTTGGTCCTGTTATTATAGGCGCATGTCATTATGGTGACCGGGAATCTGCGCTGAACGACATCGTGCACCGCGTCCGCCATCTTGAAGAGGCAGCCCGCCAGCTATGCTGAGATGCAGCAGATCCCGCCTGGTCCTTGCTGACATCGCTCCCCAGAAGGGTCGTGATGTGTCTGGACGAAATACGAATTCGTCTGTTCCAGAGGTCGAGACAAGAGGAGCTGTAGGCAAGGTCGGAGGAACTGGGTGATTCGGGTCACTGGGCTGGAGAGGCCATCCTTCCCAGACGAGACGAGGTACTCGGTACTGAATTCAACTACATCTCGTAGTCAGACGGACTTCGGTGCAATATTGACTGTCCCACTGCCACTCGTTTGACGCCTCGTACCTGAGAAAAGAGGCCTTACACACCTTGGGGTCGATGCATTTCATCGTTTGGGCCTCTGATCAACTCCGAGAACTGAGGGAATGTCTCTTCGCAGTAAGAGCTCTTTGCACTAGAAAACATATTCACAGACTGACTGGCTACCTTGGGCTAGCAATATAGGCCTATAGGCCTCGTACGTGGGAAAGGTAGCATCTCCGTAGTAGAATGGGCATATCTCGAGTCGATTGCCTCAGCATTTTGCCTAACTCTACAAGGAGAGACGATCAGATCGAGACGGCAATGGGCGATTTGCCATGCCGAGGCCTGTTGACAGTTGGATCTCCATTTGCCTGGAGGTGGAGACGGAGCACAGTTGAGTCTCGATTTGCCCTGAAGTTGGGGCTGGGTACGGTCTCGTCCGACATGATCTCTCAGCTGGTCTCCCCCTTCCTTTTCTCCCCTTCATTGACCGCGAAGGAATTTCACCAGCCGTCACTGGCACTGTTTTTTTTTTCCTTTATCTGGCGATGGAAAGTTTGCCAAAGAAAGAGATTCTTTTTCTTGGTCGTTCGTTCGTTCCTTCAAGCGGTCGGATGGATCCCTTGTAGTCGTCGTCCCACCCGAGGAGGAGGACGTCGACGAGGAGGAGGCCTCCTTGGGTGTGACAAACAACTGGGTACGAGGAGCAGCCAAGGCCAAAAAGGGCCATCACACAGGCAAACAACATCCCATTCATAGCGGGCGACCTCCAAGTCTTTCATGAGCTCACTCACAGCGTGTGTGAATGCCTAGGCACAGCTCTCTTTTTTTGGCCCAGGTGTGAAAGCACCTTGCGGAGGAGCGACGAATGTATCGATAAATCGGACAAGACCTGACGACGACGACGACGGTGGCGGCGGCGGCGGCGGCGATGACGGCCGAAGAGTGAGAACATTCTAGAGAGGGAGGGGAAAGACATGGCGTTCATGTAAATTATGTCCTTCCTATGTCGGGCAAAAAAAATCCCGGCTCGGTGACGCAGAAGCAAAAAAACTGAAAGATATGCCTGAATTCCAAAAATGTGATACTACCCAAAATCAAGGAAAATGTATGAAAGGCAGTTTTTCAAAAGCCGAAAAGACTTTTCTAAAAAGTTTTCAAAATCTTTGGTAAAAAATGGCATTGCGAAATCTAGAAAAAAGTGTGAAATGCAAGTTGACCCAACGTTGCTGGTGGCAAAATCACTGGAGTAAACATGGTTTAAACCTACCTTAATGCCAAGCAATAACTTTATCATTGCACAGCAAAAGTCATTTCCATTGTCGTAGGCATGGATTGTGAATTACTATTGTCAAATGCAAGTCCAAGAAAATACTGTAGGGACACAGGAAACTTGCGAAAATTTGCATCGATGCATCGCGTGCACCAAACAAGTAGAAACACATTGACGGCATTAGCGGAAGTCACATTCAACCTTTGAGGGAAAAGCGAAATGTGCACTGCAGGCAAATAGCCGAGACAAGAGCACAATGAGCATCAATAACGGGTTAGAATGCTGCACCACACACACAGCTGCACAAGATATGCATTACATAAAGAGCGAGGGTCGTATGTACAGTCTGTCTCACTTATAGTGTAACAATTTTATCCCAGCCGCAGCTCCACGTATATTTACTAAATAAATTTGAAATTGACTCCACACACCAGCTCATGTCAACCTATTTGTTTGATGTGCATATACAGCTATTGGTCCTCGTCTGAGCAGCGTAGAGAGCGCAAATAGCAGACCACCATGGGCAAAAGTTGCAAAAAAGGACGACAGAGACAATCATGGCACTCAAGAGTCCGAGCTGGAGGATCATCAGTACCAGAGAACTTGAAGCTCAGCAAAGCCAATGTGGCCGGAGTCATCACAATGGATCTCCAGGTTGGACATTCTGGCGATCAGCCAACTCAGAAGACGGCTCAAATTCCACATGCCATCTGTATCATCAGAAAGCAGAGCCGAGTCCTTCAGTGAGGTGGACCATGAGAAGGACCCTCACAATTGGATGCCCTTTGTAGGAAATGCATCCAATTTTGAAAGTTATTCTCAGGGTCTACCTAACTGAAGGATTTGGCTCAGAGTCCAAGTGTGACCACGTGTGGAAGTTGGCCGACACAATTGGCATGTCACTCTGCATGGTACACCTGATCCCTGATAAAGAACCTGAAGTCGGCCAAAAACCTACCACAGTCTGATGCCCAAGGCCACCACGAAGAAGCGCAAGGAGAGATGCCGCAAACTGCTGCAGTGCCTGAAAGTTGGGCCACGTGAAGTTGTGTGGACTGATGAGGTATTCACCGTTGAACCAAAGTTAAGCAGGAAAATGGATCAGGCCCATGCGGTTCACCACAAGATCTTGGCGGCCTAGTTCCGCTTCTTGGGCTGTCGACAAAAAACCAGCATCTGTCATGGTACGGGCTGTTGTCACCACGTCTGGGAAGAAGTCCCCACTTGTCGCGGTGGGGCCAGGGGTCAAGGTCAACACCGCCAAGGACTTGCAGACGTTGGAGGAGAAAGGGCTGGCCTGGCGGGGACATCTTGGAGCTGCAAACCCGCTTGTGCAGGATGAGGAGTGCCACTCAGATTTGGTCTCGACGACACTTACATGACTTAGTGAACAAGACTGAATGACCTCCATCCAGCCCCAACTGCAGTCCCATGGACGACAGCGTGTGGAGAATCATGTCAGCCTGGGTTAAGAACAAGCCATACAGGGGTGTGGACACCATGAAGGCCACTCTGAAGACTGCATGGGATGAGCCTTCCGAGGACTCCTTGAAGGTTGCAGTTGCCCAGGGTCTGCATCACTTGCGTGACACTTTCAAAAATGACTGTGACCATATGGAAAAGTGTTAAACATAAAAGTTTACATGTCTGACTATTAAGCTTGTGTTAACTTTTCATGTCGATTGGTTGGAAAGAGAGAAAAATAATTTTCTGCGGCACACTTCAAGTCTGAGACGCAGACTGTGACTGTGCAAAGTGCATGGGCTGCACGAAGCGAGTGAACTTAGATTTACTACCTAAGTCATAGACCGTAGCAACAACTTCGGGATTGACTTTCAGGGCGACTTCGACGGCGATCATGATCTTAAGCACGTGTGTGGATGGTAAGTTTGGGGATGATCAGTCCAGAGATGAGACACACCCATCGACCCACCCACATACACACCCACACACCCTCACAGATGTGTTCAAAAACTGCACTTGACACAGAGGGTTAGGAAGATGGCAAAAGGCAAACTTGAATTGAGACAGTTTTGCTGCCTCATTAGGTGCATGGGCCATACAAACCTTGTTGGGAAGAAAGAACTCTTTCAAACTGGAATTAGAAGTCTGAACCTGCTCTTGAATGAGGTTGGGCTTAAAAGTACAGAAACATCCCAGTTGGTTTCAACAGCTGCAGAGATAACTTATTTTGAAAATCTCAACATGGATACTTGTGGTGAAGGTGTTTGAGATTCGTTTTCTTGGGATTTGCAGTTTGGAAAAAAGGAGTCACCTCAAATCTGCAAATTTCGTAAAATATTCTACTTTGGGATGATTATGCGTGACATTGAGTTGTGCCTGTCGAAAGTTCTATTACCCCTCTTATATCATGGAAAAGTCGGAACTCAGGCAAAGGGAGAACCGATTCAGTGAGGCAACTAAGATTTTGAAATTTTACTGAGGTGCAATTAATGACAATAGACTATGCTAAAGTCCCGGTGCCATATGATAGACCTTTTTAGTGGACTGCAATTGGGCATCAGTCATTAAAACGCCGAGGAGCAAACTGTCTTCAGGTAATAAATCCTCTAACTTTCCTCATAAAATGTCATCATTTTGTAATTTCGTTATTGCGCTTCATAATACAGCTTAAAGCAGAACACAAGGTTCGTGGTTCATCTTGCCTGTTTCCATAACCTGTGATGGTTCTTCAGCAAAGCTTTCAGCATTGCCAATTCCGTTTTCTTTACAGGAAAAGTTATTAATTCAAGTTTCTGCAGATGTTTTACCCCAATATATGATAAGTATGAATTTTATTTCAACCACAGTATCCAAATATTTATGGCGCTATTTTTTTCCAACTGATCGCGTGGGCGGGATTTGTCACTGATGTCATCATGTTCACTACGTAACTGTCCCACTGTCACTGACTTGAGTTGTCCATATGTTCAAGGTCAGAAAATATCTGCCGGCTTCAATTGTCAATTTGTCTTAATGTCACTAAAGTTAATCACCCTGTTCCGTTGATGGCGTAATCGGCCCACCATGTCTTGAATAGACGGTGGAGAGATGATCTCAGCTTCATTCGCATGCTATTCATCCTCTGCTCTCCTTCAGACAGTCACAACAGATTCGACCTTGGGCATGATGCTTCAAGTGGGCTCGGTTGGCATCAACAAAATTATTTACTGGATGCCCATTGTGTAGTGCTATTAGTTATTCTTGAGCAAAGTTTCGTTGCAAAACAAATTCTTATTCAGTTTTAAGGTGCCTCAAAGTAAGCATGTGCGGGTAACCGAACCGAAACCGATATCCGAATCACTCGACAAAAACCGAAACCTATCGGGTTTTTTCTCAGCAAATTTCGGTTTCAAGTTTTGTGCCAAGTGAACAAATATTTGTTCAACCTGCCAACAAGACAAACTGCAAACGGGATTTAAAGTATAAGTATGTATCAACCCTGAGTGGACGCATAGGTGCATTGCAAGCAAGGTCAGTAAAATGCTTCATCAGTGTCCCTTCTCGACAACTGGCAACATTGTCTCAAGCACTCTGGACTGAAAATGTGTCTCATCTGGTGCATCTGGACAATGTCAAGAGTGAAATAACATTCCAGCCCAGGAATACATGAGTTTGAGGATGACCCGAAAACCAAACCGAAAAGCGAAACTTTTCCTTCAAAACCGACCCGAAACCGATTTTCGAATATTTTCTTCGACCCGCACATTCTTACCTCAAAGAACTGTGGCCCATGAGTATTTGGGGATTTGGTAACCTTTGCAAGTTCAAAGTATCCCCCATCAGCTGCAATCACTTCTAAGAGAGTAAGATGTCTTGGTCTTGTCATAGCTGAAGTAATAGTCAGCTTTGTCTTCTCAGCCTCGCTATTATATCCCCCTCACTGCTTTTGGAACAACCCCAATTGTAACATTTGTGGGGGTGAAGTCAAGACTTACCTTTGCTGACGAATCTGATTCTCTTCCGATGTACTAATCTGGAGGCCACCATTTAACCCCTCACCTGAGCCTGCTTGTTTTGGAGCTAAAGACTGAAATATTAATGGCTTGCTGCTTCTACGTGCAGCTTCATAAGAAAAAATATAGCTCATCCTGGAAGATGCCTTTAATTGCTAATCCCACCTGCACCATGTAATGTCGTATATGTTCTGTGCCAGAGAGCATACGATGCCAAACACGGTAAATGTACTCCTACGCTGTGGGAGACTTTGATGGCCAGATCTCCTTTGGCAGAAACATAATCCCAAAGTATGCACTGCACTTCACCATTTTATCTGATGCCACAAAAGCTGAGAAAATGTCACCAAAATGGCCGAATTGCTGATTTTGGCAACCTACTCTCGTCACACAGTTTGTCAGACAATATGAGGGAAAAGTGACCACGAAGTCAAATGTGTCTGGGTACTATAGATTTTCTGTGGAGCGGTTGTGACTCGTAGCGTAACCGGTACATATTTCAATAATCCCGAATCCCAACCCAATCCAATATTTTCCAGATTTCCCCAGCTTTTCTGAAGCTGGCATGATTGTGCTCAAATTTTGAACACCTTAAGGCCATCAGGGCATTGAAAATGAGTGCACAAACATATGAGCCTGATAGAATTTGGTCAAAGCGATGCTGATTAGAAGTTAGTGCAACGTGAGCTGACTGAGACGAGGTTGACCAGGTTCATGCAGCTCAAGCCACGAACAGTTAAGCTAAATCAAGCAACGTAGGCACAAGACGAAAAAACAAATGTCTTCCTTGTCTACTTGAAATGGGTCTCTGCACTGCTGGTGACTGGATGTTTTCATATCAAGGGCTTGACGTCAATTGCATCAGAATGACGAAGCCAGAGGTTGTCCTGTCAAGCTCTAGCACTTGGGATGAGGAGCTCCAGGATGCTGCTGTCTGCCCAGATGGTCTCGTCTCCAGGGCCACGGGACCAAGGGCATCCACATCGGCATCGCCAACTCCTCCAAGGTACCGTGGGCCACTGCAATGGCTATCAATTTCATACAGATGGTACTTTAGTGTTGGGGAAGGTGTCCGCCTTTATGTAACAGTGGATGGCATTGATACAGTTCAGCTGGTTAGTGGCCCCGGACGGAACACTACCGAAGTATCCCGTCCACGCCTCGAGTGCAATATTCTTGGCTTGAGCCAACCTCCAATGCTGATGAAGGTAACGAAGAAATGGACTTTCCGCAGTCTTTTGGATTTTCAAGATGAATCTGGGCTTACTGTGAAGTACGAATGCAGAGTCGTCACTTGGTCGGATTCGTTCATGTCTTCGTCGGGGACCCTTCTACGACCCACCCACCCCGAGTACCGATGACCCTTGGCAGCTTCAGCTTATTCACTAAATAAGTCATTGACTTTTGGCTTTGTCTGTCTGCCGCTCTGTCTTGGCAGAGGTGTCACGACTGCAGCCCGAGCCCTGGAGGCTTCTTCGTCCGCCACATCCGTCCCGTGGAGGCGATGCTAGAGATCAGTCTGGATTCATGTCGACAACCTTGTAGGTGGATGTGTCATTAATGAGAATCTAAGTTCGATCGACACGCATGAAGCTCAAAGTTGATGTCTCTCTGAGCGTCTCAAGGGACAGCAATCACGAACTAAAGCACTGCAACCCCCTTGTAATTAGGTCACCTTACAAATACAGAACATAAGTTACATGCTAACAAATACTTAGACATGAAGGAATCAAAAAACTTGACGGATAGAAGTGAGTACTGATCGTTAGATGCGCACAGTGCGTACTGTCATCTCCTCGATTGCGCACATGAAGTTACAACAGGTCCGTCACCACCAGTGAAACAATGCTTGATCTATTCTTGGGTCACCTCCGAAGCGCTCTTACTGCGTCACGTCCGTTCATCTATCGTCTTAGCTTCTTTCCGGCGCCGCCGTTGCAATAGTCAAACAGGTTGATGAAAAGGTCTAGGATGAGCTCGAGGATCTCGAAGCACATGATGACTGCCATGCCAAGGTACAGGCTCAGAGCGCCTCCCAGACTTGACACTATCGCATTGCCCTTTAAGCACATAAAAGAAGAGAATCAACAACAAGGCAGGAGAATATTGTAGCTTGGCCACCCTGCCCACCTCATATTTCTTGTTCTGGGTGACGCTCTTGACGTTCAACGTCTTGTAGTAGATATTGGCTTGGACGAAGTTCTGCTGGATGGATTCCTTGATTTTGAGTGAATCTTGTGGAGGTCCACTCACAGTGTTTGGGTCATAGCCCAGATCCAATGCCAGATCACGCTAGGGTGTGACAGTGCAAAGAAAGCTCGGTAAATGTTTTAGTGAGAAACTTTTCCTCCTCACCCAGTACTGGTTCGACGGCCATGTGGAGATGGTTACCAGGCTCGAGAACTCAGTCTCGCTGAAAATGTACGAGTTTACTCACACCATCTAAGCACCTACACCTACACATACTTATTGGTGTGAAGTGATGTATATTTGGGGCTTCATGCAAAATGGATCTCCCACAAAGTGGCCACAGTCTTGCAAATGGAGTGTTACAGGAGCTGTGAGGGCTGGTCCAAGGAGCCTCAATTGAAAATTTTGTTCGCAAAAGAGGAACAAAAGATTTCTCCGAAACAAAAGATATGAACATGGCTTTCTTCCTCTTTGGTGAAAAGTATAAAGAGAAATTTTAAAAAAGGAGCCATGCGTTTCTTGGATGCCTAAGAACTTTTTAAAAATAAAAATGTTAATTTTAAAAAGGGTTTTTTCTATCCTTTTGTTCATTGGGTCTTCTGTAGCGAATAAAATTTTCAATTGAGGCCCCTATACCAGTTTAACGAAGTGCTTTTCTCGGGCTACCTTTGCGAGGCCATAGCAGCTTTCTGGGAGGTGTAGTAAAAAAAAAAGCATTTGACTTAGGTTCCCTGTTGCATAGATGTCAGAGTTTCAGATCCATTTGGCAAAATCGCCTAAAAAATATATCGCCCTAAGACTCATGCGTGCATGCGTACGTGCATACGAACAACTTACACACAGGCAACACTGAGTTACTGGTAGGATATCACAGGGAATGGTTGTCAAGCCAGAAAATTGCTTTGTTCTGGCAGATGGCAGAGAAAAAGAGTAGACAGGATATTTCGTATGACATAGTTAATGGGAAATTCTCAAGACTGAAGTGTTTCTTACTGCTCTTCGATGACAAACTGTATTCTAGCGATTGGGATCACCGGAATTGCAGGGAGTGAAACTCTGTTCTTGTGGCGTCGCTGGGAAAAAAAACTTAGGCAGTTATGCAAATTGGGTAACCAACAACAACCATGCATCCACTATGGATAAATGAATGAACTGAGTTGCGGTTTCGTGATGGGATTCGAGCCTAAAAACGCCGAGCCAATCAAGCTTTTGTTATCCCAGGCTTGCCCTCATGCAGCTTGAGGGTATCATGTACCTAAATGGAGGTGAACTTTTGCAATTTTATGGTTTTATCGAGCCAAACCAAAGTTCCCAATCTCCGCACTGAGCTGGCATGGCTTGAGCCATCATTAGTTGCGACATGCATGAAACAGTTCCTTTATTATATGTTTCACCCAGTGAGCCTGTGGCTTTTTTTGCGATAAGCAATGGAAAGTTTTCAGTGCCAACTATCTGAAACACTCACGCTTCACCTACTTGCACAGTGTGTGACACGGACAAGCTCGATCGCCGTCGTCAAAGGCGTTCAAGATCCTCTGAAAGCACGTAAAGTTGAGATCTGAAAGAAACGGCATTTCGTACATCTCAGCTCCTTTTTTTCGTCCTCTAGCACTGAACTCGTCGGATCGGGGACGGTGTAGCAGGCGTCGCCCTCCGCGGTCTCCTCGTAGTCGAAGAGCACGAGGTTGGGGTGAAAACAGTCGCATTCGGCGATGATGGCGCGTTGGAGGCAGTACCGCTGACAGATCTACGCATATGGACACTGCGACTGCCTGAGCACTTCATTAACACTTAATTGACCACTCACCGCCAACGAATAATTAACTCGCTTGTTCGAGACGTCGAACGGAGTCTCGTCCCACTGGCGATAGCACTCAGAGGCATACGGTGCCGTCAGTCTGGAGATCTCCGTCTAGAAGAGCAAAGCATGCCAACGCACGTATTGTACACGTATAAATTACATATTGAATTTTGCTTTGTGTGCCCACCCTTTGTATAGAGATCGAACTGGCCGTGTTGGGCATGAGATCGAGCCCATTGTCCTCTGGGAGAGGAGGCAGATAAGGATCGTGCAAGACCATCCTGATCCCGGCCTTCTTGGAGAGCTTCTTCAGCATGTAATTTTCTTGGTCCAAGAACAATTCCACAGTCAGGCCTTGAAAGGAATTCTCGCATAGTTGCTCTACCTGACCACGTGCATGGCATACCATTAGAGACTCCAGTCAAAGTTGCCTTTCGAGGCGCGTCAGAGTCAGCCTCGTTGGAGACGGAGTTAAAGGTGATGCAGTTGCCGAACCCGGCACTTTGATAGATCTGCCAATATCTGGAATGAAAAAAGAAAAAGGTTGCATAATGGTGTTGCAGCAATACTGTTAAGAGTGCCATGCCCCACTTCGGCGAAGAACAGTCAGTGCTGCGGTAGCTGCAGCTAGACAGGAACCCAGTGATGTTGGTTCTCCTCGAGCTGGGAAAAGTTGCAATCCTACATGGAGAAAAACTACGTCATATGATCAGTCCACTTGAGTCATAGACACTGGCCGAGTTAGGGCACCTGTGTCCCACTTTCTGACGCAGTGATTTGGTCAACTTGAGGTAGAGCAGGTCAAACTCGGCGTCATTGTACGCGTCAGCGGTGGGAGGGCCAATGTTGCCCAAGGATGACGACGAGGGGGACTCGTCATTGAGGGCTCTTTTCTTCCTTCCCTGACCAACCTGTGGGGGGCCAGCCTGATCTGTGTCAGTAGTTCCATCAGCATCTGGAAGAAGAAGGTTTCATCCACTTGTATTTAAAAACACTTTCTATCATCGCTGCCTCGGCGTCACCTTCTGAAGAAGAGTTGAGAAGTTCTTTGTCCCTTTGTTCTTGTTCCAGCTTCACGGGAGGAAACATTTTTAATCCATGCTTTCCCAAACTATTGTCTGGATTAGCCATACCTTTTTACAAGTTTCTGGCACGTATTGCGACATGTCGTTCCCGTTATCCCCAGGACGCGGCGTCATACTCTGGCAGGTTGTGACGTTGTTGCATCCTAGATTTGCCCAACCTTCGTCGATCTTGTCCTTGTCATCAGCGCTGATCGACGAATTAGGGGCTGAAGCTTTTTCCTTGGACACTAGCAGGTATGGACATCCATTCTGTCTCGCAGCGCCTATGTCTTCAGAGCACCTGACAATGGCACAGATGGGAGGAGACGGAGCTGAGCCTTCCAGGATCGAGCACATACCCGATATTGCCGCCCAATATTGCGAGCTCCTCGTCAGGCGTGATCTCTACATCGTTGCCGATGTCCTCGGTGAGACGGCCCAGATTTGTGTAAATGCTGGTGCAAATCTGTTCCATGCAGCCGCTATACCTAAAAATCTAACACATGGAATTGGAGTCAATCGTCTGGTGTGTACAAGATTATAATAGCATTGTTCACTTCGTCAATGTCGTGTATCACAGTCGTCAATGCATTTATTTCTTCTTGAGAGCCACCAGAATCCTTCAGTATTTCTCGTTCTTCGGTGCGATTCATTTTTTCATTCAGCAGATGATCGCAGTTGACCCTTGAACAGATGCACAAAAAAGTGTAGAGCAAAAGGCGTCTTGGGGGAAGCCTCGACGCGATGAACGTTACCTGTTGAGGTTGCAGAAGGTGACGGCCGGGAACTCGACGGCGGTCTTGTGGCTGAGCACCGTGTCCGTGATGTACGGATAGTCGAAGAAGTCCTCCACGACCGAGATGAGCCCCGTCACCGTCTGGTATAGGCAGACGCCGAACACCACCAGCCAAACCATCGAGCGAGTCCAACTCCTGCAAAGTTTACTCCTGATAATCACGAGCTGGAGGAGCCGCACAATGACAAGTACCTCGCTGTCGCCGCATTATTGATGCCGGCGATCGAGGTGCTCCGACCAAAGTCTGTCAGAGTTCCCACGATCACCATAAAGAGACCCATAGCTGGCCTTTATCCCCCTCCCCGTCCCCCCTAACGCAGGCAGGCCAAGTCCTTGCCGAACTAGCTGTTATCCAACGTGCTAATGGGGCTCACTAAATGGCCGTCACGAGCCTTTTCTTCTCATTCGTGGACGAGTTGATGTTGTTGAAACCGCCCATGAATAACTGACACGTTACCAATCGGACTCCATCCATTTATTAACGCTCCTCGCAGAATGCACATTCAGTCCTTAACTATGCAGCACGTCATTTTCGCTCTCCTCGTCGCTGTTGTGTGTGCACACCCAGGCGCTATTGTTGTCGTCGGCGTGCAGCCCCGTCATGGAAAAGCACGTGCTTAATCAACTTGGAATGCGCTGCAGTTCTTGAAATACCCGGCCCAGAGAATAGGGAATACCCAAAAGCGAGCATACAAACTCATTTTTGCACGTCCGGTATTTGACAGGCAGATGAACAGGACGGAGCGGAAGGTCTGGCCGAGTTCAGATGTTTGAGTGTGGAAGGTCATGAGCGTTGAAACGCCCAAAAAAGGCTTTAACAGGCGCGTTCGTCTCTTCTTCTATTTTCTTCCACGTTCTCGGATCCGAATCCGATAAGAAAAAGGCGTTTTTACGCTTCGCCTGCGTTAGTTTCTTTTTCGTCCGCACGTCTATTTGGAGTTAGCCACAATTAGGAAGCCCTCGCGCATTCCCCAAAACGTCCTCTCATCGGAGTTGTGACTTGTGATGAAGAGTATTCAAGTTGCGCGGTGGGAGTCGCGAAAAGTGTCCGCCACGCAGGAGGTGAAGGAGGTTGGGGCGGAGGTCAGCTGGAAGGAGGTGGTCGGGGCACGGGTGAGGACGAAGGAGTGGCAAGGGGAGTGTAAAAAAAAGGCTGAAAGGAAAAATGACAGAGGAAATTTTGATTTCTTTTTTTTTTTTCACTCTCACAGTGCATTCAGTTCGTTCGAAGTACGGCACGTAAACAAAAGGCCTTATGATAAGTAGCACTTAGGAAGGAGACAAAGGCGCACCATTTTTGGCGGGCCGCCAGTTTCGAAAGCGTGTGGATGTATGTGTGTGTGTGTCACATGTCATAGTTAGACTGTCATATATGGTGGCGCGAACAAGGCTCAACAAAGCTGGGCCAACGTTCCCTATTTCTGCTATGCACCATCTCATACGGGAGTCATATGTACTGCTGGACTCGAATACATCGCGGTGACGAACGTCTTGTGCATTGGGAGGGAGAACGAGAGCTCTCTGCGGACCAGGCAGGGCCAATGCGGCGATCTCTCCAGCAACAACATGCTGATACGTTGTTGCCGTATGCAAAAACTGATTTTTTGAAGGGGGTTATGACTTATGCTCACTTAGACAGTGCTGTAAAAATGCGCTACCACTGTACTCACGGTGACATATTCAAGGGCACTTAGTTTTACGAGAATTTTGGGGCCTATTGAAAGGTTTCACGGGACTTTCCGGGTGCTTTCGAACCTTTCAACCCACTTCAATCATATCCGAAGAAGTAGAGTGGGAAGTGGAGCAGGGCCATGAACGTTGGCCTAGTTCAGACCCAATTTTTTTCACAAATAATCATTTCGCACACAGGGAGTGATTTACTTAGCTAGGGACCTCTATAACAAAAGTAACTTAACTCGTACGAGTGTGGGGCAATAGTTTCCCGTTTGACACACTTGGTTCCCATCTGAACAGTGCGTGAAATCATTCTCAGATCGACATTACTTGGCCTCTCTGCAATCGCTCCCAGGTTGTCCGCCATAAGTCCGAATGTCAGAGGTCCCCCAGATTGAGCTTAAGTGTTTTTTGACAGTGAATAACCCAAACACTCATCAACGTTTTGCGCGCCGCATGAGCTAGACCGAGTCTTTTGTCTGAACATGGTGAAAACACAATAGTCAACTTTTTGCCTTTTTATGATTTTTGCGCCTCCCAAGTCAAATCCACCCAGTTTTAATCGTGTCAGTGTGTGGACGGGTCTAAAAAGCTGTGGCAGGTTCATTGAGAAGACTTTCCAGAGCTCTTGGGTGTGGTTTTGGACTCTCCTCCGGTGTTTCCCCTTGTCCTTTGCATTGCACACCAATGGTGAGTAGATTGAAGCTAAGTGTGAAGGCAATGGCATTCTGTGTGCTGAGTTGTCTTTAGGTCTTTTATCCTTCCCGCCAGGTTCTCGTGAGTAGTTTCGATACGCGTAAAAGGCCAGCTATTACTTCGGTACGAAATAATCACCCTTTGTGGTGCACGTTTAGGCAAGTGTCAGTGATTGGTTGCATTGGCCGAACAAACAATGGCGCGGGTATCTTATGCAAATACAGTGGACACTCGATCATGTCAAATTGTTCGTTGGAGGAAAAGAAAAAGTTGACAAAATCGAATGGTAAACAAAAAAATAACTGAGTAGTGGCCTTTAAACATTGGCTGTTTTTTTTTAGAAGAATGCGTAACAAACAGAACCGACAGAGCAACGTACAAAGATATCGCTTACTTAGTCTTTTTCGAATGGATGCACTTGGTGGATGGACAAAGTAGTGGCGTTGTATTCGCATTTTTTAAAATAATAAAGCATTCACAATGTGGCGGGGGGGGGGGGGGGGGTGATAAAAAAATTTTGTAAAAACGAATTTAAAATGTACAGCACATTTCGATATCCGATTTTGGTTTTTCGAGGGGGATAATATAAATGAGTTTGGTG
>JAAUXU010165403.1_pt1 | contig 15678 bp, 9 predicted proteins | sample 7278151 | NCBI WGS metagenome assembly JAAUXU01 (sample SAMN14350113, study PRJNA611818) | marine sediment metagenome | isolation source: surface marine sediment (1.8m) | place: French Polynesia: Moorea | collected 2018-08 | reverse complement strand
GGATCCTGGCGAAAGCAAGCTCTGTGTGTCTCCAACAATTCAGGTCAGAAGCACCATCCCAAAAAGACTAATAAATGGTGCTCCACTACATAGCCATTTTTGCAAAACTTTGGCAATCTCTAGCATGTTCATCTTTGGGAATTCAGAAAAAACAAAAACATGCAACACAATTGGGGGTCCATGACTACACATTGGTGACTGAGCAAAGTTGATATTCTAGAATGACCTAAATTTTGGCCACCCTACTGACCAATCTACCCTGAAGGGGAGCAGTTTCCTGAAACGGTACCACAACACAGCAAGGAGAAAGGGTTTGTACAGGAAAGAGAGCCAGAAGAATGACTTGACAGGTCTGGTTGGAACTTACATGAAGTATGACTTTGACATAGTCTGTCATCAAAGGGGTTAAATCTCTTGGTCAAATATCTTTTAATTTTTCTAAAAGAAGTTTTGTTCTAGGATGATTAGACTTGCACAGGGAAAAACCCTCTAACCATGGTGCCCAAGGACATAGCCCAAGGGCTGTAATAGTCCGGGGACAGATCAAATTCAGAGGATTTTGACCAGCAAAAATCAAACTAGGAAAAGTAAAGGCACTTTGGCGCATGCAATTTGTAATTTGACGTGAGATTTTTTTCTGTCTTCCCTTTCACTCCCGCCGTCTGACCCAGCTTGACCTGACTCTTCTCCCTCCCTACTCAGCAGAACTATCAGGCCCCGCTCCTCTGGGCCCTCGAGTTGTCTAACTCCGTCGAGGCGCAAAATCTTCAGTGGGCCTTAAATGGTAGCTGAGTGGTCAGTTGCTATTTTGAACCGGTGAGGTAGAGTTGCCATCAACAAGTACAATGACAAAAAAGAGAGGTCCTCGTACAAAATCAATCAGGCAAATCGTATGTGCAAATAACGTGGTTAATCTGACGTCTGCTCACTTGGCAGAGCAAGGAGCCTCTGCTGTACACCCCGACGCCACCACGGCCCTCGTGGCTGCCCTCGGCCAGCGACACGACCGCAGCGGCGTCGAGATCATGCGGAGCAACTTTGTCCAGCTATTGCGTCATCAACACCACTTCATACGATCACTTTCTTAGGAAATCTTGCTCACCCTGGAGGAAGTAGAAGGAAATCAAGCCTGTCGCTGTCTCGCTCTTTATTGCTTCATACCGTATGGATGTTGACATATTTAGTTTCGTAATTTACCAGCAGCTTCAATCTATTAAGGTTTGCTGCACTACAAAGCTGCAGTTGCTTCTACTGGGCGTCTTGGCCACTACCACATATAATAACAACGCCTTACTATTAACACTTTAATGCATTAAATATTTTTACATCTAGTACAAGGGAAGTATTCCATCTTTTTTATGCATGTTTTTGAGGGGTATTTTTTTTAAAAAAAAACACAACTGTTAGCTGCGTTGTGGTGCTACACTAAATATGCCACTACAAACACGTTATGTATACGGTTATTTCATCGTGGTCTCGTCCGTGCCTTCAGCCGTGGTGCTTCCTCCGCCACATCACCGGGTCGGCCAAGTCAAGGAGCAGGGGGAGCAGATTGGAGTCGGGCGAAATTCGCCATCATTTCCCAGACAAATGCACAAGTCGGTGTCGGCCTGGAAGAGACAAATTCGCCTAGTACAGTGCCAACTCCACATTGCTCGTCCGTATTGCTGCACTGTATTTTTCGAGTCGTTTTGCCTGTCCACGGACTTGGAGGAGGACGGACGACGAAAACCTCAAGATGAGGAAAGTACCACGGTCAGACAATGTGCAATTTCGCACAAAACTGTTGCTCTTCCCATGCAAAAAAACAATTCCAGCAAATGTACACTCAGTTCAGCACTTGGGCAGCCTCCATTCGACTATGTCAAGTTCGCTGGAGTTTTTCTTTTGTCGGGCCTCAAAAGGCCCGTTTGAGTTGGGCCCCCAAACCCATTGGTCTGAGAAATTTGTTTCTCTCTCCACGGGGACAAAAAGCTCGGTTGTCTCTGTATTTTCATCTTATGGGAAAGGGTGTTTGACTGAAAAGGACACTTTTTGGGCAGACTTTTTGTCCAATGCAATACAAAGAGGCAGACAAAGGGTTGCATCTGTTGCTCCGAGGAGACAGAAGAGGAGACTCAATGAGCGACTGATGAGGTTTTGGCTCAAAAGCCTGCTTCACAAGGCTTTTTTGGCATTTGGCACAAGTGGAACAAAGTACTCAAGGCCCACGCAGGAATCAGATTTAAATATGCCAATCAGAAGAACTACTTATTTTTCATCAAACAATTAATCTTTTCATTAAAATGGGAGCTCAGATTAGCAGTAATTGTCCGCAAGTGATTTGAGATCAATCTAAAATACTTTTACTAAAAATAGCATTTTCGGAAGATGAAGTCAGTCCTTTTGTACTCTGGAGCTACATGAGTGAATTGTCCATTTGCATGAGTAACTGGGATTGGACAATTGCTACCAAAGATGTGCACCTAAATTTCGGAATGTTAAGCTCAAATTTCAAGTGTCATAAACGCCGTCTCCAAGTGCACAAAGAACAACATTAAAGTAATTTCGGAACCGTTAAAGAAGTGACATCAACAGAAATTAAAATTCTGTGAAACAAAGCATTTGAGGAAACGCTCGTTTCGAATTTCCTGCGTTTCCTGTGCATTTCGTGCTGAGAATCGATATTTGAGAGGGAGAAAAGTCTGGGAAATTAGGCCGTGAACGACCCCAAAGTGCCTTACAGGGTGACCACAATTGAGTTTCCCACCTGCCAGGGCAAGAAGAATGTTATCCCGTGTTTCTGACGTGCTCTACGTGGGCAAGATCAACGTCGGTTAAGTGAGGTCAGCCTGGAGCACGCCCAAGATGGGGTGGGCCTGAGTCACGCCCAAGATGGGGTGGGCCTGAGTCACGCCCAGGGGATTGGAGTCAATGGCATAGGAGTTGGGACAGGGGAAAAGGATGCTTTGGGCCTCTTCAGAGTCTCCCAGACTTGTTCGTCTTGGTGGTTTCAACCACGAAAATATCCGAAGAAGGGAGTCAAAGGCCTAGCCACTTAGGCCTACTACTTTCACATAGACTTTGTGGTTCTCTGGCCATGATGGGTCTCAGGTCACCCACATCCGGGCGTCGGGGTCATCGAGCCTGACATATTGCCTGGCCACAATATTTCCCTAGTTTTGACTTAGGAGTTGTTGACTAAGGCGAGGCCTATATGTTGTCAGAGGTCGGGCGGGGGGCCTGATGGAGGCCTAATGACAGTGTATGATGACAATGACAAGCCACAGCCTCTGTTAAAACGAAGAAAATACAGTGCACGTTTCTGCGCATTACATTCGTCATTAATACGAAATGGTTGGATTTTCTGTGTGCCAGGTGAGAGACGTCTTCATGATCAATCAAATCTCTCCAGAGAAGCAAGATTTCGAGCTCTTGCTTCCGAGTTGGTCCAAGAGAGTGAAATTGTCCAACATTTCACATTTTTTTTTAGCTGCACAAAAAGATTCTTTGATGAAAAGAGAGCTCTGAACTTTGAGGGCCTCCTTGAAAAACTTGAAAGTATCATACTTGACGCCAGATTTTTTCTGCACTGTTCTTTCTCCTGCACTGCGAGCCCGAAAGTGCAAAAGTACATTTCTGCCAAACACTTTACTTTCCCCAAATCGGGAGATATTGTATATTTTCCAGTTTGTACTTCCCAGCTCTGAGGAGGGAGGGAGGGAGGGAGGGAACAGCGCAGCTCTGCACTGCTCAGAGAAAGAAATGTGACGTCAAATAGCAAGGTTCATGCCCGTAATCTGCACTTCCCGGTTTGATTACCGACCATAAAGAGCAATATCAATAAATGGGTCTATTCTCATACGCACGATGCTTCTGAAGACGGCCGCTACCGCTTCCCCGGGTCTGAACCCGCTTACTTTTTGCCCAGGTGCTATAATGGCATTTCACTCAGGAGCATTTTACTGCAAATGGATAAAGGCCTCTGTGCAAAGTGGCCACCCTCTTCGCCCATGCGTAATTTCACTCTAGATTGTTGACTTCAGCTGATTTTTGACTTGAACTGATTTTTGACTACAGCTGATATTTCACAACAGCGCCATCATCAGAAGCTGAGATGGGACGGCCGAGAGGTGCATCACCTGGAGAGGTCACCGTGAGACCATTGACTACCCTCCAGAACACAGCTTCTGAAAGCTGTCGTCATCTATGTTCAAAATGATGGAAAAAAGGATGACAGCAAGATCGGAGTTACCCATGCTTCAAAATGATCAACTTTTTCCTCCGGGGGTGAAAATGGACAGCGGAGACATTGGGAGTCGAAATGTCCAAGTCCTGTTTCGTAGTTTGGAAGTAATGCATTTTCCCATAAAATAGACTAGCATATTTGTTTAGCATAGTTATGAACCGGCGTCCATAAGGCCCACCGAAGCAAGATATGAAGCTAAATAATCTCCAAATCAACCAAATAACTCCGTCAAAGCAACTGTTGGTGTTGTTTAATTAAAACACGCACAGGCACCAGTTAATTGTTCGGAGATTGCCTTATTGTTGCCAAAAAGATGAATCCTTGCTATGACAATCAATCGAACTTCATTAGAACGACGTCAGTAAGATCAATCAGGATTGATAAATCAGGCGCACTGGATTAAAAAGCGCACTGCTCATTGTTGAGACCATTAGAGGATTCAAGGTGCGCCTTAAAATTACCCAAAATAGGGTAATTTTCCTCGCTGATTGATCCAAGATTGATCAAAACCCTCTGAATTTTACCTGTTCTTGCAGTAAAATAATTCAGCCTGGTTAATTTCCTCTGATTTTGATCATTGAAAATTGGGAAAAAAAAGTGCTACAATACAGTACATGGGTGGTCAATATGTCCTGTTTTTTTCTCCACACCATAGTCATTCAGAAAAATGAGTGACTTTAGCCCCGAATATTTCGCTTAAGGATTGAATGTGATACAAAATTTCGCGTTAGAAACAGAGCAGTAAACTAATGTCACAAGTGTTAAATGTGAAAGACAACTGAGTTTTTGCTACAGAAAAGTACTATGTTAGCAGGTTGCTTTCATTCCTGTCACTCTTCATGACTTACCTGTCACAACAGTTATTAAAACTGAAAAAGCAGAGAAAGATTCATGCATGAGCACGGGGGGGGGGGGGGCTCGTCAAATTGTACGCTGCAAATTCATTGCACATTGCACTGTTGTGAGGAGACTTTGGATGATGTCAAGAGTTGCCATTGTTGGATAAAGCCTTCACTGATTGTTTCTCTTCTGTACAGATGCCTACCTGAACGTACAACTTCATATGGAAGCCAAAGTATGTCAAAGAAACTTTCCCAAGTCCAGGGAACTTAATGTAGTAAAATTAGACTTATTTTTTTAAAATCATAAGCGTGGATCAGTGTGCCGAGGATTGGCAGCATCCGCAAACCTGAACCCTGCCTTGACCTCGCACAAGAGGAGGCTTCACTCACGTCGTCGGTGCACGCACTGGACGGGTGGGTGACGGAGAGCAGATTGGTCGTCAGTTCGGTGTCGGCCGTGCAATCCACATCACTCTCCACCGGTCCGAACCACTCCTTCGAGAGATCGCAGCCCTGGCGGCCGGGGCCGTTCCCAAAGCCACGTCCGCGACGCCCGGCCTCGGTCACGGCCGCGCAAGCGGACAACGCCAGCAGGAGGAATAGGTAGACTTTCATCGTGTTGGTGGAGACGGACCAGAACCTGATCGTGCAATGCTTCCGTCAGCGCTGTCCTGATGCTCTTCGTACGTGACGCTGCGTAAGTCCGGACTGAACGCTTCCGAGTCCTTACGGCCCTCTTTTTAAGGCCTTTGTTCACACCTGTGACAAAGGACGTTAATACCGAAAATTGCTTCTCTTCAGCAGAAAAATGTGTCAAACACCATCATTTTGACGGCCAGACATTCATGACCGGCGGGAAAGACTCGCTGGCGGTGAATTGCACGGGACGGGGGAAGTACAGTACAGGGTTGTCCACCAAAATCGACGTCAGGTTGCAGAGAACAGAGACGTGGGCAAGTAGAGCAATTCTCGTGAACCACAGACGCCTTGGTAGAAATATTGGGTATTGACAGTGTAAAACTTGTAAGTTTTTATGGTCAACCCTGTACGTCTGTCAGCCGTTATCGTCTGGGGAGTCAGACTTGTCCGAGGATTTTCTCAGTCAAGAAGGCCTCTCTCTTCTCATGCTGGCCTTTGGGCATGACAGGGTGTTTCTGCCGTTACTACAGACTTTGACAAATTTGTCTGCTCTTCACTGGCAAGTTTGAGACAAGATGGTTGTTGTTGTAGTCTATGAGCATCACTTGGTCAACTACGTCAGGTGTATGAACAATTCTGCGTCACGTCCATGTCAACCTAGAAGCAGAGCAACAATGGCTGAATAAACAAATTCAGAAGACTTCGGTTATCCTGACCACTTGGACTTAATAAGCGGAGTTCCGATATCACTGGAGAAGCAGGGAAGAGGCATAAATGGACAATATGAGTGGAGCTGTGATGCATCCAAGGATCTGAAGTCAGCTGTGCCAAGGGCAGAGGTGATGAACTTTATCCATTTGCCGAGGAAATATCCAGCATTCATTGGTCAGATCGTAGACTGAGCATGAATCATTGAACAAATCATTCAGCTAGAATCACTGTCTCACCTTTGTGGATGAGAGTGTCACTGTGTCAACGCGAGGCACAGATAAAGTGTTAGCCAACATTTTTAGGATTAAAAAGGATTGAAAGTGCATTTTTAGCAGCAACTTTGTCAATGACACAACAGTTTTGCTTTTGGGCTGCATTCAATTGACTCAACACTTGCTCCACGTCACACTGACAAGCCATTGTCCTTTCAGGTCTCCTTGTCAACAATGCAGCACTGATTCTGCCATTACTACAAGGGAAGTTCATTGTGATCATATTTAGAACGTCTAAAGTGATACGAATTGGCAGAAAAGCTCACCAGTTTAGGTCAAGGATCACACAGGAGTTGTTCCATTTATACGAGCTTCCATAAAACTGTTTAACCAAGGCTACTTTCTCAATAAAATTGTACTTTACACGTGAGAAACTCGGATTGTCCCATGATCAACTGACTTCTTTGCTTCTGTCCACCCAAAAATGTTCGATTCACCACTCGCCCAGACATGTTCAACACTTGTTCTTGACGTTAGTCACATAGTGAATGAAAGATTTCTCGGGGAGATTTTGGTGTGGCAGATTTGATGGCGCCTTTGGGAGAAAATGTGGAGAGCAAAAAATTACAAGTGACAGCCAAAAGCGTGGAGGAGATAAGAAAACAGATATGACCGAGTCCTCTACTCTCATCAGTTGTCATTTGTGCAATCGGATTACAGCTCCTGGGGCATGCGGCCGAGAGGGCCGCCATTGGCGAGGTGAAGGCCAGCGTGGAGGCGACCAAGGCCTTGATGTCTCGGGATTACGTCAAGTCGGTCTGCAAAAAGTTGAAGTCGAGGCTCAAGGCGGGCGTGGAAGCAAACTGCAACTTTTGGGCGAGCAGCAAAAATTTCGATATCTCCGATGTGCAAAATGTCATCGAATGGCAACTATTAGGCCTACCCGAGAGTCTCGTTTATCCCCGGATTCCGTTTATTCGAATTCCTCCAGGGGAGGTTTGTGTCGGTTCATTCGTCATTTCAGAGTTCCCAGATGAGAGTCTGTTCAAAAACATCTGGTCACATTGTAGGTGGAACCAACTCAGACACCATTTGTGGCCCAGAGGAGGCCCAAGATGGGTGGAAGACACGGATCTTCTTCGGGTTGACAATGGAAAGAATCTACAACCGAGCAATTTTACCTCTATCATGTTGATCATGGAGCAGCTTTCTACATGCTAAGTACAACAATGCTGATCTTTATTTGGCTCTCTTTGGCGCACTTTTACACTATCCTCCCGGGGACTGGTCGAGTCCGACTGCGCTCAGCAGCACGGGACGATGACGAGGAGGGCGGCGATGCAGTTGGACGCCTGTGGAGAGGAGAACGCGCTCAAGTAGCATGTGCACGACCACAGCGCGGGTGTAAAGCAGTTTTGCTCACCATGATCAGCAGGGCTCCGATGGTGACCCACATGACGATGTCCTCGTTCTCTTCCAGGGCCTCCTCGATCTGGGTAAGGCAGCCGTTCATGAAGCTGCGGTCGGCGTAAAGGGACGGTTTTGTCTTGCATTGGTTCACGAGGGCCGCCGTCGACAAGCGCTCGCAGCAGACGTCAGGCACCGTCGGGCGATTCGGTCGCGGAGGATCCGCAAAGTTATCGTTGCGCTCGACCCAGTCGGTGTAGTCCTTGACGCCGCAGCACTCGAACTGAAAGGATCACGATGGGATGGACATGACTTTTACCGAACTTGTCTGAAGTTCTGGGTCCATCTGCTGGGCTTTTAAGAGGTCTTGGAAGACTGGAAGTTGTGCGATCCCCAGTCCGAGCCTCTGGGTGGGGATCGGAACCTTCTTTTGACCTGATCTTTGGTCAGGTTGGTCATATTTCGGCACCTTTTGCAGTCGCTGCCGCTGCCAAAGGTCAGATTTCGGTCAATGAATAGCTATCATGAGGCAAAAAAATGGCCGAGAAAATCTGCCCGGTTCAAACAGGCCGAATCCACCAAATCTGGCCAGTAAAACGGCCAAGTGGCAACCCTACTTAGCAAAATTAATAAGCCTGTCGCAGTTCTTGGGCTAGAATTTTGGCTCAAAATCAGGTCGATCTTTTCTAAAACCGTATGCAAGTGCACCCAATAGAACTCTAGAAGGGCTTAACTCTTAAAAACAGGGGTCAAATATGTGGTGATTCCCAAAGCTGCGTGAAAAAATTAGCATGTTCCATCTAAAGATATAAGGTGTCTGATCATAAATTTAAGTCTCTGAAACGTGGCCACGTTTTTTGGTATATTGTTGTTGCAAGGCATGTTTTCCAGGAAATTGAGGCTCATGTGAGCTTCACCCAATAGCAGCGCCATGCCAGCCAAGGCGAGCATGAAGGCCAGTAAAAGGCAGGGTGGCCACCTCTAATCCCAGGATGGCTAATCGGGGGGGGGGGGAGGTGTTTAGTCTGTTACCTGTAGTGTTCACTTGTCTATGCAGTTTTCAATAGACAGCTGGCAACCCTGCTCTCATGCTTCCCACGGACACCGGGATAGCAGGACAAAAGCCAGGGTGAATAAAGAAGCTCACATAAAGCCATATTGTCAATGCGAGACTTTGCAACAACTTTGGCAGGCAGGAAAATCATTGTTTACTGAGACTTACTGCAAGTGTGAGATTTGTATATGTGAGACTTTGTTCTTTGGTGATGGGACTGTTTGAACTGGTGATAGAAGTATTGATCCAGGCGCCTTTGTTTAACAGGCTTGTGTACTTACTTCCTCCATGACGTCGTCCCAGGCCTGGGAGATGGAGTTGTCGGTGTTGGGGTCGTACTTTTCCAGAGTGTTGTACAGAGGATCCTCCAGCTCCTCAGCGAGGTCCTGGAAGGATAGTGATTTCATCCTTGTACTATGCACCAAGGGCAGTTAAGCAAGGTTCCTATTTTTGAAGTAACCCTTATGAGCTTTGATTTTTTTTAATCTTTTAATCTTTTCAAATAACTTGTTTTCGTCATGTCAGCTGATCATCCACGTCAGGCCAAGCACACGCTTTTGCAGAGAGTGAGATCCTTCCATATGTATGTTGGAGAGTATAAGTGAGCGGTGAGCATGAAATCTTGATGAAGAACATTAAGGCAAAATTAACTTAAGTGTTCCTGGCTTTAGTGTTCCCAGATTTAAGCTTTCCCAGTTCAAATGTTCCAAGCTTAATTGCCCTACAGTGAAGGGCTTGGTTGTGGGATCCCGTCCATTTTGCTAGTTGATGGAGGCTTCACTGGTGCTCCTTGCTTTCAGAGTTGCCAGACAAAATTTGAACTGACCACGAATAAATTGAAGTATTCTCGTGGGCACCCCTTCTGGCTTCTCTGTGTACAGTGTTGTTCAATTCTCCAATGGAGTCAAACGGACTGTTTGTAAGCAAATCTAATCCAGATGAGCGTTAAGTTGCAATCTCAACTACCCTGGGTCACTCTCGAGGTTGAGGCTCCCTTCATCCTAAATGGGGGGGTCAGAACCAGTCCCCCTGTCTAAGAATAGCTTGGCATCATCGAAAAATGCCAAACAGCCCCATGAGATTTGAAAAAATAGAAAACAAAAAAGAGGAAGAATTCTTGCAGGACACCTGCTCAGGTTAATAATCAGTTGACGTGGGAGTAAATGGAAGTTGTTTGGGAGGATCTAAATTCACAACTCAAGGCTGAATAGAGAGCTCCTTGCTTGACCCCCTCCCCTTGGTTTATTCGATTAACTATAATCCATTATTTGGTGTTGTCTGTTTTTCTAACATTATTTTATGCCATTACTAAAGCAAATGCTTTAAATAAAATATTTAACACCTAGACTCCTATATAATCTGTGATACCAAGACACTTAAGCTACACTTTTAATGTGTATTCGTACCTGGACTGATACAGTTATGGCTCCTGCAATGAAGGCGGCGATGAAGCCGCCGATGATGAGGACGTAAAGGATGAGGTAACACTTATTCTCCTGGAAGAGGAAGTAAACCCGGGATTGACCAACTGCTCAAGTCCCGAGTTGCGTCGTCGAGGACGAAGTCAGCCTCTCTCACCTTGATGGCGCCGCAGCAGCCGAAGAAAGTGGTGACGAGGACGATAGTGCTGCACACGATAAGCAAGATGGGCACCGTCGTGGCGACGTTGATGCTCGTATCCTCCGAGGCCAGGTCCAACAGAGTGCTAAAGGAGGTGTCGTCGACCAGGGCCCAGATGGACACGCCAAGCACCACGCCGCTCATGACCTGGGGTGGCAATGACAGTACTGAATAAGTGATCTTGCAGTCGTGAAGCACCGTGTAGGCAGTTATTTGGGCTCCACACGTCGTGGTTGCTACTCACAAAGACGAGGACGTTGGAGACGAAGAGGACGACCTTCATGACGGAGCCGATGCAGCAACACATCTTGATTTCACTGTGCTATCTGGTCCGATCGAGCAAGCAAGTCTAACTGAAAAGATGTCTCCTTGAGCCCAGATGAGGCAAATCACGCAATTGAGCAAAGTTTTTTCTTGACTTTTCTTTTCTAACCACAAACCTACTTCTAGATCTAAATGTGTGTCACTCTGTTTCAGCTCCTGCAAGGACTGGGGGCTTTTTGAGGCCAGGCAGACGTTCTTATCTGACCTTGCCTGTCCCTAATCAGGACAGCTTTTACCAGGTGTAGCACAAGTCCGGTCCGGAGTCTGGGATTGGATCCACATGGTGATCAGACAGCCTGCAGAGGCGCAGCTTGGGCTTTTCCGACAAGAAGTTGTCGCACAGGAGCAACGTGGACGACCTAAAACTTGTTCAAGTTATTCTTTCATAAAACAGAACACGATAGAAGCAACTTAACATTGTTGCCTAGAGCTTTTATGCATTTTTGCCGAGGAAATGCTCAACTCTCATGTTCCGCTACATGTGTGTTCTTTAATGCACACAGTGCACATTTAGCGCAATACGCAGCAATAAGCACAGAAGTGCACGCAGATAAGGGACCCGATTACGTTATGGGAGGGCTCGATGACTCCTCTCTAGCGAAATAGGTGGCAAAAAAATGGCGAGGGAGGCGAACTTCAGGGTAGTTTTATCATCAAAAAGCTGCAATCACCGTTCAGTGGTCCAGGTTTGGTCCTGCCACATTTTTCCGGGCTCGATCGGGCCAGATGTTCTTATGGATCGGGAAGAACAATCCAGCTGTTGGAACTTCCAAGTTCCAGTGAGATCCGGGACCTGGATCGGCCTCAAACACTGTTGTTTCTGTGCTGTCACCAAGACCTCAATCCTCAGGCTCCGTCGAGAAGGGGTCAAGCTTGGAACTTAGACTCGGGGTTCTCACCTAAGAATGACGGTCGAATAGATTAAAAGGAATGTAGATTTAACTGCCACAACTGTTGAAGTCTTACTACATACGATCAGAGCATAATGACTAGACAAAATCAAGCGTGTCACTGGAGTCTTCATCATCACAAACAGCACCTGCACCAGGAGCAGCAGTAAGTGAATATAAGAAAACGAAGAAGCTGCGAGAAAGCGTTAACGCACTTGGCCACAGAGTTTCATTATGACCGGTAATGATTAATGTCTCGTGTGAGTCATCAGCGTCACTTCTCACGTATGAAGGTTAGACTGTCTGACGGAGCTTATGTCATGAAAACTTTACGGGCTGTTAGGCGTAGTTAAGAGGCACTTTCCCATTCTCGCCTGAATACGAGGTCCGGAAGTGAGGAAACGAGTTCCGGGTATCCTCGGCAATCCAAATGCTGGACCGACCCTATGGATCATGCACCGTGGACGCTTCACGAGTACCCTCGCGCCCTTCAAGCTGCTCCACGAACAAATGGGCCGAGCTAAAGAGAGGAGGACGTTTCGACATTTCAGGGGAAAAAAAAACACCTCAAGTTATATTATGTTGTTTTAAGAGGTCGATTCCATGGCAACATTCCTTTGTGCGTGCAGACTAAGCGTGAGTCAACGCACCATCTTTTATGTTGATGACTTCTCTCCTTCGGACGTATGAGTCACTTGAACGCATCACTTGCGAGCAGCAGCTTCGCACATACTATACAGTATGAGCATTTTCCGTTGTTAAGGCTAGCCTTATGAACAAGGAGCAGACGTTAATCTTCAGTGCCATGAGTCATGCGTGCGTACACAGACAGCGTGTGTAATACTCTTGTGCAGTGCCCTGCTCGGTACTGTGCGTACTGTCCCTATGTCTTGCGTGCATACCACAGCTCCGCACACATGTGCATACAGACGTACACATAGATATTATAGACAATGAACGCAATGCGTCGGAGAGAGTATCTGTAGTCGAACAGTTGTTATCGACGCTCAGCGCTCTGAGTGAGAAGTAGGAATAGGTTTTTGCATTGCACATCTATTGCTTTTTTTGTTATTCACCATTCATGGCAAGTCTTTTCCCTTCTCAAGCGGTAAAACCTAAAAAGTCAATTCAAACATCTCTAGGGTCCCTGACATTCTTACTAGGAATGCATTCGAAAGAGAACAAAAGTTGAAAAAAGTGCCGCTGCTGGCAGTGAAAATTTGAAACAAATAGTACTAAATCAAAGACGAAATAGCAAGAACATAAACCAAGCGTGTGATTTCCATAGTCTATGGTGCTGGAAATATTTTTGAGACGTCATGAAGAAGCAAAGCTTCAACGGGATCAGAACTGGCACGATGGAGAGCAAGACCACAAATGTCCGTGACAGCCACTCCGTCCACTTCAGACATGCCCATTAAGTGACGAATCACGATCTCAGTGACGCGGAGCCATCGTAGATATGGTGAACTTGGATTTAAAGGCCCGAATAATATCCTTAATCTTGTATGTTTACCAATGACTCACTGTTAAGATCCTCTTCAGCAGTCACTTTCGTAGTGATGGACTGAGCTGAAAAGTTGAAGTCGGCTAGCACCACTGCGATCCCGACGAGTGGGCCAAGTCGGTGGCTCGACCTCGAGTTGGTAGTTCCGGCCCGCGTCCATCACTAGACTAAGTCAAGAGGTCAGAGCCCAGCGATGTCTCGACATCACCAGTCAAACAATGAACTTACAACACTACAGCCCAACACACTGACTGCAATCGGCAAGGCAACCCCTTCAGCCACTGCCAAGCAGACGATGCCGTGGGCGTCATTACTCTCGCAAGAAGTATATTCCGAAAGGCTAGATGAAGCTGGAATTATAATACTTCAAATATTAAACTACCGAAATGCGGTGGCGGCACTCAAAAGTGTCTCAAGCATAGTGCCTCAAAATAGGACCTCAAATATGATAAAATCACGGGCCTCCAAAATCGTGCCTCAATTATGATAAAATTAAGTGCCTCAAAAATAGGACCTCAAATAATATGATAACATCAAGTGCCTCAAATATGATAAAATCAAAAACAACACGCATTAAACTGCACTTAGCATACAACACACATAGCACTAAAACTCTCTCAAAGAGCTATCGACCAGAAAGACTGTAATGATCGAATAGAAATCGTCCATAAATTGAACTAAAAAACAAATCAAGGAAACTGAATGCAGAAAATGATGATGAGGGAGTGGAACTTCTGAAAACACACAAAAGACTCACTAGCACAGTTAAAAAAAAGGTCATACACTAAAAAATGGCCCAAATGATGGACACCTATGACAAACCAACCCCTGGACAGCTGGTTGGAGCATTGACCCAGCTTGGACAGGAAGAGCGAGGAGTTGTACTTGAAGCACTGACCGGCCGCAATAGCCTTAACTAACACCGAAGTATCCTAGGCAACATAAGAGAAGATGGTGAAAAAACTAGAGGAATTCGCACACCGCGAAACAGAATCTATAGTACTCCAAGAATAGTGCCTAAAACAATTCAATGTATTAAATGCCCAGCCAGATCTAGCGGGCATTCTCAGCTTTATATCAATAAAGCATATTAGTTACACTGGTCCTGATACAGCAAAAGGCAGAGTAAATTACCATTGCCACCTAGGGTATTGGAAAAAGTCGAGTGACCTCTTTCCCGCCCCCAAAGTCAATACTGTGTGGACGACCTTAACAAAACAAGTGTAAACAAATAAACCTGGATACCTCTGTACCAGGAGCCGGCTTGACTCGCCCGAGCTTTCGAGCTCCAGTCGGGCTCGTTTCTTTGCCTGCGTCTCGCACAAAGGAACAGGCCTGTGACGTTCTACGGTGACTTAGTGATGACTAAGGCCGTCCATTTTGGGTAGCAACTGGCTTGAGTCAACAATTGACCTTGCATGACTCAACGTATGGGTCAGGTCCACAGGTCACAATCATAAATCCGGACGTGAACTTCAAGAACATCATCATTCCTCATAACTACTTTTGATGTTCAGCCGATTTTCTCAACTTATAAGGTGTTTTTGACCCATTGGAGGTCGTCGGTGATACAAGAACCATCGCCTCCAACATCTCTTCTATCCAAGGTTAGCCCAATGTCCATAGAAGTCACTTTCACTAATGACTTTCACAATTTCCGCAGCACCTCCTGATGTGATGCAAGAAAAGTGAGTGATTTCTGATTTTTTCGTAGTAATTGCTTTTACTCTTTACTAAGTTTCGCTAATACATTTGTGAGTGTGCGGTAAGTTGCAAGAAATGTTCGTCAAGGTTATAGTGCCAGCTTCAGCAACTTTAGCGAGGTTGCGAGAAGAGAAGGTGAATTAATCCTTTACCTATCGCTCATAGTGATCGTTTTTGCGATCCATATTCGATCGAAACAACACTCAAAGAATGGGGTTCATGCCTTATGTATTAGACTAGCAGAGGTCCCCAGCATTTCTCGGGTTATTATAAGACTTGCCGCAATCCCGCCTACCAACTAACTCAACCATACTACAGACTCAACCATAGCTCAGCACGCGTTTCGCGCTCAACACGAAGCTGATCTCGCCCTTGATGCTGGTCTCGTCTCGAGTCGAAGCTGATCTCGCACCCAGATCAGATCCATTTTTTTCTAGTGTTGAAACTGGCGGATCCGGATACTCATCATTCCCTCCCCAGCTTAGTGATGGCAGTGGGCCATGAGTCTCCGGGTCAAGCCCCAGTTTGGCTTGCGTGGTT
>JAAUXU010076725.1_pt1 | contig 15681 bp, 14 predicted proteins | sample 7278151 | NCBI WGS metagenome assembly JAAUXU01 (sample SAMN14350113, study PRJNA611818) | marine sediment metagenome | isolation source: surface marine sediment (1.8m) | place: French Polynesia: Moorea | collected 2018-08 | reverse complement strand
CCCCCAGTGAATGTGCCCCCAGAGTGGGCTGTGCCGTCTAGGGGGACTGCAACCCCTGATATGAGGGACCGTCTGTACAGCCAGCCTCTGGGTGTGTGAGTCCAAAGGCATGACGCTGACGCTGAATATGACCTCCAGTCCTACCATAGGGGTAGTTCAGCATACATTGGTCATACTTAACCCAGCTAAATGTTGTATTCCGTCCAGTAACTTCCAGGGTAGTGCAGGAGTGGGACTACTTGGGCAGAGATGACTTGGATGGAGGACACCTCTACTATTTGTGTGTAATTGTTTTGACAACTGGTTCAGGTGTCGCCAGGTGAAGTCAAGATTTCGTTCCATTTTGTATCCCTCTTACCACCTCGTCCTGTTTGGCTGGGAGTTTGGTGCAAATTTGCACCCGTACATGGGAGGTGGAAAGTTTGCATCCACTCAGAAGAAAACATCTACTGAGTTCTCCTATTCAATACGGCTTAAAGGGCAGGCCTTAACGGCCCATATAACGGTACTGTGGTCTCACCGATTGCTGGCATGAGAAGTGCTGACCTAACAGGAGGTATAACACGTCAGTGCAGAAATGTGGGGGTCAAAAGTTTGCATTTGCAGAGCTTCTGCGGGAGTTCACTTGTTTACCTGTCTGAGCAGTGCAGATCAGCGCTAGTGGCTGGGCTGCGCGAGCTCGTGGCTGTTCGTTGAGTCAAAAAGAACATGTGGACTCGTCCAGCCCGGCATGCAAGCCTTGAACTTTAACTGTGTAGCATTAACTATTTGTTTAGGACTGGGATTCAGTCTGTCTTCACACGGCCTCACTCTGGGCAGCTCACACGATATCGCCTGTCCTTTTTGACACACAGTGCACGCGGTGTCTGGTTACAACATGAATGATAAATATTTGATCCCAGCGTGTGTTGGGTGCCAGTGACTTGCGTGTGGCAGCAAAAATGTAGCTGAGCCATTGGAAAGATAGAAAAAGCATTAGCATGGATGTGAGAAAAGATGCTTTTTTCCAGGACTGAGAAGTCAAGTCGTTTTCCCACACATCCTTTTTCTCTCCTCCCTTTTTCCTTGTGGAGGGGAGGGCAAGGGAGGTTGGGCCTTACATGGGCCTATCCAATTTCACTCAGCAGACAAACGACACAGTGAAGAAGAGAAGCTCTTGTGAGTGTGTGAGAGAGAGAAAGAAAAAACATTTCCTTTGAGTATCCCCCTTTTCAAGCTTCATTTTCAGCAACGGTAAACACTTTATGGCCCAACGTTCTTTACTTTTTTGTCCGCAAAATGCAGACAGAAAAAGTTTTCTTTGCTTTGCACATTGAGAAGTGTGCGAAGTCCAGGGCTCGATTTCGCATTTTGCTCTGGTCGGTCAAACACTTGTAGGCAGCTGCAAGCAAACGAGCGGTCGCATAAAATACAAGCTTCAATAGGGTGGAGAAAGAAAGGCTTTTGCACACTGACGACTGGCGCAGGCAGGAGTAGTGGAAGTAGGTGTGTGGCGAATGGTGCAAAACTACCAGAAAAATAACATCTTCAATGAAAAGTAATCTCTTTTTATGCCTCTCCGCCCTCCTTCTTCTATTAGGCCTTTACTCATCATCGGCCTCAGCCTCGTATGGGCCTAGGCCGGAAGGGCCTACTCGAACTCCGTCCCTGGAGAAAAACAGGGGCGGCATAAAAAGAGATCCCCTTTACTTTTCGCTCAAGAAATAATCGTTCTTTCAACAACAACAACCAGGGAGAAGGATAATAAAAAAAGAAGGCAAGACAAATAAATATTGAGGGGAAATGGAAGGTATCATCTTCACACGGGCGCAGGCTCAGGAAAACCTTTCTCCCTTTTTTTTGATACTTCGCTATAAAGATAGAGAGAGAGAGAAAAATGTGCTCAGAATCTACTAAACTCGACTAGACAAACGGTTCGCATTTGTGGCCACACAAAAGCAGACTTAAAACTACATAAGTAGAGAAGACTTGACCCTGAGTGGCACAGCACAGATCTATCTACGTTGATACGCGCCCTCCACGTACCGAGTTGTGTCTGGTAGAGTGTTGGCTACTCCCTATTTACAACTTGGTCAGATCTGTTTGCCCAGGAAATATTGACTTTCTATAGGGCCTTTGGCCCGAGAGGAGGGGGATGAATGGATCCCAGTGTGTGTCTATATATTCGTGTTCGTGCGCATGTGTATATCAAGCTTTATATGGGACATTTGCTATCGACAGAGAGCTCACAAGTTGAGGGGGCGCAACCACTCGTGGGCAGGTGGGGGAGGCCTCATGCGCACACACAGGAAGGAGCTGTGCTCAACAACGACGTTGTTGGCAGCTCTGATTGGAGGAACGTGGTGAAATCCAGACTCCCTCACCAATGATCATTCGTACAAAAAGGCCTCCTTCTCCGCTGTTGCTTCTCTTTTTCCATACGGTTTTGAGAGGGGGAGTTTTTTCCGACTCACAGGATCTGCCAAATCTGCATTGGCAAAACAAACACATCGACAAAAAAGCAGAAGCTCCCGTAGGAAGGCCTGATACGCACAAAGAAATCGCCAAAAGTTAAAAAGAACTTTCAGACGAGATGGTTTTTTTTTTTGAGGGAAATTTTTTTATGAAAGGCCCACCAATCGTCTTCCCCTGCGGCGATCTGGCCGGCCACAGCAGCCGCATCAGCCGCATCAGCCGCATCAGCCGCATCAGCCGCAACAGCCGCAACAGCCGCAACAGCCGCACCAGCCGCAACTTTTTTCCCACACTTTCCCGCCATAATTAAGTGAGCGTAGGCCATTATTTTGTCAGAGAGGCTCTTTTAGGCCGCTCCTGGAAGGTCAATTTTCGCCCGCCGGCGGCATTACCGAAAAATATGGCAAACTGCGGGCAATAAAAAACTCGGCTTTTTTGCCCAAGCTTTTAGCAAGGTCCGAAAAAGCCAAAAAATGAGATAAAACGAGTCCATTTCCACTGAGGACGTTTTTTTCCCCCTTGTTGTTCTCCTTCAGCTGCCGCCGCTTCAAAGTTGTACAACTAACAAATATAGTGAGAAATTTGAATTTTATTCCCGTCCGTCTTTCCCGCACGCGTGAGCATTGACAGAAGATAAAAGAGCGTCAAGCCAGTCGAAGGGGAATGGCCTGGAAGGCCCACTGACGCAGAGAAATGTTTTCTTTTGGAAGTTTTTGGGGAAAATACACATAAATTTGCAAATTCCTCCACTGGTACATACTGGAGCTTTGCTCCCTTCATCCATCAAGTAACTCTCTCTTCACCCACCCACGCACGCGCGTGTGCGCGCGCGCGCAGTAGAGAAGTTTTGAAGAAATGATGAAATCTAAACACTTGAAATGAATGGAGAAAGCCAGCATTCCTCAACGACATCAACTTTCCCGCACAAAATGCAAATCTAAGGGTTCTTTTGTGTAGATTTTCTTTTTGAAACTGAGCACTTTTCCTCCAGGGGGGAGGGGAGGAAGGAAGGAAGGCCTAACAGGCCTCTCTGCGGCCTCCTCAGCTGAGGCAGCCTTTTTTCGTCTTCTGCCAACGCAAAATGCAATTTACCAGTGGGGGACCAGAGAGAAAACACCGCAGCAATGCTGTATTGACAAGGTCTAAAAAATTCAATGGTCCAAGAAATTGTGGAAGCCTCGGGAAGAGAAGAGTAATGGCTGGACCTCGAAGCTTCACTCAGGAGAGAAAAAAAACTCAGAAAATGAGTCAGGAGCCCCAGAACGCACCTGGGGGCGGGCGAGATTGTGACAGCACAGTCAACATGCAGTGCAACAGCCCTGAAAGAAGAGCAGACCAAGGCCAGTGGGCCTGGCGAGGCAGTGACCCTGCCTTGTCTGAACTGTGGCAACTCTGGCCAGCTCCTGACTGACGCGCATAAGTATATTGATTGACCTCCGGCCTGGGCAGAGATGACAAGCGCGATTTATGTCTGTCTGACACGAAAACAACATAAAAGGACACCAATTTGTCAAAGTGTATTTTGATTGTTGCTCTCCCTCCTAAAGCGTCCGGGGGAAAAAAAAGGGTTGAGAAGCTTCGAAAAATGCTTCAGATCCTCTTCCTTTCCCCGTTTTTTTTTTTTTTGAAAGTTTCGGCGTGCTCGCAATTTCCCGAAATTTGCCTAGGGGAGGAAAGGAGGAGTGGAACGGGGAAAGGCCTGTAATAGGGCCTGGTACCGTGTGAGCAGCAAAGAATTGACGGCGCACTTTTCTGCGGACGGCTTCATCCGGTAGGCCTTTTTTGCCGTCTCCCACGCTGACGTCCTTCGCTTCCTCCGGGCGAAATAAGCAGCACTTTTTTAAGCTCACTTGCCATTAAAGTAAGGGCGATTTATAATGGCCATTCTCACTCATTTATTGCCAGCTCTCTTCTTCAACGTCGTGCAGATTTTGCGTGCAAATCTGCACATGAGCTTCAAGGCAGCATCTTCACTTCCCATTTTTTCCCTCGACTGTTCGGAAAAGTGTGCCAGAAGCCAGCCAGGTCTGCAGAGGCCTCCAAGAGGCAATCGATCACGTGTAATGGCTTCAAAGGCTTCACTTTTTTTTAAAAAAAAAAAGGTAGCAACCCAAGAATTGAACACAAAGGCTCTTGATACGCTTCTGTTGTCGAGAGACACGCGGCTGCAGGCTGAAGTGAAGCAGAGCAGCGTTTGCGTCATGACGCAACTTTGTTCTTCCTTCACGTGATGAAGTGAGGGAGGAGGGACGCGGCCGAGATCCCGATCAAGTCGACCTCTCTCTCTCTCTCTCCCTGTGTGATAAGGTTGTGCACAACAGCAACGTTTTCTTCTCCCCCTTTCCTGTGTGCATATCGCCATTTGCCATAGGGAGAATAAATTGGTCTGCCACATGCAAGGCCCAGAGGGGCCTGCCCACATTTTTCTCCTCTGTGGCGACGGTTAAATGGGAAAGCGCAGGCGAGCCTGAATATTTCATTTCCCCTTCAAGAAGTTGGCTTCTGAAGGAAAATTCTTTGAAATATCCCGAATGTGCATTAGTGAGAGCAGGCAAAAAACGTGCTCGATCGCGCTGTTTCGCAGAGTGATTCTACTTGGGGCTGCCACAGACGCTGCTGACCGTTTTGTACTACTTTTCTTGAGCAAAACTTTCTTATCTGAGACCCCCCAGGAGGCTTTCCTAAAGAAAAAAAAGTTGATTTATTAAGAGTTAAGTTCTACTGGGAGGAAAGAACACAACCGAAGAGAGAGGAGAGGAAGCAGCAAACCTCTTTCGGGGCTCCTGCAAGCAACATTTCTTAAGGAGAGCTCACACTGGCAGAAAAAGTGGCGGGATCTCCAGGGGGGACTGGGTCAAGTTCGAAAGGGGCAAAAAGTGTCTTTGGGTGACGGGAAGAAAAGAAAAAAGTTGCCTTTGCAACCGCGCCCTCTAGGAAAGCTTTAAAAGCCAGGATCTCTGCGGAGAATTGATGGTCTTAATCTGCTTGACCACTGGACGAATTGCAGCCCTGATACCAAAACAAATACTCTTTTTCGCCAAGGGTTTTTGAGGCCCCGAACATTTTTCTGCCACTTCCCGTATTTTTTCAGCCTCTCAAGACACGAAACGCATTCGCCAGAAGGCTCAAGCTGAATGCAAATGGCTTCAAATGCACTTATTTCAATGAGCAACGCCTCAACCAGACAGTTGCTCGAGCAACAAGAGCGGAGGGAGGGAGGGAGGAAGGAAGGGGGCGTTTTTGCCCTGTCCCAAAGTTGAGCGAGACCCAACTTCACAGGGCTGGTTTTGCATCAGACACGTGTCTATGGTAGGGACGTGTTCGGGCCGGCTCATGACCTCGAGCCGAGCTCAAGCTCAAGCTCAGTTGAGGGAGACTGGGCGGGCGGCTTTCACACCTCTGCTTTAGGTACCACCACTGAAGAAGAAAACCCCACCAACTCGGGCTTGGCTGGAGATTTTCGGCTTGAAGCACACCCCTAGCGTCAAGAAAGGAAAAACTCGTTTTCCTGTCCGTCACTGATCACTGCGTCGCACTTCCACCCGCTCATCATAGGGATCGAGTCAAGCCCAGCCCGACCGAATGTCCAACGGGCCTCTCTGGCAGTCCGGCCCTGTTTCCATACATCCCTGCCAACTGACCAACCGTAAGAACAGTCAACTTTGGATGTGATCACAATACTCAAGAGCAGAAGAGCCCTGACTGGAAATGGTCCAGAAATGTCGGAACAATGTACATGTAGGGGTTGCCATTCAAGGCTGATCACTCACAGTCAGTGTTTGAACGTCACTATAGAACAGACTTAAGTGAGACACGCTGGTTAGATATTTGGGCTGATTAGAGGCTTTGCCCAAATTGCTTCATAAATTATTAGTCTTCTAAAAGGTAGGCCCGCTCGACCTCCATTCCAACACTCTCCCTTTTGCGAGTGAGTGACGACCACATTCATTAGAATGTGGTTGTCCAAGAAGCCAGAAGAAGTGGCTGACAACAAAGACTTTTCGCTGCTTTTCGTGTTCTGCAAAAGTTGCTGCACTGCAAATGCTTGATCAGCATGTGACTGAAAAGCACCTTGGCCCAGTCATTCCTTCCTCATCCAAAAAGTGTTACTTTCTGGGGAAGACTCTGTTAAGTACAGTCAAAGAGACAGAACTTCCAGTCCTAAAGTGTGGCTATTAAGCATGTCCAACTTTTCATGACGTGTTTCGTTGGACTGTGATTAAGTCTTGATCATGTGATAGCTCGGGCTCCAAACTGTCGGGCTTGACTCTCGTGGAGCTCACCAAAAGACGGTCCACTTGTCGGGCTCAGCCCGAGTCCATCCCCAACTGGCAAATGGTCCAGACAGGACCCAAAGAGAAATATGAGTGTGGTGAGCGCCAAGTGCGAAGTGACGGTGGCGCAGGTTTGGTGTAGGAGATGAAGACAGAGCAAGATTGATTTCATTTTGACCTTTGAAAGGAGCTTCTGTTGAAGGTTGACTGTGTTGCTGGCCTTGACCTCGCCTCAAAGGCGCCGAAGGCCGCGAAGGCCCCGACGACGGCCGCTTAATCAAGCGCGTCAACTGGACAATGGCCGCGTGACAATAGTACAACGACGCGCACCAAGGAGTCGTGTCGACGACGCACGGACGGGCACAGGGGTGGCTGCCAAACTTGTTCTTGGTGCAGTTGAACCCGTCGGACTCTTTGGGAGTGGTCCGGCAGCCCCAACTTGGTCCTGGCGTTCCGACGAGACACCCCAACTCTTATGTAGGACAACGTCTGCTATTGACTTTGCTCCTATTGCTTTCCAATCATGGAAGTTTAGGAATTTGACCGTGCACATCTTAGGTCTGTTGCCTCATGCCCAACAGAGAAAATGATTTTCAAGAGGAAAAACTAACGCCCCAGCAAGAAAGTTTGTATGTGCTGCTGCACAGCTGAGTGGTCGAAGCAGAGCTTCAGCAGTAACTGATGAGGACTTCATAACTGTGATGCTGAAAGGGAGCTTCAGTAGTCAATACAGCAGGTCAAGAGCTGCTGATTTCTTCGTTCCATTTGACGAGATCGGATTCAAGGCGAGTTCGGCAACAAATACAACAGCAGAAAGAAAGTGAAGAACTGGCCTTGACCTGAATGTCATATATGATTTATATTATATAAATGTTGAAGAATGCGCAAATGCTGGGCTAGATCGAAAGTTGGACACGTCAGATTTGTGGGAAAAGTCTCGCAACAATGGTTCCAGTGGGTCAGCAGCCTCCATATTGCTATTCCGGGACTTCTTGCCATTTTTATTTACCAAGCACCAATTTGGGTCAGCTGCAGAACCGGCGTTATTGCCAACGTCGTTGTTGTGAGACTCGCTATTGAAGGACTTGGACTTGGCTGTGCTACATTTCATGTGGCGGCCAATGAAAGCGAAAGAAAGTGTTTCACCCGTGCTCAACAGACTTTAAAGTCTTATATAGCAAGAGACAGAGGTGAACGAGGAAAGGCCTGTACGTGCATGCACGTGTGGTGTCGTGTCTGAGTGAGTGAGTGAGTGAGTGAGTGAGTGAGTGAGTGAGTGAGTGAGTGAGTGCGCGGATGTATTCACCTGTCGTGATCGGGATCGGGCAGGACTCGAGTCCAAGTGAGTCAGGAACGTGTCTCCGATCCGAATCAGAGTCACGTGGTCGCACCAAATTTTCGACTCTCGAGTTCTGTTTCCTCACCCGTGCAAGCCCAAATCAGGGCCAAGTTTGTCTCCCTGTCCAGTCGAGTTATTTGCCGAAATGATCCGAATCATCTCGAGTTAAATAAATCTAATGTGAGTAGTCAGAGAATCCGCATTCGAGTCAGAGTCATTTTTGTTTCAGTCAGTCAATACAGCACTAATGCGTACAGTCAACTGGAGGAGGAGGAGGAGGCTTCTCCTGTCTTGCAGAGCTGTAGAAGCTTTCCAGAAGAGTCCATAAGTCTTGAAGCAGCATTTTCTTTCGTTATTTTTGGCCTGGGATAGACGTCTTTTTCTTCATAGGGCAACAGACGGACAGACGGGCAGAGGGACAGACGGACAGACAGACAGACAGACAGACAGACAGACAGACAGACAGACGGACAGAAGGAGCATTACACGGTCAGAAAAAAACGGCCCAAACATTCGGGCTGAAGCTTCAGTTGAGGATGCATCCAAGATCTTGCACTGTTCTTTATAAGAGAACGCATTTTTGCACGGATCTGGCAAACACGCGGTTGCCAAAGTTATGTGATGGCTCTTTAAAACCCGATGAGAAAAGTCAAGCATCTGCTGAGACAGAAAAAGTAAACCCGCTTCTACAGAATCAGAGCATCGAACATTGAGCAAGTGTCAAACCCATTAGGGGCATCCCTCTTTCATTCTCACACACACACACACGCAAGAGAACTTAGTATTCACAAGTTCTTTTGGTTCCCCGATAAGGCTCTGGACTATTAATGGGGTCTACTGGGCCTCATACTGGGCCTCATACTGGGCCTTCCTCCATCTCACACGCACACACGCTCACATTCACGTCTCTTTCAGCGTGCAAAGGTTTCAATTTGCATGGCAAATGAGGGCTTCCCATGTGCGCGCGCGTGCTCATCGTTGCATGAAGGTGTCACACAGAAGAAGCCTTCACAGACCCATAAAAGAGCAGGACCAGAGGAGGAAGAAAAAAACTTTCGAGGACATAAAACGAATTTAGAAGCAAGTTTTATCTGGGAAAGGAGGAAAATCTCGCAGGGATCCGACAATCGACGGACGGATTCACAGGAGATCTGGCAGACTTTAGTTGGCAATAACTGGACTCGATGCTCTGACCTCAGTGGCTACAAAAAAGATTCCTTCCCAGAAGTCGGGTTCAAGCCCCCAAAACACTGGAGTGATGAGTGAAACAAATCACTTTGAACAACTTGGGCACAACTGTCAACATTTCAATGCTGCAGCTTTCACGTTACTCACATTTGAGAAGATCGCGCACCTGCTTCAGATGTCCCTGCAGCCTTGGAGAGTTTAGGACGAACATCACCAGTTTTTTTGTGTGTATGTGGGGGGGGGGGGCTGACGTATCTTTATTATTATTTTAAGACAGTTTTAGAAGAATTTTTAGGGCGCTAAGACAGGTTGAAGTGTTCCACAACTACCAACGTGGCACTTCCAAAGTAATATTAACAACATAGTAAAGCCACTTTTGTTGAGTGTGCTCAGCAGGAGCTGCCATGTTTTTTGGTTGTTTGTTTTTGACTCTTGTTTCTGTTTTGTTTTACTGGCAGTTCATTCCAGTTAGGAGGCCTGGCCAGACGGTGGCAAAAAAGGCCTGCCAGAGCTGCCAAAACATTTATTACCGCTGCCACTCATAAATTGCGTCGCAGGCATCAACATTTTTAATTCACCTCTTTGCACTGGCCGTTTCGGTGCGTCTTTGCCAGAGAAAATGAGTTTTGGGTGATCATTTATAATTGAGAAGTCAAATTTGGTCTGTCTCTGTCTCCATTTCAAAGTAGGAACCGATTCTTTGCTAGTGAATGTAGAATCTTGTTCAAGTCTTTTTGCAAACACCTTGCAAAACAAGGACGAGTTGGACAAGTGTGCATTCATTCACCACGTGACTCCCCTTTTGTGCCGCCCCCCCCCCTGGGGTGTCCGGGTCGGGTCGGAGGGACTGAACTTTCTTAGTCGTTAATGTCCTCGTTTTATTCCTTTCTCTCTCTTTTTTGTTCACCCTGTTCAGGAGCTGCTCTTATATAAACAGGCTGTGAAATCCAGTGATTTATCTCAACTAGGAGCTTTGCCTATAGCAGCAGCTACATTTGCCTTAACACCTGAAGAAAAATGGAAGAAAAACTTATGTAGTCATTTTTGCTCCATTCCTCGTTTGCCCTAATTAACTTAAAACGTTTCCCGCAGTTTCGGCTGCAGAAAAGGTGTGCAGCAAAAGGCTTCCTTAGGGCGCGGTTGCACGAGCAAAACTCTGCGGACGGCACCACAAGAAGGAGGAGCAAAAATTGCCAAGGCCTTTGGAGGCCCCATGTGCCCAGAGGGGGGGGGGGGGAGGAGGCCTGCCTTGTGTGCTTGCGTGCGTGTGTGTGTGAAACTTCTCTTTTTTTTTTTTACTTCCACTCATCCGAAGTTTTCCACTGCTGCTTTTTGGTTCTCCTGTAAAACTACCCGTGTTCTTAAGGCCCTGGTACACGCGGAGGAAAAAAAAATATCTCCCCCACGTTGAAAACTGTGATTTTTCTTTCTTCTCTGGTAGCCCAAAAATCAAGGATTGTGTAACGTAATCAGCTCTTTAGAACTCTCTTGCGCACTTCCTTTCTCTTACAACGCAGGGCGAATTGTGCTGAGGATATGGGGAAAATATGCATGTTATAAAAGCTGTGTGCTGTAAAAAAAAAAAGTTTTGCAGGGTTCCGGACGAAGAAGTGTAATTTGGCAACACCTCTCGAAGACACTGTTGAAGAAACCTGCGCTCGATCTTTATCTGTGAAATGAAGTTCTCACTGTATTCCAACTATCTTCTTCTTCTTCTTCCTGCACCCGCAGTCTTCCAATTCCCATTTCGCTGCTGCTTTTTTCCCGCCTTTTTTCGGGGCGTAGAAATAATCTGAGCGATAAATCATGGTGTGCTTTTTTTTTTGTAAGGGTCGACACTCCATGGGACCTACGCACACACACATTTTGGCACTCCAAAGTTCAACTTTTTATTGAGAAAGTGTTGCTTTTTCTCTGTGGCTCCAAGCACAAGTTTGGCTGGTGCTGCGCTCAGGGGGTCCGTGGTGCATGGAGATGAGGCCTCATTAGCCCGGACACCTTGGCACTCCTCCTGCGTCGGTATCGGTTTTTGCTTAGGCGAAAAATGTGCGCAAAAAAGACAGTTTTTTTTGGTTTTGCTCAGCTGAAGCAGTCAATTTTCCACATTTGCCACATTCATCATGTCCCTGTCTTCATCATGGAAGCTGAGGTGAAGAAGTTGTCGTAACGTAATTCTCATGTAATAATCAATAATGCGTCGGAATTTGAGGGGAAGACTTTTTGAGCGTTGGCTTTTTCCATCCCCTCCTTGGAAGGCAACTTTTGGGGCCGCCTGTTGCGCGTGTCTCTGGACTTGATCAAGTTCTCTCTGGCGCGGGCCCCAAAAGGTGCATTTCGCAAGTCTCCAACTTCTTCCTGTCAGTCCCTGACCTAAAAGTCCGAGTGCCTGCCTCAAACAGTGCTGCCCTTTGCCCACTTTTTGAGGCTGACGGACAGGGTGTCGACGCTAATCCTGTTTACGTTGTCTGTCTCCTCCCTGCTCAACTTTCTCACACATGAAGAGGCCGAGAGTGAAAAAAACAAGCCCAGAAGTGAGCAGAGTCTCTGACCTGATCAGACTGTGACTTGAGTCCGTGCCAAAATCGATGCAGAACTTGCTAAATGAACAAAGTTGCTGCAGATCTGTGAATGCAACTCCTGCACCAAGGACAGGAAGGGTCTGTCGGTCTGTCTGGGTCCACAAGAGCCAGTGCATTCGGGTGGCAGCGGCTGAGAGACATGGGCAAAAACGCTCCGCACGCGTCTCTGGTGCACGGGGACTGGACCGTGCAGGCGGATGAATTGGGGGAGAAGTCGAACGCAAAACATGACAATCACGCACTTTGTCAGTGGGACTCGACTCAAGATCAGTCTATGAGCAGCCAAATCAGTCGGTCCTTTTGGACCTTGGACGTCCCAAATCAGTGTCCCATGTGGGAACTGAGTGGAAACCACCACAAATTGCCCTGTATCACTTTTCTCAAGTCGATCTCATTGCCTCTTTATTGCACGTGAACCATTTGGGCAGTTGGTTGGTGTGCATTGCATAACTTCTGCTTGTCCATATAAGAAAGTTTGTACGTATTGATTTGGCTTCATGATATTGGCAGCAGATCCGGGTGAAGTGGCAACTCTGCGTTCTGACGGCTGGGGAAGCCTTCCAGCAGTCAGAAATGAGCAAATGATGCTGTGTTCATTTCCAGTTGTTGTTTCATTCATTCCATTTCAGTTCCAGGCGTTGACACGTGGCAAGAGGAGGAAAAGTGAGACTTTCAGCCATTGACACTTCAATTGTGTGACCTGGTGGCAATAATCCAGTCAAAAATGTGGATCGAGACTTGGGGAACAGAGGCAGTTCATGTGTTTCTGGCTCGGGCGAGCCCCCAAAACGAACATTTGGCACTTTGGCTGAGTGCATCTTACTGCATGCCACATGGTGAAGATGTCATCAAAATGGCTTGAAAAATTCTTTTGACGCCCCTTCTGGCCAAAAAAGTTTCATGACACAAGTTCAGAAAACAATGTTCAGATGTGGATGGCAAAGCAAGAACACTTTCTTGCTTTTCAATTTCACTCCACTACAGGCTAGTGTCTGGAAAGTAGCCAAGCAGGTCTCATTTGTAGATCTGAGTGAAGCTTCAGATCCAAAATCTGATTATTTCTTCACTCCATTTGACTGGAACGTCTTGAAAATGGAGTCTGACACCAAATGTAGCAGACGGAAAGGGATCCCCCCAAAAGTGGCGTCGTCTAATATCTGCCCATCCTTGGATCCGTTTTATGGTGCATTCGTTTTTGAAGTGACCCGGCCGACTCGGTGAGATTTTTGGGCTGGGCGGGCGAGTCCCGATTAGCTTTGGCCAGGCTCATTTGGGTCCCTCTCTGGACCCAACCCAAGGACGGAAAGTGGGGAAGCCATCCCGGGTTATATCACTTCAAGCATTTTTTCTGGTCTCTGTCCACGTGATATTGCCATTCTCCTTAACAGGAGAGACCCATTAGGGCCTCCTGGGAATGCTTATTATAAATAGCAGCGTTCCTAATGGGGCAATAGACCAATTCCAGCGGAAAGTGAAAAAGACGATTGAGAAATGAAATTGCGTCCACATAATAGGTTCCATCTGAAGTGCGCTCGTTGCCTGCCTACCTGCTACTAAGTGTTTGGATACGATAATACGAGTATGTACTGTAAGTGACCTCTGCGCCTAATGTACCCCTTCGAGGTTTGGCCTCTCTACCAGAGAGAGAGAGTGGAGGAGGACCTCCGGCGGCCTCCAAAGAGTGTGCAAACAGGCAAACTGCTCGTTAAAGTGAGGCAAAAGTCGGTGTTACAAGTTACTCCTTTAAGTTTTTTGCCTAGCAGAGTAACCAGGGAAGGATAGTTTATAGCTATGAGGCCATAAAGAGGGGGCAAGACCTATAAGGCAATAAGCAATATTGCGATAAAGGAAAACGAGGGAGACCCCCTATGCTTTGCTTTGCTTGCTTGCAGCTTCCCTTCACCCCCCCCCGTCCATCCCCCCCCTTTTTTCGATTTGTAGCCACTGCAGCGCTGAAAATATGTGTAGTAGTGAGAGTGGAAAATTGGAGATCTCGAGGGAGGAGGAGGAGCAGGAAGAAGCTACGACGAACAAGAATCCACCCAGACAGGAGGAAGCATAATAATGACTGCTGGAACTCTCAATTTTAGGCAAAAGTCGTAAGAAAAAAGTCAATAGGCTGAAATGAAAAATGTCAGCCAGAACTTCGATGAGAGTAGTTGTAATGAGAATGAAGCATTTCTAGATTTATGAGCAATTGAAAGGCAAGAAAAATGCCTGAAAGTTGTTAACCTAAAATGACGAGGCCTCCTGGTAGTTCCAGTACCAGTGATATGGTAGGCCTGCCAGTCTGAATAGGCAACAACGGCTGTCCGAAGACATAAACCCCCGTAAGAATGGAGCAGATTATTATGGAGCCATCACTATGAGCAATCCCCTGTGCTGTTGTCATTTTTGCAGCGAAGCCAGGTAAGAGAAAATCCCTGCGGATTTGAGAAGAAGAAGAATCTTTGATAGTTTAGGAATGATGTGATTCCCCATTTCTCATGCCTTGACAGAGAGCGTCTTGACAAAAAATCCAATTTCGCAGAGATTCACACTCTTCCCTCCTATACACAAGCCCATCCAGTGCCTGCCCCTCCCTCCCTCCCTCCCTATGCATGGGAGCAGAGTATTTGGTGCGTGAATGAAAGAAAAGAATGAAAAGCTCTGAGCTCGACCAGACAGCGACGTCGAGATGGAGGACGCTGTTGACGGGACAGAGTGAATGGACGAGCAGGACTGCGAGGTCGGGACCAACGGACACACCAAGGACACGGAGGGGGGAGGGGAGTCAACAGGGAGTGACGTGGAGAGGGTAGAAAAATACAGGGGCACAAAAGGGACTGAGGGGGGACTAACCTCTGTACATACGGACGTATATACATGTATATTAGGCTAGACCTACTGTTTCACTCTCTTTCTACATTTGGGGCCGGAGTCCCTTTGAGTTCATTGTACTCGAATGAAATGAGCAAGAAGTAATCAGTGTTTGGGTCCCCCCTCGGCCTCCAAAGTTTTACAATGACCATGTTTAGTCACTTTCCAGATGCTCAACTGTAGTCGAATGAGACTCAACGCAAAGTGTGTTTAGCTTTGCCATCTAAATCCGGACTCTGCATCGAACTTAGCAGTAACACTCTAGTGCAATAGAGGAGGGGGTGTCAAAAGACTTTCTCAAACACCGTCTTGGCTACATCTTCACCATTTGGCATGAGGTAACAAACCTCAGCTGCACTCAGCCAAATGACCAAATTTTCGTTTCTTGGCCTATATTTATGGGGAGCATAAGGGCTATAACAAAAGAGTTCTTGTTGTTTGGGGGAGAGCAGTTAACAAATTCAAGTCAAAGAGCAGAGGTAGCGTAAACAAACAAAGAAAAAGACGCTTTAGATTTTTGACTTGTTCCTTTTATTTGATGCCGTTTTTGAGGTCGACGTCGAGGCCCTGAGAGGAGGCCCAGTTTGGCATTCGCTCTCTAGATGAAAGTTGCCATGTTCACAAGGTCAAATCCGTCCTTTAAAAGGCCACCAAAAAGGCCACATTCTCTTTCATGGCACGTCAAAAAAAGTGATAAGTCATGTTGTAGAGAAACCGACCGCGCAGTCCTATGACAGGGAGGGCCCCCCCTTAGAAGTGCGCCGCCGTGGACATCTTGTCCAGGTTTACCCACCCAATGTGGCTCACCCGACAAGTGGTGGAGGTGTAACTTTTGGAGGTGTAACTTTTGTCTGACTGAGTGCGGGTGATTCTGTTGCGTGTGTGTGTGTGTTTGATACCGCAGAAGCCATTTGCATGACATTAGGAGCGTGTGTGTGTGTGTGTGTGTGTGTGTGTGGGTGGGTGGGTGGGTGCTGAACGAGTAAGT
>JAAUXU010072549.1_pt1 | contig 15688 bp, 12 predicted proteins | sample 7278151 | NCBI WGS metagenome assembly JAAUXU01 (sample SAMN14350113, study PRJNA611818) | marine sediment metagenome | isolation source: surface marine sediment (1.8m) | place: French Polynesia: Moorea | collected 2018-08 | reverse complement strand
TCTCTCTTGACCACGTGCTTTTTGAATTCCTCGTCCACCTACGTGTGCAAGAAGTAGGAGGTCATCAGCGCGCACACGAATGTGAAATTGGTTCCGTCGTCCAACGGCTGCCCCCTTAAGGAGGGAGGGGCCAGCCAGATCTCTCATGCCTAGCAATGGGGCGGTCGACCCCAGCGGCGGAGCAGATGACCCTGGCTGTTACCAACTGAATTGTGTCTCCATCCCACAGGGTGTCTAGCCAGTGGTGTCACAGTTGTTATTGCTTTGTCTTGCGAATACCTCACTCTGACGCTAACGCAAGTCTGTTTTACTTCATGAATTTAAGAATACAAACACCTGAAAAGAGGTGTCCTATCCACGTTTAAGGATGCACAGTTTTAGGCCGTGTTCAGGTCTTCATAGATGGTGAAAGCCACTCTTCTGTGACACAAACTAAATGCTCACACCAATCATTGATCCAGCTTGACAATATTGGCATTTCCAATATGGAGGAGACAGTGGCAGAAGTGACTACGTCAATTCCGCAGAAGATCAAACATTCATAAATGGTGCCAGCTGGTTATTCCAGAGAAGGGCTGCCTCGTGGCACCCTTACTTGATGTGACTCATGACATAACATTGACGTTTATAAAGCTTCAAAATGCCATTTCAGGGAGCAGCAACTTCACGCCGCTAAATGGAAGACAATTGGCGAGAGTCTCAGTGCAACTGACCATATTGGTCACAGGAGGCCTTTTTGCCCCCTCTTTTGACAGATGAACGCAGTAACTGCTGGAGGCATAATAAGAGACGTTTCCGCGGGAATCAACGAGTCATTTCCCTGCTTTTCTTCCCTGGCTTTATTCTTTTCAGGACTGCAGGACTCTGCAGACAACAGGGTACCTACGCATGGTCCTTCGCATATGTCCAAAGCAATTTCATGCCTGATGCACAATGCGGTGTTCTGTGCTTTTCGGAGCTGGAAAATTCTGTGGTTTTATACCGTGAAAAGAAAAGAAATGGTAACTGCAAATTCATCTTCTGTCTCTCTCTTTTGTCAGGACCTTCATATGTATTCAAGTGCTGCAGTCAAACTCATCGAGTTTCAGTGCATGCAAACACACTAGAAAGGCATGTTGCCGATATGAATGGAAGTGTACGAGGCGTGGTGTGCAGTGCAGAGCAGTGCAGAGCAGTGCCGTCGATCTGCAAAGTACTGCCGTCAATCTGCAAAGAAGTGCCATCGACCTGCAGTGCAGTGCCGTCGATCTGCAGTGCAGTGCCGTCAACCTTCGACATGGTGAAGCTGGGAATGAATTGACTGTTTCGCAGTTCTTCACTGTGTCGAAGGTCGTTTGTTGGCCATCGATGGATGGTCAGTAGTAGAAAGCACTCGGTGCCTAAGACGTTTTCTCTCGGATTTGTACTCAATCGAAGGGCGACTCTATGTACATGAAACATACAACAGTGAAACTTGGTTGATGGGAGAAACTCGTTAAACCGAGAAACTCGGTGATTTAAGGGAATCCTTGTGAATCGAGGAAACTCAGTGAGTCAGGGGAAACTCGGTTAATTGGAAAACTCGGTTAATTGGGAAACCCAGCTTATCGGGATAATTGGTTAATCATGAAAGCTCGCTTTATCAATATCATAGGTTTGTCATGAAAAATAGCTTTATCGATACAATCGGTTGGTCATGAAAACTCGCTTTATCGTGAAAACTCGGTTTTTTCGTGGTTAACTTTTTTTTGATTACCCTAATCCTAATCTTAACCCTTGTGCGGCCAAAGGAGTGTGACTGTCACACTGGGCCCCCTTTTTTGTCCTACCACTGCCTTGAAAATACTCAAAAGCACGCCAAATTTGTTGACTTTTGCGCGTTAGGGACCAGTTGCCCAATGGCTTTGGAAAACATGGAATCCATTGGTACTGGGGCATCACCCAGGCATAGGATTAACTTCTGTGCGTTACAAACAGGAAAGATATTACACTAATTTTATGAAGGTTGTGTACTGCTCACACATGTCTTATGAGAACCCTTCAACATTCAGGATCATTCAAAATATGATGTTAGCATCAGATTGTGATATCAGAACAAATTATTGTCCTTGCACGCAAATTAACGAGGGGCTTTCATTTCCTTGATGTTCCATTTAGTGTTTGTTTGGTTTTTTTCGGCATTGAAGCTATTTTGTAAAAGTCACAGTACATTGGAATTGAGGTAAAATGTCAAAAGCAAAGACCGAAAACATCTTAGGCACCATTTTTAGTGGCATTATGAGCTTACACTAATCTATCACATCGTATTAAGAAGGGTCACACACCGGTGGCCGTCGTGATCCTCAAAAAAGGTTGTCCGCAAAAGGGTTCCGAGTAAACCCTCAAGGGGATAATCAAGCAAGATGCTGGGGTAAAACTGGACAAACAATTTCTGCCTTGTGTTGACCCAGCGAGTACAACATGGCTGAATCATCGTAGAAGCTGGGTAAATAAAGCCAGAATAAGTTCAGCCACCTTTTTTCTTACAAGGGGTGACATCTTTTGCCTAGTGGTTACCACAAAGAATCAGAGGAAGATCGATTCCCCTCAGGCAAATTGAATCTCCGGTCAAACACCTCAAAGTCCATCCAGATGAATAAGAATTCGCAGCAGGCGAAGAAGCAGTGGTCTCAGATGCTCTCGGATCCTCGGCAATTTTTCCTCGGCGCCCCAGTGCGCCTCAGTGCAGCACTACTTGCCTAAGTACGTCCGGCCCATGCGCAGTCACCATGCACAACTGCACTAATTGGCGTAATTTACTCACTGCGTAGAAACAGTTGCTGCCACTGCAGTTATGATAAGAGCAGACCCGAGGTCATTATGCAATGAAGAGCAATTACGCGAGCTCGTTCGTGGAGGGGAACGGAAAAGGCGGCGAAAGTTTTGGAGAGCAAGTGAGAAGAGGAGGGTAGCAAACACCTGCTTAAATTAGTGCACACTGGAGTATGCGCGGGGATTTGCCTCTTTGGGGAACTCCTCACAGCTCAAGGAGCAAGTTTTACTACATGAGTTTCACTAAATTAATGTGTCTCCGTAGCCCCCCCCCCCATTGTTAACGGGGAGGGGGCAGTGTGACTTCACCCCCTCCTGACGGAGAGAGCAACTACAGGGTGATCCAGAAAGAGCGCGACAGCTACTTCCACATAAGTTTCACTAACGCTAAATTAATTGCAAGTTGCCTGGGTGTTTCTAAGAGTTTGCACACATACTTTTTGTGCCGGCGTCATCACGTGCGTAGACGCACCTACATGTGCGTGGACTGAATGCTCTTCTTCGCCGGCTTGCGTGTTACTGCCGTCGCTGAATAGTGATGGGGCCAAGCCCACGAAAGCCAAGCCAGGCCCAGTCAAGCCTAAAGTCGTACAAGCTAAGTAGGAGAATTTTGTAATATTCCATTGGGCGCTCTGTCTGGCGCATTAGGGTGTCCTGGAGGCCCCTCCAGCTCCCTCCCCACCCATCTCCTCAAGAGCCCGTCCAAGGTCGTGGCAATGCCCAAAAGCTTAGGCTTGGCTGGGTTGGGTTCTTAGGCACGAGGCCCATCAGTGCTGGCAAGATGAAGGCCCTGTTCCTTCCTGTTCTCGTTCTGTCCTCTCCTGTCTTTCTCCCGTTGTCACAAAGTCATTATTAATGTTTCTCATGCGGGACATTTTGTTTCCCAGGAAGAACTATACTAGCACTAATATATGTAATAGAAGTCATCACTTTACTCCAAGAAAGTCATGGAGACAACGTTTTCACCGCCGACTGCACTCAGCAACAGAGATGTTGAGGATGAACTGAGATTACTTTATTAGTCGTTAGGCCAGGTGGAAAATTAGGATATAGTGCAGACATGTAAAATTTGTTACTGCCGGGTGGACCAAAAAGTTGGAGCAACTACAATACTTCTAAATAGGCGTTTGGAATTGTCGTCACCATAAAGTCTTGGTGTTCAAGGTCACCACTTCCAGGTTTAGGACAGCCCCAAACGTGGCAAGTACCTACTTCAGTTGCGACTGCAACACAGCAAAAAAGGAGCTGATCCTTGGTCCCCCAGCGCCATTCTTGTCTTACTTGATCAAGCGAGAATTGGTGCCTGCATAACAGTAGATCGAGGGGTCGAAAGCCGGTCCACAACTGTCCTCCATCCTTACCCACCATACAGTTCTTGACGACTTTGAGCTACTTCCAACTAACTATGCTCCAATTTTGGCGCACACGGTACATGTATGAAGACCTCTTAGTCCAATGAGAAAGAGTCCCACAGCCCTGCCCACCTGCCCTTAAAGATTTACAACATAAGCTCACCACTTTGCTCAGTCAGCGAAAAGTCTGACCTCTTTAAATGGAAACTGATGGTCCCTGAAGTCGTGCCTTGCGTTCTACACGTCTATCACATTAGAAGTTGGTAGTCAAACAAAAATGTGTCTTAATCCCTACCCGCAGCATTGAAACAGCCCCTATGTTCATCATCGTACGTCGTGTGATGCGGTGGATGGACTATGGCAACACGATGATGTCTTTAGTCGTAGGAGCTGCGTCCAAGTATATTGTAGTCATTTGTCAGAGCAGCGTCCACTGCGTACATAGTGCAATTGCAGCCGACTCTGCGTAGCGAACCTTGCAGTAACACTTGTGGGGCCAGGTCAGTTACAACCGGGCTGCTGAAGCAAGATGGCCGAATAGGCCGAAGATGCTGGGCATTCGGGCAGTCCGAGGCGCAGAAGGCCCAGAAGGGCCATCCGAGGCCCAGGAAGTGAGCACTTTATATCAAAATCGCCGCCCTTTGACGAAGTTGTATTTGCGCAGTCTTCGTTCATCCGAGTAGTTCAATCTCAATATTGAACATTTTATATACAAATATGTAAAGTTCTCTATGCCAATAGTCATGTAGAGTGAAAGCTTACGTGTACTGAGCTTTCCTGCAGTGCAAAAGGCTTAAAGAGCAGCACGTAACGTCCAGAGAAGACTCTCCCAGTGCTCTCACTTTTTGACCTAACATTTGACTCTCTCCCATCCAGCAGGTCAATACGAGTGTGATTCCGGCGCCGGTGTCATCGTCCCAAGTCATCGTGATGCTTTCCATTCCACACGTCCAAGTGCAACATGAAGTATTTGTGTGTGTGCGTGTGTGTCTCGGTCATAGCTCAGTCAAGTTGGACAACGCTGTTGACTCTGCAGGATACAAATAAGCTCGAACTAGTGGCGTGCTTCCTCTTCTTCCTTGTTGTTTGGAGGGATTGGTATACAAGAGCATGCCCACTCCCCCCCTCCCCATACATGCACGCATGGGTGTACACATCCGGCACATACGTGCACGTTCGTGCGTGCAGATGCGCAGCCATATTCAGGGCTGCCTTCTTGCGCTGCATGGCATCACGTAGCGCCAGCCATGAGTAACAATATCAATGTATGCATCATTGAACGCTGCATGTACCAAGCCTGCGATGATGGAAGCGCTCCTGCCACATGCATTTTCCCCCATACGTCTTGAACATATGTACGTATCCATGATCCAAACTGTGTTATCGCTCGATCTTGATTCTTTTTGTCTGTGTACGCACATAAGAATTTCTTCTCGGGGCTTTCACTTACTCGGTGCTACGGTTGGCTAGGAAAAGCATTTAGCAGGACCTGAGAGTTGGTAGGGAGATTGCGTAGATTAGAACCGTCGGGTCCCCTAAACCCGGCATGGTCAGTCTTTTATGGACTGTCAGAGCTGAAGAAGAGGGAGAAAGCAAATTTGGAGACATCGCAGCACCACCAGCTGGAAGCCCAGCAGAGGGAGTGGGACCGATATCGGGTTCGTCGGTGCGCATATTCCACATGTGCCCGTGGCAAATTTCAAGACCTCCACCCCAAAAAAAACAAATGGTGCGTTGTCCTTGATGTCGAAATGTCACCAAAGTTTACCGTGCAACACAGAGTGTGACAATAACGTCTGGTGTCGAGTTTGCGCCATTTCCTCCCGTCAATGTCGCATTAGATCAAGCAGCTCTCTTAGTGGCGTGCACGATGGCGTCGATCGTGACCACTTTCTTGCGGTTGTTCTCTTTGGCTGCCAACTTTGATGTCACGTGAATCAGAACAACATTCCTCCAGTCAAGGCTCCGGTACAGTGCGCACATGCGAGCAGCGTTTGAAATTCTCTTTACTGGTCAAGGCAGTGATGGTTGACACATGAAATTCTTCTAAAGTCCGCTGTAACTGCAAAAATGTGTCCCCTTTTTTTTTGCCAGACAGACGTGGCATAGCTGGCAAAATTGCTCTCACCAGAAGGAACAAGATACGCCGTAACAACACACATATCTTAGCTCCGTACATGTACCTAATGTCTTGGCTCTCGAGTCTGCTCGCTCATGCGTCACTCGCAAGATAACCATTGTCGAGGCAATGCTCATGACCTACGGTACAATGCCTGCCGGTTGTGTGCCCGAGGTCGGAGCACGCCAACTTCGTCGTCGTGCATTTCCTCGGGTAGCACAGCGATAAAGCGATCATCTGATGCATGCATAAGCGGCCCGATTCGCGCAGGCGGCGTCCACTGTGTGCTATTGCGGATAAAGAGCAAAAAAGGGGCCGGAAAACTGTTTACTACTGACTTCTGAGCACCGTTGTTTGCGTAAGTTGTCCCTGCTGAACAAAAAAAAAGGGACTGCAATAACTTATAAACTGTATATACGTACATTTATCATACGCACAATGGAAGCAATTTATGAGTGGATGTGCCCACGAGGACATCGGCGCACTGTTCGCCATGCGTCAGCGCACGTACGTAAGTGGGTATACACACCTTGCATATAAGATGACTTTGAGGGAAAGGAAGTCTCCAGCAGACGTGAGCGATGAGAAAGGAAGTCATCCTGGTCTCTGTGAGACGACAGACAGAAGGATTCATTCTTTTCTACCGCTTGCCCCAAGCCTCTGCTGTGATGGATCCTCTCTTGGCACCACGTGCCAAGTAAGCTTGAGCAGTGTGCATTCATGCGGGCAACAGAAAACATGGACACGTACCAATGTGGACATGACACACAAGCAAAGTGCCTGCCTGGGTGCTCCGTCACGTACCACGGCCCCATGATGGCCTCCGGCCACCCATCTTGTGGACGTTCCAAGCAACTGGAGCGCAGTCACTGCAGCAGGCAGTTGGACAGCTTTTCTTTCTCTCCTCACCCACAAAACTCGTGCCAGGGTGATGGGACGTCAAAGATCCCGCCAAGTATGTGCGACCTTATGAGTCGCACATCCCATTGCTATTGCAAGTCAGAAATTCGGGAATTGTCAGCTCGAGCGTTACCTCGGAGCTACCGAAATTTGGCATCTCTCATTGAAACTTCACTTCTTTTTCTACCTGCGGCGCTAACAACGTGGCAAAAAACAGGGATCCTTTTTTACCCCCCCTCTGGGATTTGAAGCCAGCCGGGACCTTGAGCGTTGCCAGACAGAGATTTACCACTCAGGTAAAAGGATGGGCTTCAATTCCTGCATCAGGAGCCTCAAGGTGTCTGGAGCTTTTAAATAGATAGGCAAGGATGTCGGTTGCCTGAGTAGACAGACACAAATGTCTAGGATTTGAATAGACAGACACAAATTTCCAGTCCTTCCGAGCCCGACCGTCCCGGGCTCCAACGGGAGTGCCGGTCTAGAATTGTGCGAGGTGCAATAGTCCGGACGCCTCCTTTTCCCTCGCTCTCGGTCATCCCAAGCAGGTCCGTCCAGCTGCTGTCTGTGGCTTGTGTAAACAGTCAAGTACATAGACATCAACGTACTTTAGTCCTGACAGGAGGAGCGGATTCGGCATGTGGTCCTCTCCTTTTCTTTTTCTTTCCTACTTTCTTTCCTTCTTGTTCGTATTCGATTGCTGTCGTACTCGCCCTCTTCTTTAATAAGCTTCTTGCGCACCAGCGCCAACAAGGATACTCAAGGATACTCGGAGGCTTCTCCACTAAATCAATTATGCCCTCATTTTGCGTAGGCCCAGCTGTATGCAGATGGACTTGAGTACCCATTTCCGGTACAGAGAGCAGACAGAAAGTAAATGTGCCTTTATTGGGCAAGGGCTAATTTGCTTATGCTACGTAATATGCACACAGAGCTGTGCCTTGAAGCTATCGGCGCAACTTCGCCAAATATGTTAGTTCTCCACCTTATACATAATCTTGGGCTCACCTCCTCATTTTTTTTGCTCTATAAGGCACTGAAAAACTTTCACTTCTGAAAGTAGAAAAGTGAAAGGGCGGAATTCAGGGACAAACTTTCACAATGGTAATCTACCGACACAACGTAGGACTATTAGTGGAGTCTAGTTTTACTAACATGGGCTCGGCAGGGGAGAGAGGCGACTTCCGCCTGATCTCCGGACTGCTTATGCACATTCTGCCAAAGGATGGCTGAATCCATTGTGCTGCCTGCATTGATCGTCGACAATGGCTTTTGACAATAATGTCACGCACGTCGACGGCGCATAACAGTAAACACGCTCAGATACTGAGGACAAATAGATTTTTGCACGACACAAAAGCAGCAATGCCAAATACTTGTTCACTGTCGAATGCAGACGAGACATGCTTTTCGCATCACTTTTATTGCGCGAGGAAAGCATTCGTCGTCCTGCAAGACTGTGAGCATCCACTTATTGATCGGGCCTTTTTTTTTCCCTGTGTCAGGCCTTTTAGGACGACAAGCACTGAAGTCTTTTCTTTTTTCTTCTTCTTCCTCCCGCAGCACACATTTCCTATTCTCCTTTACATGTCCTCAGCCTCGGCGGCCTCGGCTGTGTTTTGAGGTTTTGGCCTCCGACCATTGGCCTCCTGCATGCCCCTAGTTACTGGAGGTTTCTCTACATCAGCAGCATTCTTCTGGCAAGGAGAAAGAGAGCAAGTGAAGTCCTCTGCGTGCAGGCCTGCATGTACACAACGTGTTCTTGTACAAATACCAAGCTCCACAAGGATAGGCAGCAAAAAATATTTAGACGTGACGCTCACTTCCACGCTGCATACGGGCTCTGCCCTACTGACGTTACATGTACATAGAGTGACCTGGTCAGATGTGTGTAACGTTGTGTACCAGACGCAACATTCCGACGTATTAGATATTCCATCCGTTTTCAATAATGAATTTTCGCCACTCTTCACATTTTATTTTCTTTTCGTGTCAACGTGAACATCCAACAAGAGGTCCACTCAGGTAGACAAGTACACAACTCTGTCAACATGAGCAGACAACAACTTATCTACTGCAATGCACTAACGTGCTTACTTGCAATCTCAAGGATGAGGGTGAACTTCACCAAGTTGGCGGAGGACTGAGAGAGGCTGTCGCAGTTTTGCTTGCCCTGACGTTCGAGGTGGATCCTTCGAGCTCAGTGTACTCCTACTCTCTGCTTTATTGTACCGCTCAATTGATCACATTAGGCGCCTGCTGGCTGAAAAAGGGGTTCGCTTTCTAAGCTGTTGGCTACGCCCCTGAGGCTCCCGACGCCAACGTGCGTACGTCGTGCGAGAAGAAGAAGGCGGCTGACCATACTCATGAGAGAGAGCAGAAGGAAGAGGACAGCGCAGAGGAAGCCGATGTCGAACAGGAGGACGAAGACGACACTGATGAAGAAGGAGATGATGATAAAGGAGACAAAGGCAACCGAGATGAGGAGGAAGGAGACGACGATGATGACGACCTGCTTGCGTAGCTACTCTCCTTCATAGTTGCTCTGGTAATTACCTTTTTCCTCCTTTCTCTTTTTTCTCTCGATCTTGAGAAAATGAGGAGACGCCCACAAAGTTGAAAGAGAAGATGAAGAAGAGATAGAAGGAGGAGGAAAAGAGCAGGAAGGTCTTCACATATTTCACTAGCAAGAAAATAATGGTCGACCCTCGTTGCTTCCACTATGGAAAATAAAACCCAATTTCCATCGTCATCCCGGTGGAGCCTAGAAATGCCGACCATAAAGGGTCGATTGGGAATTAATTCCATGTCTTTTATACCCACCCGATTGCATTGCGGCAACTTATCGGAGGCAGTTATCTGTGGGAATGAGAGAATAATTCAAGCTGACTTTGCCGCAGCTCCTTTGGACGTAGTCATGGATGCGCCAGCCACGGACTTCTCCGGGCTGTGCAGATTTAAGTATAATATGCATAAGTGTGTTATGAACAGCTCTGTCTATCAATGACGATCTGCTGCGTGAGGCTGGGGGACGTCGACTACTTATAGGGGGAAACTAGCTCAGCATGAACTTCTCCCAACGTGCAAGAACTGAGCGTGTATAACGTTGCTTGCTTGACAATTCATTGGCTTTCGTTCTGGCATCCGGACAGCCAAAACGATTTGGCCAATGTTGGCAGGTTGGGCACTCCCATTTTCTTCTTGGATGACGTTGGCAGCACCCTCACCCACCCGCCAATCCGCAGGAGGCCGACCGGCAGGCCGGCCGGCAGCACAATGCGTAAAGGTTAGGCCTCGGGTCCATTAAAAAGAGCTCCTAATTCCCCGAAGCAATGCTGTCGACAGGGGTGCACTTTAGGCTGCCAATACTGCTTGTACGTACAATCGTGGAGGCCCAATCCGATGCTGCTGTCACGAATGCACATTAATAATGCAGTACTGTAAGTACAAGTGCACTTGGTGCAGTAGACATAGGCGGGGAGGAAAGGACCTACTTCACCACTCGCGTGTTATCAAACGGCAAAGAATAATGCCTCCTCTACAGAGGTCGTTAGGCGTGACACCGCCATTTTTTGTGCCGCCGAGCAACTTGTGAAAGAATTGCAATGTGGAGAGAGAGTGCAAATTTCCTGGGCCCGCCATGATATTGTTGCTACGCCGCTGGCTTTCTTTAAACGATTCTCCGCGGGCGAGAAAAACAAGATTCTCTCTCCACGCGTGCACGTCGTTCTTGTTTGTTCTTTTGTCCTTTCGATTCCAGACAAGATGGGGTGGCCCACATGGCTGCACACAGGACACACTCCACCTCCTGATCCGTCAAGTCAGTTGTTTTCTCCGTGGTCACCGAGCAATGGACTCCTAACTCGCCACAAAAGGATTGACGTTGTCCTGTGTAGCAGGAAAGTGCCGGAACGGAAAAGGATGTGACTTTCACTTCTGTCGCACATCCATACATCCTCCAGTTATCAAACATACAGTTGTTTTCGTCGAGGTGAACGACTTTACTTTTTTTTTGCTTGCCTCTCTCTCTCTATCTCTGTCTATCTATCTGGACGAGCGAATAGCACGTACACACACATGCACACACACACACACACTCTATGTGTACCAGCTGGGATGTAGACTTGTAATACTAAAGTGCACGCGCGCAAAAACACACGAAAACACACGCAAGAGGAAGGCCTGTCTCAGACATGTGTGAGTGGCAAGTCAGCCTTCTTTGTTTGTGACTCACAAAGGATTCTTTTGTGCGTGAGAAGCTTCTTCAGAGATTTCCATGCAGCAATACTTCTGCTCGCTCGTTTACCTCACGAGAGTTCGCTATTCATATGTACAACTTCTCCTCCGTGGTGAAATTAGAAGTTGATCGCCTTTGTCAGTGCAATGCACAAACGTACGGACACCGTCCAATACTAGTTTTGGGTCTGTGCGGTGCGTCGCAACGGTATCGAATTTGCATAATATCTAACAAGATATCGTGATATTGCGGGCAGTATCATACGGAAAGAGCCCATGGGCCTACCCTTGAGATGTTTGCAGCACCTCCAGGCCCCGTCGTTGGCCCTGTAAATTCGAAAGAAAAAGATCCCAATATCAAAGATATCAGCAGAAGTGTATCGTCTTGACCAAACAACCGCGTCTGTCTGGGGTCTCGATATATCGAGAAATCGATTAATTTGCGATATCGCACACTTCCAACCAGTATGATGCAGTGCAGAAAAACCGAGAGAAAGAAATCTGCAGTGTCTACAGTGAAAACGGCCGAGGGCGGATCGGTCGTTCCGCAAAAGGCACATGGGTAAACGCGTCCTTTAAAGGCACCCATACGTACAAAAGTGTCATACATAACTGCCACCACCATACACTCTTCTCCTCGTTAAGTGCGCCTTTTGCTCAATGGCCTCCTCACTCTCGCTTAAATCGACCCAATAAATTTTGTCCCTGGGAGAGGTAAGGCCCGATCCTTCTTCCTGAAATGGATCGACTGGACCAACTTGAGCGCATGACATGGATCTCGCGGAGCAGCCCCCGCAAGTTGCCCAAGCGCCTGTGCAAGTTTTGCCTGTTCGCCGTCATCCTGCCCATCGTGTGCCTCATCGTGCCCATCTACGTGCGGTTCCAGGCGCTCAGGCCGCACTACTTCACCCTCTCGCCGTCAGACATGAGGCTGCTCAACCAGGTATGGACCTGAGAATGACCAATCATGATTACCAGTCATTAGCAAAGTGGCCCACGTCGAGGACAACCCGATGTGGCGCCTGCATAGGTGCGCGCGCACGCAAAATCAGGACTTGCTGCCTGCTGCTGAGGGAGCGTTGACTCGGGCACACTCGAGGAACTGAATGGCTCTGTGTGTGACAAGTTTCCGCCTGCTTAGGCCCGGCCCAACATGCGCAGCTCTCGTATAAACTACGTACAGCTCTCAATAAGAAGATGCATAGAAAATATGGGCCTGTGTCAGGTCATTTGCATAAATAAACAGTATAGGACTGTAGCTGTAGGTTATTTGCATACTTGAATTGCACAGTAAATCCTCTCTCGGAGCAACCAGGAAGCATTGCTCCTCGCCTAAAGTCGTCCAACCTCCGGTACGCACAGTTCACGTACGTGTGCACGTACGCATCACGCACCACGGCACGCATGCATGCCCTATTTGATCCAGGTTCAATGGAGGGAGTACAATGGTACTAAAAATATATATTAAGGACGCATATTGTCGTTCTATATGGACCCTCCTTGAATTTGACAGCACTGGGTCATTTTATATCCCTCTAGCTACGCCCTCGGGATAGAAAATGACCCGAGTGCTGTCAAGTTCAAAGAGGGTGCATGTGAGGATCTATTATGTGTCATTAATTTGTAATTTGACGCACAACTTTCGAAATCATGACACTTGAATTTGGGAAAAGCAGTGCAGAAAGTGAGTCACGATTCACGCACAATTCAAACTTCCGCGAACAATGAGGAAACCGCTGACGATGGACGAGAGTATGACTGAGGCAGCCACGATTTGAGAGTCTTGGATCAGTGTGTCCCTGTGGAGAGGGATATATGGTGCAAGGATATTTCACTACAGAGTGACAAGCGGTGATTTATTCCGAAAATCGTGCGTTAAGTACAATGCAGTACAGTAGAGCAGTCACGCGCTGTCAAATGCCTCGACCACGTTAATCCTGACAATTGTATCCTCTTAGGAATCCTCCATGTCAACCGTGTGGTGCCAGGGACAAGAGCTGCGCATGAATGCTACGTTCAACGCTTACTTGCTGAGCTCTCGACCTCGCCTCCGTCGTTACCGCCACCACGTCAACATGCGCAGGCACATGTTACTGGAGGACGACATCAAGGAGTACTGGGGCTTCTACCTCATTCGAGGCTCCGTCGTCAGGTTGTCCGTGTGCGCCAGGCACGAGGGGGCAAGTTTCATCGTCGTCAAGGGACTCAAAGATGCGCGCAGGTGCTCCTACCTGGGCGAACTTGACTCTGCAGAGGAAAGCTCAGACGATATCTCAGACGAATTCGAGTTCACGCACAACATCGTGGGCGAGCACAACGGCGCCAACGACAGTGTCACCGGTAATGCCGACAAGGCTGACATGATTGCAATCAAAGGGGAGGTCCACGAGGACATGAAGGCGTTGGAGACGTTGTCCAAGCAGGAACTGCTCCGCAAGTATCTGGCTGCTATCAAAGGCAACAGACTCACTGAGTTAGCGTCGGGAGACGACCAAGAGGATGAGGACCCACAACGAGTCTTCAAGGCATACCAGGTCAGGGACCAAGCGACAGAGGCACAGGAGCAGCTGACCAAGCTCTACCAAGACGTCAGGGCAACAGAACTGGAAGACGCCGACGACGAAGATGGAGCAACAGCTCACGAAGACCTGTACGATTTACAAGATCAGGGTCAATTCGACCAGCACGACGAGAATGATCTCTCCCGGGACGAGGTACGCTCATCTTGGTCCAGCAGTGAGGAGGCCCTCGTCAAGTGCGAGGGGCTCATCTACAACGTACCCCTCAGCGGGGGCCTCAAGTGCACACCTCAAGCTGAACTGTCGACTGTAAGGAACATATCCACTGAGGCAAGAACATAGTCTACATCCAAGCGCGTGCAAAAAGCATTCTGAATATGGTTGTCTTTTCAGGTCTCTCTGGACGTGAAGGAGACGGGCTTCTACTACTTCATCTTCGCCAACGAGAACGAGATCACAGACAACTTCCTCTCCGCCACGTTCGACCTGCACAAGACTGTGTTCGACGTCTCGGACAACGTGGGTAATTGCACAAACTCGACCGAGTGCAGTCTGCCCCTTAGCTTCTGGTCGCACGAGCACGTGGTGCTGGAAGTGCCGGAGGAAACTCATGTCGACAACGAGGAAAGCCGCTGTCAGGCACTGTTGGGCTACTCCTCGCTGCAGGAGTGCCACTGGGTGGTGCTGGCAGAGAGCGTGTGCCAGCCCAGGAGGGCAATTTACATGGTGTTCTTCATGCTCGTGCCCGTGTTGATTCTCGTCTTTGCGTACATTTGACTGCTGTCGTAGACGGTTGTGCCAACATCTTTCGCACGTCCATTCCGACCTCCCCTACTAGAGTTATGAACACTCCAGTGTCAAAGGGAATAAATCATGACTATCTGCGCGAGTGACCAAACAGAGTTGCCAAGCTCGGACCAGCAAAATATGCCGAAACTGATCTCAAAACATGCCAAGTTGGCAATTTTCACTAAACACGCGCCTTTCTAAATATGCCAGCCATTAACCGAGGCGCCGTACAATGTCAAAATACGAGTCTACAAAGACTGTGCCAAGGAGTCACGAAAATGCCAGTTTTGCCAAGATTGGCATTCGCAGATGCCAACCTGACCAGCGGGGAAGCCAAAACATCGAGTGTCTGGTGGAGCTTTAAGTCTTTGGCGCGCGGAGACCGGTTGATGCAAAAGAGACAGCGACTTTCAGCTCATCCGGGCGAAAAAAGAAAAAAAAGACTTTCCTCCAAGACTTGCGGCTCTTGAAAGTTTGTCTCAGACCTTTCCCGGATTCCTCCGGCCTCGCAGCCGAGACTGAGAGCGGGCATGGGGCAAAAGTTGTCCCCGTTGCTCACGATGTTGAAGTTTTCCTCTTGAACAACGAGGAGATTGAACGACTTTGAGCGATCGAGGACTTGGGCCAAGGAGCGACTTTCCGGAAGAGCCGCGCGAAGACAAAGCATAGGCTGAATCCAGAAAGGATGAACGATCCCTCGTTCATGGGTCAGTTCGGCTTCAAGGGAGAAGGGACTCGCTGCACTCGAGAAGTTCGCGGCCCCAGAACGATGGCGACGGCGCTCAAGACCATGGACAAGATGGGCCTCATGGACGACGATGTGTTCTCCCCGACGCTGCTGTCCCTCTGCAAACGCCTTGAGGTGTCCCAGAAAGAGGTGAGTGGCCTGAGGAGATGTCGAGTCTGTCCCTCGGCGTGTATACTTTCTTATCATCGCCGCCCCCCCCCGGCCCCGGGGCCCGGGGGGGGGGGGGGGGGGGGGGGGG
>JAAUXU010026976.1_pt1 | contig 15690 bp, 16 predicted proteins | sample 7278151 | NCBI WGS metagenome assembly JAAUXU01 (sample SAMN14350113, study PRJNA611818) | marine sediment metagenome | isolation source: surface marine sediment (1.8m) | place: French Polynesia: Moorea | collected 2018-08 | reverse complement strand
TTGTGGTTTTTTGGGCGGCGGCGGCGATGGGACAGAGAGATGAGAGAAGGGGAAGAGGATGTCGGAGCTTTATAAAAAATCTTTTAGTTATTCCGGCGAATCCCGCGGCGGTGGATCTGCCACACTCTCTGGTAAATATTCCTTCTTTTCTATCTAACACATCCAAAATTCCTTACACACCTTTTTTGAGCGCCCTCCCGCTCATGACATTGACACCGTCCGTTCCCCATTGAAAAGGGAGAAGCCGCGTATTTATGCCCCTGGAGATGTGGATCTTTCTCTTCGGTCGGGAGGATTCACACCTGGTCACAGGAGGGAGGAGGATGTGTGAGTGGTGCGTGTGTGAATGGGGGGAGGGAAGAGGTGGAAGGGACTCAAGCTGAGAAGCTTGTCAGGGAGAGGAAACGAGGGTAGAAAAGAAGCAGTTTTTTAAGGGCGGAAAAATAGTGGTGTGGGGAGAGGGGGACGGGGACGGAACGAGGGAGACGAATTGTCGTCCGCGGGAGGAGGAGTTCGGACCATTTCCACCACAATGACTTTGGAATGTGAAAACCCAACAAGCAACAAGAGTTGGGGAGAAGAAGAGGGATGCAGGGGATTGAGGAAAAACTCTTGAGAACTGGAAGACCAAACAAGACACCGCAAATGACGCGACAAAAGCGGGGAGGAAAATAGATGTCTCTATTTTCTACTCTTCTCTCTTTTCCAGGTGACCGTTCCCTCCACCGGCATCCGCGGCTTCCTTGACGCCAGCGAGTACGGCAACTGGCTCAAGTTCGTGCGCGCCGTCGACGACGCGGCCATCCTGGGGGCAGCGCCAAACGTGAAGCACGTTCTCATGGCAGGGCAGGTACGTCAACTATATCGTAGAAATGTGTTTGTTCCATACTTCACACCTTTGCTCCTTCCAGATTTACTACGAGACTACTCGCCCCGTGCGCAAGGGCGAGGAGCTCCTTCTCCCTCCAAAGAGGCCAATCAACTTGGGTGAGGAGGCCTCACAGGCGGCGGAGGCCGCGGAGGCCCCGCCCCCGCCCGCTGAGGAGAAGAAGGGCGGCGGGGAAGGGGCCACTACCGCCGCCGCAGCCTCAGAAGGGGAGGAGGAGGCGGAGGAGGCGGGGCTCAAGTGCCTAAAGTGCGAAAAGACGATGCTCGATATATACTCGTACGTGTCACATTCCTTTTTATGTATCTTTATTACATGTTTTTAATTTACCGTATTTCGAATTTTGGGCCTTTGATTGTTGCGTGTCCTTTTAGTCGAGTTGTATGTCAATCGATGTTGCCTTTTCAGTAGTATATCTCAGTAGCAGGAAATCACCTTTGATGTTCGTAGTTTCACTTTGAGTGTTGGGTTAACTTACTTTGCAATATGCTAATTGATTGTCAAGTGTTAAAAGAATTGCCTTTTTCAGGCTTGACGATCACATGGTTGAGGCTCACAGCTACAAGCACGGGCAGTACCAGTGCGAGCACTGCGGCAAGTCCTTCGCGTGGCGCCCCAACCTGCTCCGCCACAAGATGGACCACGGCGAGTACCGCCGCTTCCCCTGCGAGAACTGCGACAAGGTGTTCACCGACCCGGGCAACCTGCAGCGCCACATCCGCACCAACCACGTCGGCGCCCGCAGCCACGCCTGCCCGGAGTGCGGAAAGACCTTCGCCACCTCCTCCGGCCTCAAGCAGCACACGCACATCCACAGCTCTGTCAAGCCCTTCCGCTGCGAGGTCTGCCTCAAGGCCTACACGCAGTTCTCCAACCTGTGCCGCCACAAGCGGATGCACGCCACCTGCCGGATGCAGATCAAGTGCCACAAGTGCGGACAGGCATTCAGCACCGTCACCAGCCTCAGCAAGCACAGGAGGTTCTGCGACACCACGCCTGCGCCTTTCCTGGCCATGCACCAGGCGGCGGCGGCGGCAGCGGCGGCTTCCTCCACTTCACCATCCCTCCCCACGCAGACGCCCGCAGCAACATCTCCGTCCTCATCATCCACCTCTTCTTCTCTGGTGGAGAAACCGGAAGTCATTCTAGCCTCCCACTTCTCAAATCTCAGCTCACGAAAACCACAAAGGCAGGAGCAGCAAAAGGAACAACAGCAGCAGCAGCAGCCTCCCCAGGACAGATCTTCGTCCGGCCTGATTAAGATGGCGTCCCCGGGAAAACTGATGGCAGACAACAACGGATTCGCTTTTCATCGGCAAAGAGCATCGAGCCCGCCAACTCCGGCGCCGCCAGCAGGAATCTCCCAAGCGGGGCCACCTCATCCGATGCTTGCAGCCGCAGCAGCAGCGGCGGCGGCGGCGCAGCAGCAGCAACAGCAGTCTCCACCACCGACATCTCCCTTCTTTCCTCACGCAGCAGCAACAGCCGCTGCAGCAGGAGGAGCAACAGGAACTGGGGGACAAATCAATCCCTTTGCACACCTGCTACAAATGCAGTCTGGAGCTGCAGGAGCAGCAGGAGCTTCAGGAAACCCCTTTCAAGCTGCAATGGCCGCGGCAGCAGCCGCGGCTGCTTCGAACAACCCAGCCGCTATGAGTCTGCTGCAGGGCAACCCGCACTTATTGTTCCCCAACATGCTTCGGAATTTGGCGGCAAATCAACAATTAATTCAGCAACAACAGGCTGCAGTGGCTGCTGCTGCAGCTGCTGCGGCAGCGGCAGCAGCAACGGGTGGTGGAAGCCTGCCCGGCGTGACAGCCATGTCCGAGCCGGCAACCCCTCCCCGCTCTCCCATCCCTCCACCGCCGCTGAAGAGAGGCGTCCCAGAGGCGAACGGCGACTCAAAGATGACCACCCCAAAGACCAAGGAGGTGCATGGGACGATCGAGAGGCCCTGGCAGGAGAAGAGGAGGCTGCTGCTGTCTGCCCCCAAGGTTGAGGAGGAGGACGAGGTGGCGCCCAAGAAGGAGAGGCTGGAGCTGGTCATGACCAAGATCGGGGCGACGAACGGGAAGATGGAAGTGGACGGAGACGACAAGACCGAGAAGGAGGAGGTTAAGGACGAGAAGACCGACGTCGACGTCAACAGGAACATTTCTTCCGAGGAGGGTAAGGGCTCCTCCGTTCTGGACTTGTCTCTCACCAAGGATGAGGAAGAGGAGAATAAGGAGGAGGGCGAGGAGGAGGATGGAAACGTCAAAAAGGAGGAGGAGAGCAAGGAGGACGTAGAAGAAGCCCCCAAGGCTGCTGGGGAAAAGGGCGAATTCGACAGCGCTGATGACGGACACCAAAACGGAGAGAAACAAGCCAAAGAAGACGGGGAAAACGGCGATACAGAGGCTGAAAAAAAGTCGGTCAGCGGCAAGGACCTCAAGGACAGAGAGCAGGATGGAACTGCAGAAGAAGCGGACGACAATGACATGGCCGAAGAGGAGGAGGAAGAGGAGGAGGATGAACTGGAGGAGGAGGAAGACGAGGAGGAAGAGCCGAAGGGGTTCAAGCCCGTCAAGCAGGGGCACGCATTCATCCCGGTGACGGACAGGGTGAGCCTCTTCCAGCAGCAGCTGAGGGAGGCCATGGAGGCCCAGAAAAAGAAGGAAGGCAGAGAGGAGGAGGGTGGAGGAGCCTCGCCTAGACTCAACGGATCTCCCGACCCCACCTCCTCCGATCCCAACAGTCCTCTGTCCCAGCAGAACAAGGCCGCCCTCGCGGCTGCCGCCACGGGGGGACTCTCCAACCCAAACTACCCGAGGCCGCCCACTATGCACCCGCTGCTGCTTGAGGCCATGTATAGAATGCAGCAGCAGCAGCAACAACAACAGCAGAGGTTTCCCTTTGGGCCCGGTCAGAACTCCCAACAGACGGCGGCGGCTGCAGCTGGATCGCCGTCCTCTGCTCCCAGCTCCGGTGGCGGAGGAGGACCTGCGGTCCTTCCCGGTCCGAGGCCAGCAGGAGGTCCTTCTTACTTTCCTCCTCACCTGATGTCCAATCCAGAGTACGCAAGGGCGGCGGCCGCGGCGGCGGCGGGAGGGTTGTTCTCCTCACTGGGAAGTGGAGGGAGATCTTTCCACCCTGACATGCCGCCCAAGAACAAGGACCGATACTCCTGCAAGTTCTGCGGCAAAGTCTTTCCGCGTTCGGCCAACCTCACCAGGCACTTACGCACCCACACTGGAGAGCAGCCCTACAAGTGCAAGTACTGTGAGCGCTCCTTTTCCATCTCCTCCAACCTGCAGCGACACGTCCGCAACATCCACAACAAGGAGAAACCCTTCAAGTGTCCTCTCTGCGACCGCAGCTTTGGGCAGCAGACGAACCTCGACCGGCACCTCAAGAAGCACGAGACCTGCTCCGACCCCTCCCTCATCGTCGACTCCCCCGAGGGTGGCCGCAGCCCGGAGGAGGAGGGATACTTCGACGAGATCAGGTCCTTCATGGGCAAGGTGACGACGCCGGGCGACGACGCCGGGTCGGCGGCGGCCATGCACGCCATGGCGGCGGCCGCGGCGGCGGCGGGGATCGGCGGCGGCATGGGGGCGGCGGGCGGCATCCTTGGCGGCCACATGCCCCACTTTGACGCTGCCTCCTCTCCCCACCCCTCTGAGGACCAGGACATTGACGTGGAGGAGGACGACATCAGTGTAGAGCACGATTAATAGACAACTTTACTTATTAGCAGAAGAAGAAACGAGATTTCCTCCATCCCCCTCTACGGTCCCTCCCCCCGTCACCATATCATCGTTGTTGTACGATCGCGTGTGTGTAATAGTAGAAGCAGCAACGGCAGAAAAGTAGTAGCTTACGTGAAACTAATTGTATCGGATTTATACCTTTTCTTCCCTCCCTTATTCTGCAGGGGGAAACGTGCGGTCGCGGTTCCCCCAGCTCGCCCTCGACCCCCCTAGTGAAGAACTAAAGAAGAAGAAGTCCTATTATTCCTTTGTTACGATTTGCCATAAACGAATTTATTGTCACTATATCGATTGCTTTGCTCCTCCTCGTCGTCCTCCTCCGATGCATTCGGAGGGCGGCGGCTTCGGGGGAAAGGAGAAAAAAACCGGCACGTGTGAATAATGTTTCCTCCCCGCCTCCCCGCGCCTCGACCCCCGTCCGTCCAAACCAACCGGCCACTCCCTTCCTTACACATGCACAATGTAAAAGGAGAAGGAGGGGAAAAAGATCGGTCGGTGGTCGGTCGGACGGTCCGAGTTACGTAGGGAGCGGGGCGGGCAACCAAAAAATGATTGCGCCTGACGAACGAACGGCGCTCGTCTCCTTTCTTTCCTCGGCTACTTTCCCTGTCTGTGTTTGACTTTAATGTATTATTTCCTGTCCGAACGGGGTACCTACGGGAGGGAGGGGATAAGAAACGGCCGCCGCCGCCGCCACTGCCGTCAAGACACAAAAGGAAAGGAGGGGAGGAAGAAGGGCCGTGTGTGTGTGTGTGTTTGGCTTCTTTCTCCTCCCTCGTCCGCGAATGACAGACAGGAGAAAGAAGAAGCCTGGTGGTGGGCTTGAACGGAGGGGGGGAGGAGTGAAAAGAGGGGAAAGGCAGAAGAGGGAAGTCATTTTCATTCTTCCTTCGTCGGTCCGTCCGCCCGTCGTCTACTTCTGGTCTTATCACACCCACAGCTTGGCTGAGGCTGCCCGCGTCGTCGTCGTCATCCAAGTGCCATTCCATAGTTGGAAGGAGGGAGGAAAAGAGGAGGCACAATGCGAAAAAAAACCTTCCCCCCCCCTTCTAAGTTGGTGGCCCATTATCACAGCCGCCGCCTCTGCCTTCTCCGGACGGAGAAGTGGGGTTTTTTGCAATTTCTCTCCCTCCAGCGACCTCATTCCTCTTTTTCTCTTCTTTTCTTATCCTGTGGCGGCCGGAAGGAACCCTTTTTTATCCAACGTCCCTCCAAGGAGGAGATCATATCTTTTCTTCGCCCTTTTCTTGAGGAGGAGGAGGACCCTCTCGTGGCGAAAGAAGAAGAAGGGGCTGTTGAAACCCTCGTGGTCTTAAGGTCTTTTCTTCTTCGTGGTCGTGGTCGTGGTCGTCGGTCTGAGCCATGTCCCAGATTTATATTAAAGCGCTCTCTCTTCGTCTTCTTGGTCTCTTCCTGCTTTCGCGTGACTTGGTCTCTAGCGGCGGCGGCGGCGATGAGTTGAGGTGATAGCGCCTTGCCTCTCCTCCGGAGCAACTAACGGCGGCGGCGACAACGACGGTAAGGATTCGCCATTCTCATATTGTTTCAAACGGATTTTTTGTCTTCTTACATGTATGCAATTATCGTATCTGAGACAGACAGTTTTGTAAAAACGTCAAAGTTGCTGAATCCCATACCGTATCTGCAATGAAGACCACCTTTCCTTGAGGGAGGAAGAGGAGGAGGAGGATAAAAAGCGAGCAAGTCCGCCGTCGTTATTCCAGAAATGTGCCCGGGACACGTACAACACGCAAAAGGTCTTCCCATGCAGTCGGCAGAGTATGTCTCTTGCGCCGGGAGAGCTTTTAATGGGGTCCTAAAAACGCTGTTGTGTGGCCGCCGCGGTTAGATCGACGGAGAAAGAGGAGAGAACGAATGCGTGCGTGGGGAAGTGGAATTAGCTCTTTCATCCCACAGTGTACACCTTTGAACCAGGGAAAAGGAAAGTAAATTTTGTCAAAAAATAACTATGGAAGGTACAGAAGAAGAAAACGATGATGTGTGGCAGAGCAAGTTTTGTCACCCGAGCCCGAGATTCTCCCAAAAATCCCCAAAAGAGTCGCTCCAAACACCCACCCATCCACCCATACCCATTCGGACCCAACAACGGGTCTCTCTCCCCCACCCCTCTTTCGGTCGCCCGCAGGGAGAAGGAGGAGGAGAAGGAAATCTATCCTCGCCGTGGGAGATGACAACAAAAGAAGGACGGCGGCGGCGGCGGTAGCAATAGAAAAGGAGATTCCAAGAGGAGGAGGGTCATCCATCGTCTTCATCCTACTTCGACTGGAGGCTCTGCTTCCATCCGGAATTCTATTCGTATTTCTCGCCCTAGCCACATATATCAGTATATCCGTTCTGAGCCCAAACAGTTTTTTAATGTTTCTCTCTTTGCTTTTTAGAGGGGAAAGGAGGAAGCGACGCTGCAAAGGAAATCCCTCCCTCTCATTCTTCTTGGCCCAGATTTTCCGCATTTCCGCGATTCTCCTCGCCTATGAAGAAACCTGCGCCGTGCATGTTGTGTCGTTTCCTCCGTTTCGGAAAATTCCCCTCCCCGCATCTCCTCCCCCTCCCCGGCTCTCCCCCTCCAACAGCATGAAGCCAGGGGGAAGGATAGAAAGAAGCGGGAGGAGGAGGAGCAACACCGCAACAAAAGCCACAGGGGAGAATGGGGAAAGGAGGAGGAGGAGGAATCGGGGTTCTCGGTTAACGACTTTGCACACAACAGCCTCCTCCCTCCTTCATAACGGCTGCAGCAGCAAGGCGGCGGCGGACCTTGAAGGGAAGTGAAATCCCCCTCTCCCCTTATACTCTTTAAAAGCGAGGGAGACCCTCCTTTTACTTTCCCCCTCTCTCTAGCCGGAGTGAGAACGAGAAAATTTAAGTGCCCGCGCCTCCCCTTTCTTCCCCCTCCGTTTTGCATGCATACAGCAAGGAAATTCCGTTTTCGAGCATCCTGTCTGGAAAATGCAGAGGTAAAAGTCAGACTTGGAATGATTCCTAATTCAATTTCATTCTCAACATACAGTAATACATCCTATTCCGAACGAAGCACCCTGTATTTGCCTCCGCCACCTCTTTTTGGTGCCAGATAAAGCTGTCTCTTTCCTTCTTTTTTTCGTCGCCCGTCGTCGTAGGGAGCTCGTTTGTGCATGGCTCACTTGTCAGCCTTAAAAGGGGGAAGGGATCTTTTTGAATGGATATCCTGTCCCCTGTGTTGATTGTCACGTTGTCGCCTACGCTGCCCTACCATGCTACTCCGCCCGCCGCTCGAGGAAAAACTTACAATTAGGACGAACATGTACCGATGAAGAACAGGGGGAGTAATTTCTGCACCGACCTGCAGAAAAACAGTTTTGTAGATTAGGTTATCTAAATATTATAAAGCAAATTCTAACTCAGTTGGTACTTATAGATCTATACATTTTCCTGGATGCATGGAGGGGAAGCCCCGCTCAGACACCTTTTTGAATAGCGGGCTCAGAAAGGAGGAGGAGGAGGGAAAGAAAGTGATCTATCCGCACCACCCGTCAAAGGAAAAAAAACCTCTCTCGCTTCCTCCGTTAAGTAGCACCACAAATGCAGTCGACCAAGAGGAGAGAGAAATACATGGGGGACTTCAAAATATAAATTTGCTATCCTTCTCGAGGGGCAGTAAATCATTCGCTGCATACTCCCTTCCTCTCTTACCATTGAGCATCCGTCAAATAGAGAGAAGTGCCGTTAACACCTCTCTTTTCTCCCTTTTCGACAGAGAAAGAAGAAAAAAACCGCCGCCACCGCGACGGCAGAACGGCAAACACGAAAGAGGAGAGAGAGCGACAATTAATCCCCCTCCCCCCTCTCTTTCCATTCGCCCACCCATCTTCAAATATTTGGTGTGGTCTCCCTCTTTTCCATCCGCCGCTCATGAGGCTTTTCAATGACAGTACAACCTAAAGCGGCTGCGGCGGAGGCGACGACGTAGCAGCAGAGCAAATCGCATTTCACGTCCCGACGCCTCCTCCCTCTTTTCCCTCTCCTGCTCTTCCTCAGATGGATGGGGAGGGGAAAACGGACAACGGCTGTTCACTCTTCTCTGCTCCAAATTAAGGATCCCTTTCAAACACCTCCCCTTCCTCTTCCACGACGGTGGTGAGAACGGTAGAGAAGAAAAGCAGCCCATCCCAAAAGATGACGACGACGATACTTTTCCAGAACCCAAGTTCTTATTCTTATTGCTTCGCTCCTCGTTAGTGCCGGCCCCCTCCGCCGCCACCCTCGAAGATCCTCCCCCTCCTTCCCCTGCCGCCTTGTCCGCCACAGCCGCCGCCGCCGCCTTCCTTCACATGAGATAGCGGCGGGGGTCTTCCTTTCCTTTCTTCTCTTCTTTATCATCCAGCGGGGGACGAGACATGCAGGCGGCGACGGCGGCAGTGGCGGAGGAAGGAGGAGGGGTGGAGCAAAGAGGGCAGATGCCCCATCCACTCAGAGGGAAGGGGGAATGAAACCGCAGCACTGGAATGGGTGGTGGATCTCTGTTACACGCAGGCATTGTCAGTGCCCTCTACCACCCCCATATGACACCCCGACTGGCGGCGGCGACGCAACTGCGGTTTTTTGAATGCGAGGCTGATTTAGCCGATCGATTCCTCATATTATTTTTACTCCTCGCGCTTTCCGCCGGGACAGAAGCGAGGAAAAAAGTTGTTTTTAAACCCTGTTTATCATTCGCCGCCCCTCCCTTTTGAGCTCTAGACATCTCCCGTTCTCCCATCCTTTCATCCAAACTGTGAGTCGAGAACGGAGAGAGAGGGAGAGAGTGCTTTTTATGACGATGAGAAAGAGGAGGGGACGAAATATGAATTGAATAGACGGAGGGAGAAAGGAGGCTCTTGTCAATCAAATGGAATTTCTGAAGTGGCGTCTCCCCTTGTGAGTGTGAGCCCCGACGACGACGATCAATGGAGGTGAGAAGAGGAGGGGGAAAAACTCTCTGTGCTATGGGATGGGGACACACAGGAGAGAGAGAGAGAGGAGCATCATTTTTCGTCGCAGCGATGGAGATGAAGGAGTGGATGGACCTGAAGCAAAAAAAGAGTCCTGAAGGGGGAGAACGTTTTTTGTGCGTCTTTGGGGTGCGGCAATGATGACATGTTTAGATTGATTGCATGCTGGGGCAACTTTTACTGCTCTGCTCTCTGTTGCGTGATCTGAATTCGTCCCTAGGAACCTTCTCAGTTCTTGAGAGAAGAAGACCATAAAATGATAAGATATCCGGCCGCTTGGGTGGGCTTGCCCGGATGATGGGCCGTCCGTCCGCTTGCCAGCTCCCTCCGTGATATGACAATAATCTTTTATGGGACACCCGACACCAACAGAAAGGCGAGGGAGGGGGCTTAGGGGTTTACTACGGGCGGAGAGAGATGCCTGCTTAAAGCCGAAGAAGAAATAGAGGAGGAGGAGACGGATTCCGCCGTCTTTTGACCTTTATGATCAGCGTGATCCATGCGTGAACAAAGTCACCCACACACGCATTCCGAGATAGCGCTCTCAATGCGTTGTCTTCCACAGCTGTAAAGAACGGTTCGGTGTGAACGCTGTACATACATTGCACAAGTCTCATTGCTTTTGGCGGTCGTTGCCTCGCCTTTTCAGAAAAGCTACCTGCACCTTAATCAAACACGGCTTATTATGGTTTGGGTGGCAGTGGTGGGTGATGTTGCTTCTCCTCCGCCCGCTAAATAAGATGACAAGTATAAAAGCTCTTCCAAAACGGATGGCGGCGAGGAAAGGGGGAGGAGAAAGGAGGGAGGAGGGGAGAGCACACAAGCGGCTTTTGATCACCGCTCCATCGCCGGTTTTTTTCTGAAGTGTCTCCTCGTCCTCCGCCGCGACGGCGGTCATTGTGCGGAGGCAGCGAGACGAGAAAGGAATCTGCCGCCGCCGCCCCTCTCTCCTCTCCTCTCCTTCCTCTTCTCACACTGATGATGATGAGTGACTGTGGAACGTTGGAGAGAAGAGGAGGGGGGGGGACAAACTCTGACATCTCTGTTGGATCGCTCAATTCTGTACCCTACCTCTCTGCCCTAGGGATGGGATGGGATGGGATGGGAGGGCGAATCGCCCCCAGATGTTTTCGACTCCCCAGGTTTGTAATAAGAGGGGAAGTGAAAAATTGTGAATGAATATTTCAACAAAGTTAATTTCCAACGTGTGACTCTAGTTGAAAGATAGTAAAACAGAGAGCATTAACCTCTCGTGCAGCAATGACCCCCCTCAGGGTTCGCAGGACTGTTTCGCTCTCGTTGCCCGCATCCGCCTTGATGGGGGATCGGGGGATGGGGACATCTCCCCCCGCTTCCCATCCTCATCCCTCTCTCTCTCTCGCGGCACTTGATGACCCAAAAGCTCCTCTCGTTTTCTGGGTTCCTCGCCCCGCTGCCCACGCCTGCCCACTTTCCGAGCGCCGCCCAAAAAATGAGGCCATTATATCGCCACAACGCAGAAGAGAGGGAAATCTCGATGCAAGCCGCGGCGACAGAAACGTAAAATTTATGCGCACCCGACGCAGGGGACATAACTTAGACCCGGGTTCTGCATTTAATTCAATCCGGGGCATTCGGATTGCGGACAGAAAACCACACGGGGAAGAGAGGGGGAGAAAAATCAAACATTCCTCGGACCATTATTCACTTCCCCTCCAAAAAACCAAAAACCCACCGAAACCATTCCGCCTCAAAGGACTGCTCGCCGACCACCCTCTCCCGGCCCAGAAAGAGAGGAGCTGGGTTTTGAGCCCGCCACCAATTGATAAGTCACCTTTCTCGTATTTTTTTGTGCCGTCTGCTGCTACCGCTGCGGCTCTATCAGACAGACAGACAAACACGCCTTTCACAACTTATTTGAATAGAGCCTCCTCCTCCTCCTCTCATCTCAATAATCTAATTTTGTCCGCACCTTTTGAAAGGAGGGAATCTATTTAAAGGGCGGCTACTGCCGGCCGCTGAACGATCACAGGAGAGCTGACAACAACAGCGGCGAAAGCTTGGAAATAATAAATCGATTGTCCTCCTCCGCCTCCTCCATTCCCAACAAAAATATGTTTTTCATCGCGGTCGATCGTTAGGTGATGATGACACCGGCGGAAAAAGTGTCATCTGGGGGCGGAATTCAATCCCGCCCAGGGTCGTCTTCTAATTCTCCTTCCTCCGTTTCCCTTCACACTTTCAGATCTTCCGTGCAAGAGTGAAGCCTGGACGGGATCGTCGTTGATGAATGGTCCTTCTTTTCCAACTGAAAACGCTGCAGAAGAAGGAGAGGGGAAGGATCCATTAGGATTAAAGGTAAACTGTTGCGGCCATGGCCATCCAATGTGACCGTTTTTCAGTGCCTGAGGGAGAAGTCGCGTCTTGAACACATCTTTTTTAATACAAGAAAAGCGATGGAAACCCAAGGAAAAAGAGATGTTTCATTTTGACGGCCCTTACGTACAGTTACTACAGTAGCATATTCTAGGTTTGGTAAAAAAAATCATTGGACCGGAGGATAAAATTGTATCCTACAAAAAGGGCGAAAAGAGAGAAGGAGCAGGGATGAGAAGCAAGAAGGGAGAAAGGAAAGAGAAATCCCTGCAACATCTGTTTTCTCGGACAAATCCCTTCTCTCCCTACCACTCTCCCCCACTCCCTACCCCTCTTCCTCCGAGGCGATGTTAAAGTCTTCATGATCACCTTCTTCCTCAATCCCCATCCCCATCCTTTCCAGCAACAACTGGACACAAGGGGGACGAAGAAGAAGAGGAGGAGCGATCCGCCATCCTCCAATCTCCTCTCCAAAGGAGGACGGAGGAACCGTCGCCATGTGAGACTCCATCCATCATCATTGGCGCTTTCAAAAGTCTCCCCCCCCCCATCTCTCTTCCCTCTTCCAAGAGTGAGAGATCTGGCGCTTCCACTTCTGGAGGAGGAAGAAGGGAAGATGAAAGTGCTCCTCCTCCTCCTCCGTCGCACAAAGGAGGCAGGGCCACAATGGATCTTGCTGGGCTCCTCCTCTTCCTCCTCCTTGCCCAGAGTGAGTGCGCAAATGGCATCTCTCCTCCCTTCATCGTCTTGCCACCATGCCATAACGAGAGAGTTGGAAGAGCCTTCTTGTAGTCGGTTGGAAGTTTTCCCTCGTCTCTTGCACAGCATCGGTGGCGGCGTTTCTTCAAGCGACAGAAGACGTAAATCATCCACGCCGCCTTTATTAGTCACTCTGTCGACGGCCACCTTAGGAGGAGGGAGGATCCATCCAGAGAGGAAGAGAAGAATTGACAAATGCCCCTTCCTCCCTCCCTCTCGCTTCTTCGCGCATGAGTCGAAACAATTTCAGGAGGATCTCAAAGGGGGGAGGCAGAAATAAAAAAAATGTGAAAGAGAGATGCAGACAGGAAGCTTGCCTTCTTTCCCACACTGCACGCTATCGAAAAGGGTGTTGGAATATTATCGAAGCCTTTTCCCACCCTATTTTTCCGCGCCGTTCTTTCATTGCCTTCAACCCTTTCCCTCCCCGCTGGCAGCGCTTCCGTTATTAAAATGCAACAGCGGAAGATTCCCCCTCCTCCTCCATTCCCAGGTTGATTTATAGCCGCGCGTTTCTCGAGTTTGGTTTTGGTTTTTCTGAATACGTTGGTCGCGTTTGGAATGCATGACGACTTTTCCCCCCAAAGGGGTCAACATTGTGCAATGTGCAATTATTTCTTAATCTTTTTTATAAAAAAAAGTTGGGTGTACGTACTATAGAAGGAAGAGTAAGCTCGCTGTTTTGCAAAGGGGGGTGACGCGTGTTTTGAAATCTCTTTTCTACTGCAGCGACGACTACATACAAGAGAAAGAGAGAAAGACGAAGCTTCTTGGAAGATTCGTAAAAAGATGTTTTTCTGGTCTCCGCTGTTGTCGCCAGCCCGTGGAGAATGGCAATTATGGAAATTCCCCTCCTCCCCTCACTCCTTCTTCCCAGAAGAGGCAAAAGAAAAGAAGGAAAAAATCCGAAGAAAGAAAGAAAACACTCTTGTGCATTACTCTCTGCCATCTCATGCATCCACATGTATTGCTCCAGCCTGCATTCACATTTGGAGTGTTTTTTATCGAAAAAGGTATGGTAGTTTTTGGAAAATGGAAAGAAATAGACACAGCGCGAAAACCTCCCGAAACCGCAGGTGGGCGATCAATCAGCCAATTTCGCACGCAAACACTTTTCCACTCCATCGCTCCCCCGCGGCACAGTCTCACTTGGAACAAACGGACAAACACGTACTCCAGTTTCCCTCACATTTCGTTCCTCGGTTTCTCCTTCGCTCTCTTCGGAGTTTTCTTCTCCTCCTCCTCCCTTTTGAGAACCCGACTCCTCCTCCGGACGCCTCCAAATCAATCGTCGTGTCACCTCCTCTCCAGCTCGCTCTTTTCCCCCCTCCGCAGATTTTCTCAACAAAAATTGACTTCTCCTCTTCTCGCCATAGAAAAAGACCCGGAAAAATATTTCGAAAGTGTTTGCTTTTTTCAAAAGCATTATGTTCTGCATTAAGGGAAAACGAGACAACAAAGCTCATTACAAAGGATCCTACCGAACTAAGTTGAAGTATATGTGATTCTCCTCCGAGAGCCACAAATCACCTCTCGAGTCTCTCTTCTTCCTCGGACGGACGTTCCTCCTCCTCCTCCTCCTTTTCGTTCCCTTTTCGTTCATGTGTGAAGACCCCAATTAGCCCCTCCGCTCCCTTCTCTCCATTGGCATAACCGCCGACAGAAGACGGAGCAGCAAGGACGTCTTAAAGGTGGGAACGGACGCGAGTTGCACAATTCAGCACATTTAAATTACTCCCAGCCGCCGCATCATAAAGCGTACGTTCTCATCCAATTTATTTTAAAACAGCGCGCGTCGATAGAGGTTGTACATTTTTGTTATAGTCGCAAAAAGACACCTGCCGCTTCCTTCCATGTGGTCTCCATCAAAATGGAAAGATCCTTGGGCAACCTCCCCGACAGAATTAAGACAGAAGACTTTGGAGCCGAAAACGGCCGCGGGGAGAAGAGGAGGAGGAGGAGGAGCTCGAATTTCACTCATTTCGGCGAAGAGGAAAAGGAGAGAGAGAGAGAAAGAGAGAGAAGACAGAAGGGAGGAGGGAGGGAGCAGTAGACCGAAAAACTCACATTTTTTTCTTGACGCGTGAGCCAAAAAAGTAATTTGCGCCTTGGCCGAAATTGTCCGCTGTTTCTCTCTTGCTTTGAGATGGAGGAATGCAAATTTCCGTTGCTCATTGCGCGCGTCTTGTGGGAAAACGCTACTTGGGTGCACTGTGGGAAAGCTCTGCCTGGAGAGAGAGATCCATCTTGGGAATTGGGGCAAAAGAGCAAGATGCTTCCCCTCAACGAAACCTCCGCTACACAAATTAGTTTCTTTCAATCCAAAACCGCCCAAGTTAAAGAACCACGTCAAGTTCTAACGTTCCAAGTTCAAGCAGGTCTCGCCCCCCCCTACTCCCTCCCTTCTTCCTCTTTTTCCTCATTCTCGACACAAACACACACTCACACCTCCTCCTTGACTTCTGTCACCTCCCCCTCTTTTTTACCCACCTCCCCTCCAGGAGAATCCCCCTCTTGTTTTGTTCCGCCCCCAGAAGCGGGAGGGGGAATGTCTTTTGTAGCTGGCAGAGGAGGGGAAGGAGAAGCTGAACACACACGCACAACTCACAGAAGAGGGGAAACATCGGGTCTCCTCGTAATATCGCCCCACTCCCACTCCGCCTCCGCCTCTTGCTACATCCCCCCCTTGTTTCTCCCTTCCCCGACGACATCCCCTCCTTTCCCCAAAGAAAAAGAACACTATACTTTTACTTTTTTATACAAAGTTTCTCTTATTTCCCTAACTTGCTATAAAAGCTTACAGCTATATGCATGCAACATTGTGTTGTCTCTGCCTGCACGCTCTATGGCACTGTCGGAAGGAGGTGTTGTAGCTAAGGCAAGGGTCATAAGTCTTGTCACTATCTAATAACATTGACAGAAACATTGTCTGCATCTGGGGACCCCCTCCCCC
>JAAUXU010104110.1_pt1 | contig 15692 bp, 11 predicted proteins | sample 7278151 | NCBI WGS metagenome assembly JAAUXU01 (sample SAMN14350113, study PRJNA611818) | marine sediment metagenome | isolation source: surface marine sediment (1.8m) | place: French Polynesia: Moorea | collected 2018-08 | reverse complement strand
CTCGCTCTCGCTCTCGCACTCGCTCTCGCTCTCGCTCTCGCTCTCGCTCTCGTTCTGTAAACCTACGAAGGATAGACTGAGCTGTGTGCCGTGCATTGGGGACCAACCCAGTAAAAGCAGCAGAGGCAGAAGAGAAAGTTGCTTCGAGTCTCCCTCCCACCCGCGCCCAATTTGATAGCTCTCGCTCTCCCGCTTCATGTGCGAGTAAGCGAACGGCGTTTGGCCCGGCGAAAGCCCGTTCGGATGGACCCTTCGGCAAACACACGCAGAACGCGAGGGACGGACAGAGTTGCCAGAGGAGAGTCCCCTGCCGTGTGTCACGGAGGGATCTGGGCTGCGGGCCTCATTGGTCCTTGGCCCCGGGACCAATGTGGGCTTAAAGTGCACTTGCGCATGTGCCGATCGCAATCTCAGCAGTTTCTCTCAGTTTCCACGTCCTCCTCCACTGTAGGAAGTTGCATAGGTAGTAAGAAAGCTGGTGCTACGACTCCTCGTCTTCCCTCCTCTCCTCCTCTCTCATCCTCCCCCACTTTTTGCCCCTCTGTCGGCGGTTGTAGTCGAGGCAGAACATACTCCTGTAGTAGGATGGGCGCATGTGTCTACGAAGGCAGCTCACTCGATGCGTGCCTGGATCTTCCCTCTTTTTCTTCCTTTCTTCCCGCTCCCGCTCTCTTCTCTCTCAAAGGCGCGCTTACTTTCTGCGTAGGCTTCACTCCTATGTTATGTTAGGATAATGGTGCACAGCACAGCACTGTACCTTCGACGTAAGAAATACATGGGATTAAGTCGGGGGTGGATACGGATCGTCTGACTTGAGAGTTTCCTCTGACGTCTTCACTTGGCGCGCTCCGAAAGCGCGCCACAAATTCGGCATAAGAGGTTCATTGTGGATATCTTTGGCAGTCATTGTGGGTGTTGCTGCACTGACGCCATTTCTGTATGGCCATTGCGGGCTTCACGTAATACAGGGAAAGACTATTTTTCTCTTTCTCTCTGTCTCTCTCAATAGTTTTTGTGACATCTTTTCCTCTCTCGTGTTCCTGAGCTCGGTGCACAATGTGCGCTCTTTCTCTCGCTCGCACTGTCGTCATCACCACGGGTACAAGGACACATGCCTGGAAAAGAACGCAGAGCTGCCAACGCAATAGCCCCAAAGCCGCCAGACTGGCCCTCTCCTCGCCAGCGCAGTACAGTGTCCAAGTCACACTCCACCACGGAGTGTGTACGCATGCGGGGGATGCTCAAGGCCTATTTGCAAGTTGCACTTTAAGCGTAGCTAAGGGAGTCTCGAATTGGGTGGGCCCCTCTCACCCTGACTATGCCAAGTGTCAGACTCCGTGGAGAGAGCCTGGTGCAAAAAAAATCCTCTCTTCATTCTGGTTTGCCACACTCAGTGTGCGTGCTCACGACAGGACCATTTAAAATCATGTCGCCTTTGTCCCAACTTTCCTTCAAATATGCGTCTCTCCGGGGACTTGAACAGCTCAGGGGCGATCCTTTCTTCCCCGCTCCCGTGCCCTTAGTCTTTTCTCGACTCAAAATTAGCATAATTAAGCAAGTTTCGGACGTCTGAGAAATTCCAACTCTGACAGTGGAGGAGCAGCGCTTTTTCTCTCGCCTACGTCGAAGAGTAGCAAAATGTCCTCGTCGCTGCGCTTAAACTTTGCCTAGCCACCAGAATCCGCCAGGAAAAAAGCTCAGGAGTCTGGTACAAAAGTGCATAGCATAACTGTCTGTCTCCCTCCTATTCACGGCACTTATTGCCTGTACTTGTACGTCCGCAGGTAGACATGTTGTGTACAGTATGTAAGAATGTCCTACTCGCAGGCATGGTTGGCATGGCCATTGCAGCCTTTCTTTCTTCTAGCCATGATGAACAGAAGGAGAGAGGAAAAGGAAGGGAATTCCCTGCTCCTTTTGGTGTGTGCTCGGAGGTACTTCCCTAGTTGGGTAAGTGTGCGCGTGCGCTCGCACTGGGGCCTGAAGAGGAAGGCCTTCTTTGTTAATTTTCTAGAGCGTCTGCCCAGGATAAGGAAAGGAGAGAGAGCAAGAAAAGAGACCGTTATGCTGTAATGTTCTGCTACAGACCGTCGGTGCCATCGAGACGACAAGAGGGGGGAAAGTCTGACGCAGCACTGTGCAAACAAGCAGACGAGAGCGAGCGTCCGACAGTAAATACCGAGAGTAACAAGCCCGTTATCAGTATGCAGTGCTTCAAGAGCAAGTCGGACTGTGCATGCGCTGGTAAACAGAGCTGTGGTGTTCCGCGCACGCATGTGCTGACATCCACAACGTCTTCGTCTGCGTCGTCGTCGTCGTCGTCGTCGTCGTCGTCGTCGTCGTCGTCGTCGTCGTCGTCGTCGTCAACGTGTTCTCCTTCGTCGTCGTCATGGTGGGTGGGTTTTCAGGCAGCCAGACGATCAAGGCCTTGAAAAATAAGAAGCTCCCTGGCTGACGCACAATTCTTCTTCGGCGCCCTCCCTTTTTTTCTCTTGCTCTTTGCCTCATACCAGAGATATCCGACAAAAACTGGAGGAAGTCGTTCATTATTCACCTAAAAGGTACATTAAATCAAAGAAGGCGTACTAGGAGGGGAGAAGAACGCTAAGATACGCGAACAATTTCTCATGCATCCACGAGTGGCAAGCAGGCAGTATCGCGAAATGGCACTCATGGGTGTGCCTTATCTCGGTATGCTGTACCAGAGCAAAAGTCTACGTACGTAGTGCAAAAAAGCGGCCCTTCCTGGCCTGTCCTTTCAAGGACTCTTTTTTTTTCGGCCCGAGAAAATGCATGCATGGAACGTGGCCAAGAAAAACTCACATCCCAGAAAAGTAGCTGGCAGCCCTCGAGTGCCAAAGCACTTTTTCCTGATAGATAAGAGTTTCATGACTGTGATATTTAACATTTTCTTCGTTACTCATAATACTGGGCACTGTTTACATAAGTGTGCGGGAAAGAACACTTACCATGCTGTCACTACATTACGACTGTGCGCGCACAACACATTTGATTTCACACTGGGCGACTCAGGATAAGCGTGGGCGTTCTTCATATGATGGCTCTTTCTTATTCTGCACGCTTAGTGGCCATGGTCACATTGGATGGATTCTTTTCCTACCCATGCATGCATACATGCGTACGTACGTGCATACATTCATTCATGCATAGGTGTTAAAAGTATTGGCAACGTAAATTCATCTTTTTTGTGAATAGCCCCAGGAAAGTGTTTCCGTCCGCTCCTTTCTATCGGTCCATCACAAAAGTGATGACGGCATGAGATGTAGTACTTCTAATCGGCAGTGAACTTGCATTTTTCAAATTCATCAATTGTTGGCACCTTTTGAGACTGGAGCGAAAAAGCTCGTGGTCAGAAATATCGGCAACATTCAGTCAATACTGTATTGCATACCTGTTTGCTTGAATGATGGACTGAAATAATTGCAGACACGCAAACAGACTTCTACACACACATGGTTACTCTGGCAGTGAAGGGAAGCTTAAACTGAAAGGCTTCGTTTCTCTGGGAAGAAAAGAAGAAGCCATTTCAATGCATTGAAGAAGCACCACAAGGCCTGCAACAGGATAGTTCCTCTCTCTCTCTGAAAAGAGTTCAATCGCAGAATCGCAAAAGAAATCCCCAACCAATCAAGGAGCGCCCTTCATTGCGATGGTGTGGAGACACTTGTGTGCCTCCCATGCATGTCACAACTGACATGCCAGATCTGGGTCATGCCAACTGTACGTGTATGCACGTATTGAATTATGGACATGTACCGGTCCGGGCCCACCCGCGCCGGCGGCCACGTTCCTCCTCCACGGCGCTCTTGCCCGCGCACCCGGATGGAAAAATTGCGGGGTGCGACCAGGGGTGGAAGTGAAGACACCGGGAGGGATGTTGGCTCCGTCGCTCTTGGGGCGATCGCCGAGCAGAATGGACCGGACGGTGAAGAGAAGGTCTGCCTTGTTGGGCCCACAAGTGGACACGACGGTCACGTGAGTGACGAACACCGACGATGACATCACGTTGGACATGCAGCTGGTCTAGGGTCGAAGGAAAACCCTGACTGATAGCCAGCCTTGCGCAAACGCTTTGATTTCACATGCCGAACGGTTAATGCTGACGTGGCGTGGGGCAGCCGTCCCCTTAAAGGATTTGCACTGTCGTCACGCTAGCGCAGGTCGAACTTAAAAGACAGAAGAAGACAGGAAGATTGTTGCGTACCTCGGGTTCCGTGTTCAAGAACACGGACGCGGCCAAGCTGGAGAGATTAAGAAAATGAAAAATTCCTTTCTGACAAATGCTCGCACAATGAAAGCGCGATCCCTTATGGATAGCAATGGGATTAAATTTGGGGAGCTTCCTTTTTTTTCCCCACCGAACGAAAGAGTCTGCATTTCCTTCCGCTCCTACCTGTCGGTTAATGATAGGGAACGTATGTATTAGGTAAGGTACCCAGGTACGATAATGTCCTGCCATCACGGCCAGATGCTGCCTAAACAATTCTTTCCCGTTTTTCTTGAACTGCTGCCCGAAGTGAGCAGTTGCTCGCTAGTTCTCAGTCCCATGTGGGTGTGCGCACCTCCATCACATAGATCATCTCCCCGATCGAAGACACACCCATACATACGCACTCACATATGGGGGTGGGTGACTTGCACTCGTGGAGGAGGGGGAGACCTCTCCCCCAGGAAGTCAGTGAGACGATTCGCCATTTGGGAGCTAGCGAAGAGCAAGAAGGCATTCTTTTCATGATGCATTAGTTCCGCGTTTGCTTTTGAAAGAACTTAAGATAATACAGTGTTGACAATGTCTTTCTGTCCTCTTCTCCATATTTTTTGCTCTCTTTCCCAGTCTGCGTAGTCTCATGAACCATGATCGAGTTGTAAAAACAATAGAAGGAAGAAGCAATGATGTCGAGTTGTCTAGGGGAGAAAGGATCTCACGGTTTGCTCATTGTTTTAAAGTTCCTGCCTTCTCTGCATATGGACGTGTAGCTGACAAAGCGTGCAAAAATTCTGCAGCTTATACCAAATGTGTAACTTTATCATGGGAGTACATACATGTGTATGTCAGGTAAAAAAAATCATATGGGAAGGAACTTCATAAAGACTTCAATGTCCCTTATAGCAGGGTAGATCAAATTCGATATCGGAAAGCCATTAATTGTGTCCTCTGTCACTGACGTCTTCAAATTGGAACAGACAAGTTCCTCAGTAGGTCGGATCTCCGGAAAAAAGCAGAACCGCCCGTAGGGACAGTCGAACATGAGAATCTATACTTTCATTCAGGACAAAGTTACACCCATAGTACGGTGAACAAAACATTTTACTGAGCCACGAAGTGGAAAAATTTGGCACCATTCATACACTACTTTTCTGAAAGGTCGATAATGGGAAGGGGAGATTCTTGCAGAGTACCTCTTTTAGGCTATGAAAGACTGGGAGAGACTGCAATAAATTCCGTAAATCCGATATTCAGCGACTGCTGAAGCTGAGAGAAAAGGGAAAAGGGCGGAATTTTCTTTTCCTCTCTTTTACCTTTCCAATCAGGGACTCCTTTCCGTGCTGATTCAGCACCAGCCCAACTGCGATTGAAAACGATGCACGACTTGGCGTGAAATCAAATTGCTCTTAACTTTGTGTACAAACGCGCAGTACAGACACACACACACACACACGCACGCACGCACGCACGCTGGGAGGAGGGGGAAACAAACGCGCTCGTGCCTGGGGAAACATTTCTGGAGCTGCATTGAATCCTGCTCGTGTCACGTCTCTTCTGAACCGAAATATTCCAAGACAGCCCCGAAGCGGGGAAGGAGGAGGAGGAGAAGGAGGAGGAGGACCACACTGTCGACGTCGACCCGACCCTTTTCACCTCCTCCTTATCGCACTTGCGCTTCAAGGGCGCGTACATGACGTACCTGCCCATGCCGTCATGCTGGGACAGACAGGCCTCCGTGGAGGATACATCTACTGTGCTGTAGAGAGAAGACCCTGCTATTCACAAGGAGCGACCACGTATTAACATAAGTGGAGAAGTCGGTGCCATCCCCAAGCCAGACTCATCAGTATGCACAGACGGGTAACCCTTTATAGGCCCTACGGCATAGATTAGTGACAAGCGACGCGATGTGGCTAAGACGACTGGAGAAATGGGAATGAATAGCAGTTTTAACACCGATAGAAGTGGCCGACAAAATAGGAGAGGTCACGCGAGGCCTCAGGTGAGGCAGAGGCGATTGGTACGAGTGATTTTGGGGATGATGCCGAACACCTACTGAGGGATGCATCAAGGAAGGGCGGGTGTCACAAAGAAATGGGACAACCCAGGTTCAGCAGCTTGTTACAGTGATCACTTCATTAGGGGTACCCAAAGGAGCACCATCCTGCGTGCAGGTCCACTTCTTTCACTGGAAAGCCTTGAAAGGGATATCAGGTATACAAAAAGAAAGAAACCATTCACTTGCCTTCAGTGGAGGCAGGAAGAAGGGTTAGAGTAAGGAGGGAGAATATGGACTGATAATAGAGATTGCTTTTCTATGGAAATATTCAAGAAGTAAGTACTGAAGTGAACAAAATGTCGGGATACCACGGAATAGATCAAAAATACTGGTACCTTGAAGACTGCCAGCGAATTTGGTTTTTGCACAAAGTACTCGACAAAGATGGAATGAAAGTCATGGCGTCAGTAATGGCTTCTTCTGTCAGCAGCAAGTAGTTCCTGTGAATGAGGCCTTCATCACTAGGCCTGACGGTTAAAAAGCCCAGGGACAATGGGTTGTCCCACTGGCTGGCATGACTGGGCCTCTGTAGTGGATACATTGTCAAGGCCTTGGGCCTCTAACAGCACACTCTGTACCTCCAACAACAGCATTAGAGCTGATTGACCCAACCTGTTTTTCTCTTTCTTCTCTTCTTCAATTCTGTTTTCTTTGTTGCTATCATGTTAGGTGTTTTAGCGCCGCCTTTTCGTCCTTTTTTATCCTTGTCCTTTAACATTACTTACTTAACTCACTTATTGTGAGGGGGGATAGAGTAATGGATGGTGACGATTCTGCTCGATTCTTCTCCTTTCAGACTTTCCTCGTACAAGTTCATATTTCTTTGTTGGTATCTATTAAGCACATTTTGTCTTTGTCCAAAAGCACAGCTTGACTGATTGTAGCATGGGAAGCGCAGGGGTTAATAGCTTTGAGTATGCGGATTCCTACAAAAGTGTTTCTTACTTTCCCCGCTTTATTCTCTTCTCTTTCTAGTTCTTTCCCATTTTAAAGTACCGTGTTCGTTCCATCAATGTCGTTGCTGCTGTTTCTTTTATCCTTTTTTCTCATGCTGATCTCTTCTTGGTTCCTAGCTTGGCAGGGTTACCTCACGGTTGCTCTCTGGTTTCTGGAAATGAAATCATTCATTTATTTGGGCAGCTTGTCTCACCAGTCATCCTGGCAGGGCTTTGATCTCCACACTGTGGAATCGGTGAGGTGTCCCCCTCCAAAAATCGGTGTCAGGCTGCCACGGACAGAAAACCTTTTGCATCACAGTAGTGGAGCCGAAGGAGAGAAACAAGTGCAGACGAGGAAAAGAATAGCAGACAGGCAATAGAACACATTGGGCCATAGGTGGTGCGATGGCTTTTAAAGGCTTGTGATGGGGTAACGCAGATAAAGGACTAAGACAGGGCTCACCTGGCAAATGGGCTCCTACCACTGACCGTCGTTGCTTCGACGCATTTGCTACTGAGTGTCAGATTTGTTGGCGCTGGCACCTGCAGAATCTATCGTTGAGATGCAAGGAGTGCTCCAGTGTGCGATCAAAAATGAGGGTCTCGGACTTTTTCGCACGCTCAGCACTCTGCCTTTTCTCCATTCAAGGCGGTCATCGAGAGTGATTGGACTGCACCCTTGGGAATAACTGACCTGGTTGCTTGCTAGATGCGTATCTACGCACATTCCAGTACAGTCATGGTACGCATATGTGTGAAAGTAGAGGGAGTCGCACTGGAGGCGCTGCAGCTGGATCTTCTTACTATGTTTACAGGCAGGTGTGCATTCACCCCACCCGTCCCGAAGAGAAATCCTATTTAGAGTAGCTCAAGCACTTAAGTGTTCAATTACTAGAAACACAGAACGAAAGGAGGCGTAAAATGGTCTGAGGGGCTGCAGGTGTCAAAATTTAATTGATGTATGCCGAAAAGTTCCGGTAGAATTCTACCTTACGCGTGCATTGGAGGCGAATGACAAAAAAAAGGTGTGTCGACAGATGGCGCCCTGTTTCTGCGCCTCAATGTATATCAGCGGGTTGTGCGTATGCACGTATAAATATACTGCCTGGATGTACGCATGTGTAAGAATACCTCACGTACGTATGCGTGCATAAGTACATCACGTGTACTTATGTACACGTCAGGATACCACATGAACATATGTGCATATAAGCATGAATGTACAAGTGCGGATCCGTGAATATGCCACAAGAGGGAATCTGTGGATATACTACAAGTGGGGATCTGTGGATATACTACAAGTGGGGATCGCAGCGGTAGCTGTATATGATTATTTTTAAAAATCTCATGGGAAAGATGTGCTACCGGTAAAGTATCTAATCTTCTCAAATTTAAGTTGATCTCATGTGCGATGGTTCTTTCACTTTTCCTTTCATTGGAAGCTTCTGAAGAATGTTCTTTCTCGTCTTCCGATGAAAAGTTTTCGTTTGCCCCCTCTTGGAAGTCCTCTTTTCGAAATCCCTCCTAAGGTTTTTTCATCAAAGATGAAAAGGAAGAAAGAGATTACACTGTCACAGAGGGAGGAGAACGAAAGCTTTCCAACTTTCAAGTAACGCATCATCTCTTTGCTGATAAACGCAAGAGAGATTCTACAGCCTGCTGTTCAGTTTTGCCCTACCGTTGTACTGCAGAGCCCTACTTTTACTTAAGGCCTCTTCGACCTGCCTGCCTGTGCGTAAAAGTGAGAGCGAAAGTCACATGGATTTCAAGCATAGCTGTAAGGCATGTTCAAGAAGTCTCTAGGCCTCGGCAACTTTAAGGGTGCCAACACCACAGCAACTAGACAATTTTCTATCCCTTCTTGACCCTGACTACAGCAACACCACCTTTTCGAGCCTTCCATTAGTAGCATTCCCAAGGGAGAAAGGCTCCATGTGAAAAAGTTCCCTTGCTTCTCAAGGCTTTCCTTGGTTCAGCCCCATTTCGTGGAAAAGATTGCCCTTTCTCGAGTAAGCAAAATCCTAGTAAAAGCTACCGTGTGCTGCCTAAACAGCCTGAACGGATCATTCATTTGCCTCGCAAAAAAGTTTTTTACTTACTAAAGCACTCAATTAACATTCTCCCTCATTTCAGATTCTCAGATTCTACTGCACAACTCCTGACGAGGAGAAAACTTGTGATATACTGTACGTACCTATTTCTTGGCGCTCGGCGGCACCTCGGATGCTACAGTGCACACCGGTTGTAAGGCCACCCTTGGGACAAAGGAAAAGTGCCGGAAGTGGCCAAAGTTACCATTGAAACTGTCAGCAGCCGAAGCCGTGGCACTTTAAAACAATTAAGCGAATTCTCCATCTCTGGCATGCTCCAGCAACCATTGGAGAAACTACTCTTGTGTGTGTTATTACAATGACTGTTCAACTGGTACTTACTACGGCGTTAGGCTCGTGCCGAACCCCTCAATATGTGCACAGTACAATGGTGGCAAAATTTAGAGCCCGATCGAGTTTTGAATGTTATTCTAAGTGTGCTCGAAGTTCTTGCCAAAAGAGACATTTGGAGCTTAAATTAAACCGTCTAAAACTTGCAGAAGTAGTCAAACTGAGGAAAAGCCATTGCCAGGATGAGTACAACAGCTTCCAGATCATCAAGCTCAACTACCTCCACGTCGTGTAAAGGAGAAGAATCTAGCCAAGTTTAGCGACTGTTTTCATTAGCGGCAGCATCAAGATCCCTCATATTATGGAGCCTCTACTCCATAACGTTACTTATACGGTTCTTCATCCGGTGATGCTTGTTGCTACTTCACCTTCTTCAATTTTCGTATTAAAGTCGACGTTGCTCTCAATTGGTACCACTGTACGTACAATCAGCACCAAGATATTTTTATCCAAGCATGACCACTAGTGGAGCAAATCACTACGCTGTACACACGTAAGCAATGATGTACTCAATGATTATGGGGAAAAAGGGGCCTTGCAAGCCGCGTGTGCGGCCTTGAAAGCAGAGTAATTTGTATTATTGGTGGCTTGGGAATCGGAAGAATTAGCTGTATAAGGAGAGTGGCCTTATATCAGAAGGCCTTATAAGAGCAGTGCACTGCACTACGCTCTCGCCACAGCAGGATGGCCGTAAGTTTATGTTTCTTGGGCGCCTGATAGATTACTTTGCAGACATATGCAATACAGAACAGACCGACGTACTGTACTTATGCATTTGCTCAACTAAATTTCGTCAGTGGAACTGCGACCTAAGGCAATCATTATAGAAAGGTGAGTGCCGCATGCGTGTCGAGTACACATTTATCAGGATTGCTAATGATGCCTAAGCAGGAGAACTTTTCTTTTTTCTAACCACTAATTACTGCTTGAATAACGAAGCGGAGTTGTGCGTCCATAGTCTAGGACGGCAACCAATCAGACAGGCCCCTGTACTGTATGTAATGTAGATGTACGATATGGTGGAAGTGAATCCCTTAGGCATATCCATGCCTTCCAAGTTTTCCTCCGATGCAATGAAGTTTTCCACTCGGGTGTTACTTCCACTGTCGGTAACAAGAAAAAAGAGAAACTGTTACCAATGCGGACTTGTAGTTTACAGCGTGGTGATGGAAAAATGGCATTCTCTCAGTTTCGAAGAGCCACTTGGGCCAAATACTTGAATGATAGGCTGATTGAAATAATACCAAGAGCTGTTTGGCTGAAATGATCTCTGGTGTCTACCATATGATCTGATGGTTGTGCAGCATGAGAAGTGCTCGTGTTCATTTAGTTGGGAGCCAACAAAGTTGTTGATTTAAAAGTGAGATCAAAACCGAACCCGCCGTGACTATGGAACTTCAGTTTTTGCACTGAAATTGAATGATATTCCTCTAGGAATATACCAAGGCCAAACGTGCTGAAGAAAGGATGTTTTGAGACCTTGCATTTCCTGCAGCAGAGAGACCAAGATGATCAATCAGCATAGTAGTATGACCACGATCAGTACGCCAGAGTAAGTCATCTTAACTAATAGTGGTCCTACAGTGGTCCTACAGATTTCCCACTACTTTTGTCCTACCAGTTTCCTACCAACTAAATTCTTGTATTTCAATCAGCCAATCATATGCATGCTTCTCAAACGGCTCACTTATTTTGGAAAAATTGAAATGGGGTCATGGCTCACTTGGTATGAAGCAGAGGGAGTATGTGGTTAAAAATTGAAAATTCTGTCTATGCATTTGCAATCAATTGTTGGCTGAAATGGTGGAGCTTAGCCATGCTTACTGTTACTTCTATAAATGCCGGGTGTCACATAAGTCCGGGTGCGGGCCTTCTTGCTCTTGACACGCCCTTGTTTTTTGCATCCCACCTTTCTTGTCAACACTTGAGCCAAGACACAATGGATGTATTGAGACAGAGGTTGCTTGGTTTGAGCAAGGGCAGTCCACCTAAGGTAAGGCCGTTGGAGTGCATAGAAACACAGTGGGCAAGGTGTACAAGAGGTACAAGGACGTTGACACTTCTTCAACTCCCCTCTCCTCCCCGGAGTGATAGGTCCCGGTCTGTTATGACCTTCTGCACAGAGCTACGTTGCGTATTGGGTCCAGCTCATGGTCCCTCTCCAAAAAAGCAAGACAATGGAGAAGGGAGGCTGGCATTCTGAACTTTTTGAGAGGAAGGGTGAGCTGGTCGCATCATGATCTCTTCGGATGAAAAGGACTATCATGTGAACAAGCACGTGAACTGCTGCAACTCCTGCTACGTGGCCACTTCCCCGGAAGTTGTCGACCCCGCCTGAAGCAAAACTTTCTTGCACTGACCATGATGTTCGGGAACATCGAAAGTGGTGGAAAAACATTCTTGATTAAGAGCATCCACGGTTGAGCATCCCCTACCCATGAAGAAGGGTTGCAATGACAACCGCTGGGTCATGCTGATTCCGAATACACATGTGTAAAGTTTGATGGGCCTGCCACTCGCGCCAATAGGAAGCAGGCATCCAAAAACTGCCAAAAAAAAGTATAGAGAATACTCGGATATTCGCTTAACATGTCCAACTTCGTCCTAAATAGCTCCATGTCTATCAGAAATATCATACTGCATGTTCAAACATTCGATTGCCCACGGCCTGCAGAGTCAACTTCATGAATGCAGTTGAGGGCAACCTAATGTTTGCACACCAGGTACTGTTTCATGGACACGGACTTGTGTCCTTGCCACTCAGTGCCGTCAACTTTCGATATAGTAAAGACTCGATATTGTTATGTAATGTTCTGAGTCCTATTTGCAATTAACCAGTTAAAATTCGTAAGGACCTTTGGTATAGTGAAGAGCTCTAATGAAGGAAGGTGGAATTCCTAGCTGTTCGTTATGGGAGGTTCACTGTATGACAAACTGAACGTACAAGTGTGAACAAATGACGGTGAACAAATCTTGCCACTGGAACGTTACAGCTTCAGCACAAAAACGTCCCTCTCAATGTAAGAAATCAAGAGAAATTCTCTAGAGGTCTGGAGGACCTCCAGGCTCCTCAACTCAAGACACGCGTTTTTCTTCTTAACCCCCTCTCAATTCTTCCCATGTGTGTTGGCGCATCCAGGAGGACTTCCTGTTAATGATGTTCCGAGCTGCCCACAAGTCTTTCTCGCTTGATGGACTTCGTTAAAACTTTCCAGTTGAAGAAACGAGCTTTCGAGATTGACAGTAGAACTAACTAAAGGAGAGACACAGGACGAGGGTCCGTTCTCAGATAACACTGCCGGTAACGAGGTCTTGCCATTGGTGGACATCAGTACCACGGACTCACCGCTCGCTGTACGGGACGGCACTGTGGTACTTAGTGGTCCTGGCATCCGTGCAGACACTTCAAGCCATCTGACGGGCGATGGCGCACTGAAGAATTTCCATTTCTGTCGGAGATCTTTGAAAAGTGTTTCGTGGATTAAATCTGAACAGCGTCTGTTACAGCTGCGTGTACGCCAGCCGACTTACGTACATAGAGAGAAGAGAGAGCTTTTTTACCATCGTCATATCCCCTAGGAAATTTATTGTCCCTAAGAAAGGGGGTGGGTGGGAGTGTTGGCGGTCCCAGAACTCCTTATCAGTAGAGTAGGGGAGGAAGTGTCCACCCAGAGGCCGTGTCAATTAGCCCTTCACCCTTTGATCAGCTGCAACTTGACCTATGACACACTCATCACTTTTTTTGACATCCAATCCCCCCATCCCCTCCTCCGCACGTTCGGCTTGGAGGAAAATCCGTAGCGGACTTGCTATTCCAAGAGGGAGAGGGGAAAAAGCGTCCATTCAGTCACCCCGGGTCTTTCAGAGAGTGGAGGCGATGCGATAGAAGAACAAAGGATACGGAAAAAGGAGCCCTTGTCTCCACCAGGCGAGATAAGAATTGAGGCTTTTCCATAGAAGAGCAACCGGTGCCTGGTACTTCACTGACTTCTAGCTACAGTTGCTCCCACAGTCAACAAGCCGGAACTGCGCGTCATTACGGCTTTTTTTTTTAATTTTCCACTCGAGTGGTGCCTGCTACTTCAGACAGACAGACCGAGAGAGAGAGAGAGAGATGTGAATGCTAAGCGAGCTCGAACTGCGGAGTCGGATGGATACAGTACTAAGAAATGATGAACCTTCTTTGGCTCCCGAGAGCGATAATGAATATGGGTCTACTTTACTAGTCAGGTATATATCCCTTTCAAAAGACGTTATTACAAAGTTCCTCCTCCTCTCAGAGACATTGAATTATCGAGGATTCGAGCAAAAAGTCCTTTTGCGTGCCACGAATCCACAACCACCGACGTCGGATAATGAGACTGAGAAAGTTCAAAAGAAAAGAGAGCGACGACGAGGAAGACCAAAACTATGTATGGAGACGGGAGAAGAGCTGTCTCCAAAGTCCTCTCACGAATTTATGGTCCTACGGAGTAAGAAGAGAGAAGGTTAACAAAGGAAAAATGAGAGGAACGCAGGTCAGCGTATACAACGTCCGCGTCCGGTCGTACTTGTACCGACGCTTATTGGCACCGTGTCCAATGCAGCACCTCACGCTCGTGTGTGCCCGCGGCAGACGGAAGACGCATTCCACAAAGCTGCACTTTGTTGCTGAGTCCGGGGTCTCTCCGGGACGCTCAAGGCCTACGGACAACTCGCTTCATCCCCGGCACCGTCGGCGCTGCAGCCAGCGCGTGTGCACCCGCTCTAGTGCGCAGGTGCGTAGAAAGCGTCGCGTTACTGTCAGACTGGAGTGAGTATTGTTGCGCCCTTGAAGGCGGGTCCTTGATGTGAAAGTGTTTTTTTTACCTAACTACGTATAGTTTGCCCTTAGACACGTTGTAAATTCGTAAACATCTTATGAAATCAAGATTTGTCTAATGACTTTCCTCAAAAATGTACTTCCTTCAAACTGCCTCAGTTGCTTTTCCGAGTGACCAAAACTTTGTCCCCGTTTTCCCTCTGAGAGGAGGAAAGATCTAGACCTAAAGTTATGTATCTACCTTTTGCACATGCATAGATAATGACATACAAGAGTTTATTAAAATAAACCAATAATTGCCTGGGCTTCCTGGAGAGACGGTTTCAACGACTGCCATATTTTTGGACAATAAATCTTTTTGCTCTGCATTTCTTTCCCATTGCTTAAAAAATGACGTAAAGAAGTGTTTGAAATAAAAGGCACTACGTTAAAAAAATTAATGCTGGGTTTGGCATTTTCCTTCAGACTCCAAGAGGGGCCCCTGTAGCGGGTGCTTGGGGTCCTCGGAAAGAAACTGGCGGAAAAAAATCTGCTAAGAGCATTTTCGACTCTGCTGAGGAAAATGTGTAAAGCGTTGCAGTTTTTTGGTGCTGCTAGTGTTGAAATTTGGCACCGAAAGAAGTAAAGAAGGTTGGAGCAAGCTGCTCCTGAAGTTTCATGACGATATCTTTTCAACTTTCATGATTTAAGTAAGGCAGCGTCTTATCGGCGGCCGCACCCGGTACATGCATAAACCTGTGTACCTGCGTCGCCTATTTTATTCAGCTGCGCCACTTATTTTGCTCATATTTGCCGCGGATGTGTCCGGACCCAGCGGCATCGTCGTGCGCGGCTGAGCGATACTGTGGCCTTCGGTTCATTGAGACGTTCCCTTAGTTTTCCTCGTCTCCGCGCGCAGTTTCTTTGTTCCTTTCTTTTTGGCTGCCTTCACCTCCAGCAAACACCATAAAAAATGTATCTGAATAACTTTCTATGAGAGAGGGGGCGTCGGGTCACTCACAACTTGCTGCCAAAAGCCCGCTGCTTATGCATTATTGACTGAGATACGTTAGACGTAGATGATAGTGTAGCAGCACCCCTGCCACGTGTTATGTGTGTGATGCGACGCCTGCGACGGGATGTGTAGTCGAGTGCCCCCCCCCCCCCCCCCCGGCGGGGGGGGGGGGGCCGGGGGGGCGCGCCCCGCCCCGCGCCGGGGGGGGGGGGGGGGGGGGGGGGGGGGGGG
>JAAUXU010106175.1_pt1 | contig 15698 bp, 11 predicted proteins | sample 7278151 | NCBI WGS metagenome assembly JAAUXU01 (sample SAMN14350113, study PRJNA611818) | marine sediment metagenome | isolation source: surface marine sediment (1.8m) | place: French Polynesia: Moorea | collected 2018-08 | reverse complement strand
TTCCCCCTAGTTAAGACCGTTTTCCCATTTTTCTATTCCATCCCCCCTTTTACCCCCCCCCCCCCCCAAACTAACACGAAAACATGTCAGAAGTGGAAAAATGGAAACGCAGGACGAAGAATGAGCGTGGATTTGTCATTGTTATTAATAGTCCCAATGTCCATTGATCCGTGCTCTGGTGACAGGTCTCGATTTCTCCTCTGCGCGATCAAGCCTCACTCCACCAGACAGGATTTGTCCCCCACGGCGTGTGTGTGTGTGTGTGTGTGCGTGCGTGCGGAGGCTTCCCCAGTCCAGTGCTTAGCAGAGCCCTGATTTCTCTTTCCTCCTTTTGTCTGATCGAGCATAAAACAAGTACACGCTGTAACGACAAGCAGAAGTGCATACAGTATTCTTGTTCAGGGTGTGTCGTTCAAACGCACATGCATACTTACATACATACATACCGGAGGGGGTGGGGGGTGGGACAGCAAGCTAAGTGCAACTTTTGAGTTGCTTTTCGCATCCACACCCTGTAGGGCACAACAATGTGTGGAGTTTACCCCGTACACTAGGAGGATTTTTTGAAAGATCTGTGTGCCCCACAGGGGTCCTTATTTACCCCCTCCCCTTTGTGAAGCAATGGCTGTATACGTACTGCTGGTGTGACTTGTCGGATTGTTACTCCGCTTCTTTCCAACGCTTTGGCGTTTTTTTTTTAGCTCTTTAAGCTAAGCCCCGAAATAATGGGTGTATTTGCCTGTGCCAAATACGTACTTGTCCTGCTCATTTCACGCTTAACGCCATCGCTGGAGTGCACGCGAGAAGCGTTAGGCAATCAATATTGTTTATACGTACGTGCGTTCGTCTGCAGCACAGAAAGGGCAAGTCGAAAAAGGGGTCACTTTCAGAATCAGTCAGCCTGTGATGAAGATACAGTCAAGTACGACGTTACGTTAAGTGTTTAAGTGTCACTTCACACAGTGTTGTCGAGTTGATGCATGTCTGTAGCGAACTGAAAGCAAAACGTGAAACTTTTAGGCACTTCTTTTTTTTTATTTCCAGGCTCCATCCAGCTCAACCGTGTCTGTACGCACGTGCTGTACCTTGATCCACCATCAGCTCTTAGCTGCAGAGGTCAGACAGTTCGCAACTGAGCATTCTCAGCGCTGCAGAACTTTGAAGACAAGCTGGGAAATGCGGGGTCGTCATTCCTACCTCGTCCATTGTTTATGCATGGTCGAGATCTACAAAACTGTCAGTTGAGCCTGAAGAGGTCCTATGGCAACCGAAGGCACACCGAACGTGTCTATAGAGGGTGCCAGAGTCATAAATCTAGATAGACTTATCACTCTTTAGCCCCGGGTTTTGTGGGAAGAGAGAAGTGGAGCAAAAACTTGATTTACGTGTCGAGTGGCCTCTCTCGCTTTCTCCTTGTCCTCCTCCTTCTTCTCATATGCATATTTGCAGGGAAATCACACGCAGATTAATATCTCCATTGGCCTGTGGGGAAATAAATCAAGGGTTTTACGCGGACCTGGAGATAAATCAGGCGGAAAATGAAAAAAAGCCGCGATGTAGGGCAATAAATCGAGTGTCAGGTCTTCAATGGTTGTTCGGGACAGAAGGAGACCTTTCTTGCACAGGGAAAAAAGTCACACTTCATGCAATGAAGGATTAAACACTGGCAAAATCGGCCCAAGGATGTCTCGAAAAACATCTGCCGCTCTGGCTCAAAAAGCTCAAGTTACAAATCACCTTTTTTTCTCTCTCTCATTCCTCCTTTTGGGGTGGGTCGGGAACGTTAAGAAAATGCTGATGTTAAAACAAAAGCCCAGAGAAAAAGGGATGAAATATTGGATACGTTTCCTGTCTCAAGTGGCTCTGCCAGACAAGGTGGCTCCTTCCGCTCGTCACCCAGTGCAGTAGGTACAGTACAGGGTGTTGCAGACCGATCCGGAATCGCCGCAGGGGGCGATGATCCAAGTGCAAGGGGGGTCAGTCAGTCAGCAGAATAATCTTGAATCAAGAAATCGAGATGGCTTTTTGGACCAATTGGAAGTCGGTCCACCAGAAACCCCACAAAGAATGCAGTCAGCAGCAAGATCTTGATCAGATCAGCCAAAATCGAGCTTTTTGCGCCAATTGGAAGTGGCAAAAACTCCAATGCGTAGAGCGCTGGTCGCTGGGACATCCACAAATACGCTCTAAGTCATGAGATTGTGCTGATTCCGTGGACTGCACAGCGCTGTTCTTGACAGTCCTGTTCTGTTCTGGGTGGGCACTGCAGTTCACTCAGTGTCTGGCCGAGATGTCTCTGGTGGATTCCTCAAACTTGTTACTCTAAAAAGACTTGAATTCCTCCGTTTTTTCCCCCTTCTTCTCCTACCGGCTCTGACAGATTTATCGCCGGCTCCTTGTCAATCTGCGATGTTTTACCCTGTTTTATAGGATTCCAGTGATAGATGTGCATGTGTGTGTGCGTCTCAGATGTCCCATCGATACGTTAGTGCGAGCTGAACGCTTTGCTTTGGCCGTCCGAGCATTAAGCCGCCGATTAGGGAGGAGTTTGTGCTGCATTTTCGACAATCCGCATTGATTTTTTTTTCTCCTTTTGTCAAACTGCGACGTAATCACCGACGACAATGGGTAATTAGGGGAGGGGGAGCGAGAGAAACTGCCTCAAATGGCCACCAACGAAAGCGTTCAAGTGGCGGAAGACGAGAGCTCTTGAGAGCGAATCAAAAATAATGACTCCATTGATCATGATTCGGCTCCGGCGCGGTGTTTTTCTGTCTGTCCACGCAGTTGTCATGAGTCATGAGACCCCGGAATTTTAGGGGCAAGAAGGCATTTTGCGGTAGTGCTGGAGTCAGGCCAAAGTATGACTCTGGTCAAACCTTGTCGGGTCACTTTGACTCGAGTGGGACCGGAAAATCGAATCAAACCTGAAAATTAAGTCAAACCTGACTCTACTCACTCCACCCCTACGTTTCAGGCGATTCTTCTTCCCTCTTTCCGCCTTTCACCGCAATTTCATTACTTTTTGGCCAAAACTTCACTGCCTCCTGCACTTTTTTCTCGAGGTTTTACTTTATTTTTACTTTGTCATCGCATATTCTGCCGCAGAAGATGAATTGCACGACCTCTTTTCCAAACAAAAATTCCGACCTCCAGACAGTCAGTCTGCCCGACTGACTTTTAGGTATAACAGAATTCTTTAAAGAGCTTTTTTGCTTTTTCACAAGAGCAACAATTTGACACTCTATTTTCTGTCAGGGGAAATATTTTTATACGATCCATAATAAAACAAATGACCCTCCCGCGTCAGCACTGCTTGTACGGACATATTTAAACAGACACAATAAAAGCCAGCACACGCAGACGTAGGCATGTGAAGCGAGGGAGGTGGTAAAAACCCGGACACCGGGCAGACAAAGCACCAGTGACTGCAGAGCGACAGTTTGAGGTTCTCACCCAAAAATTGTCCTCCAACACGTACGTCTTTGGGCCAGTCCCTGACCAAATAAGAGAGAATTCATCAGAAACATCAGGATGACGCGTGTTAGACCAAAATTGCTTGCTCTTGTACGCGATGGATGGAGAACCTCAGGTGGTTGCCCAAACACCTGCAGTCGTCATCACCTTCTGGGGAAGTCACGCCAGAAGCTCCTGGCTGAGACACCTGAAGATGGAAGATTTCAAAGAAGTCTCGAGCAAAATGCTGCTCTCCACTGTGGGGACCAAACGCGGCATCGACGCAGAAGCTTTTTATTAATGTTTGCTCGCCCTCAGCCCCCAACTGAACTTCCCGTCCCTCTCACGGCTGTCCAGCAACAGCAACGGCGGCAACGGCGACAACAGCCGCAGCCGCATCGGGCATCTGGCGCTCTCCTTGTCCTTGTTCTCCTGCCTCGTCTTCTCTCTGGGGAACGCTTTATTATTGCGGCAGATAACAAAACGTTCATTCTTGCAAACCGCTGAGAGGGGGGGGGGGAGAGAGCTAATTGCGAGTTATCAAACTCTGGCTCTGACACATTTCTGATGCGCCGGAACACGAGCGTGAAAGCAGCTGCGCGTGCGTGCTTGACGGGACGGACGACGACGTCGCCAACGCCAACGCCGCCGCCGTGGACACGCTCGTGCTGCTGCCGGAGACTTTTTCAATTTTAATCCCATTTATGCCTCAGCGGGATTGAATGTGCGGCAAGTCCATAGGGACGCGCTGTTCATCGGCGGTCGGGCTGTAATTTCGCCCCCTTTTCCTTGCTCACGACGATGGAGATTAACCTGAGCGCTCTGACTCGCCCTCCTCACACAGGTAGGGATGGGCTTTGAGGGGGCAGAGTGACTCAAAAAAAAAGTCTGGCTTTCTCCGCGCTGCTCGTACAGTGTGAGTGAAAAAAAATAAAACAGGTGTCAACAGTCGAGGAAGTTTCCCCCGGGGGGAAATGAGACAAGAAATACCGCAATAACGAACGCGATCGCACAAGTTTCAAGCAAGATGGAGTGGATTTTGTTTCCTTGAAACGAGAGAAGGGTTGTTACACTTGAGCATAGGTGACAGTCAAAAATGGGCGGCGGAATTTCCTGTCAGTTTCACCACGGGAGAAGAAGGCACAAACTTTTTTCTCGTTCCCAATGTTTTGTTGGTGCGGGCAAGAAACAAAGGGAGGAGCGGAACAAGAACTGCCTGCACAGGACGGATGTGATTTATTTAGCTGCAGCCTCTGACCTGAGGTCCGGGACCGGGGCGGAGAAGGAGGGTTTTCCAGCACCGCCTTTAGGTGTTGGCAGACACCTATCGAACATTGGTGCTGTATTCGGATGACTTTAGTCCGGGTCCTCATGCATGCGGCGAAATTCCGGGGGTTCCGGATGTTTACTTTGTCAGCACCCCAGTTCGATCATCTTTGAGATAAGCATGAGCAAAACATAGAATAAAGATGTCATAGTTGGGTCGACACCCCAGTCTCCTTCTCATTTTTAGGTGCGCTCCTCCGGCGCAGGCTTCAATGCTTCGTTCATGAGTCAGGATTAGAGCATACCCTTCTAGACAGATAATTCAGGCCTGGCATAAACATCGTGTATAAATACGCTACTGGAGCTTCTCCCTCCCTCTCCAAAGAAAATCGAGTTCTGAATTTGAATTTCGAGTTAGAGAAAATGACTTCGTGCAACCCTGTTTTAACTGTGGACTAAGTGTTTTTAAGCATAACTTACTTTCAAGGCAAAAAAAATGACTCCATCGTCCATCCCAATGGAAGCTCCTTCAACCTTTAAAGGTATACATAGCTTTATGCACTTACAACAGAGGTATTTACACTAGAAAGCTCCACTTTTTTTTTCAAAGTTCAACATTCCTGACCAAGCAAAGAGACGCATTCATACGTCTCAGGCATGCTGCATACATAGTCCACTGCGTAGGAGGAGAACGACAGCCTCCAGATCGGCAGCCTCCACTCCCTCCACACGGTGGTGTGAGCCGAATGGCGCTTTAAAAGTCACCCAGAGTCATTTTCGTGAGATCGACGCTATCAAGATCCTCCACGTCTCAGCTCTCCCTGGCCCCATATTTAGACGTGGCTGAGCCCAATCGTCCCAACTTGAGCAGGTCCGATTTCCCCGCCCGCCGCCGTGTGAATCAGCCAGCTCGTACGAACGTACGGGGTGTTTCAAATTAACTGTCTCACTCGCTCAGACTGTGCCGACTACCATTTCATTTCGGTAAATCCTGCCTAAGTGATGTCTGTCAGTCGAGTGAATATCGAGCAGTGGAGAAGTGACTAATCTCTCACTAATCGCAACTGACAATTATTCAATTTGAAGTGGGTTCCTGAAGCCGTTGAAAAAGGAAGGATTTTGCATTTCAAAGAAAATCGCCAACTCATGGAGTCCCCAGACTGCGCGGATGCATTCCAGATGAGTCATGTCACACCAGGGCAAAATTGCATACATACATACACTAAATCCCCGCGCTAAGTGAATACCGTGCGTTCCGCAAACAAGTGCAGCACCCGGCGCACCCACGGGGCCAGCGGAGCGGTCGCACTTGGCGGACCACACGATGGAAGCTGCAACCCTTCCTGCTACTTTCCCGCCCTAATCCTCGCCGCCTTAGGCAATTGTTCAGCTCTTTGAAGGGCTCAGGCAGGCATTGACGGGAGACTTCAATTTCACCCCCTTGCCAACGTTCGACGGACGCCAGAAGGAGCTCGCGCATTTCAATGGCAAAGATCGTCGTCGTCGTCGTCGTCCCAAATGTCGGCAGCTCCAGCAGGAAGATGAGACGAGTCCACCGTGGCCGACGGAACCACCTTCTCCTCCGTCCCGGACGTGTGTGAGGAGAGACTCTTTTAGACACGTGCACACCTTTTATGCGTGTTCACGTCATAATTTGCCCGGACAGAGCAAAAAACGGGTCTGCGCCTTAGCAGGCGTGACTTCTCCGTTCGCCACGGTTCATTGGGTGCCAGAGAAAATGGAAAAACGGCGATTTCTGAAAGGGGAGATAAAAATGCGACGTTTCGTAATAACCATTGATCGATCGAGACAATAATGATGATTTATTCTTCGTCATAGAAGCATCACTGCCAGAACTCGGGCTTGGGGGCGAAGAAATTGAGCGACGGAGGTGGCGTTTCGGCCTCATTCGTCTTTCGGGGCGAAAATTCGCACTGCCAAAGTGCAGAAGAAATGCTGCCAACTTGAATGTGTGGCAAGATCTGCACTTAAAATTTGACCTCTGATGCAATCACTTCTTCAGTAGCTTCAGTCGAGTTCAACCAACTTCAGGACTCAGGGAAATCCATAACTGATGTTGCTGATGCCGACGGATCTGGACTCGCCATTTCGGTTCAGGAAGTTGAGACCGAATGCGCAAACTTGTATTGCGAACTGACACAGCTGAAGTTGCGGTTTTTTGTGCATGATTGTGAGCGAAACGAATGGAAAAAGTTTTTGCCATTGTTCTCTCAAAGTCCATTAGGAAGAGGTCATTTTAACTGTCTGTGTTTGGGCTTTCGCCAAAAAGTCGGAGGGTGGAACAACTTTGGCTTTCCCCCACGTGGACGTGGAGGTCTCCCCCACCTTTGACCTGTTGTCGCTCTCGTGTCATATTTCGTCCATTCTGTGCGGACTGCGCAAGTTCAATTGTTACACCCTGTATCAAGCAGGGTGGCCTGAAATTAGTTCCACAGCTCTCCAGCTCGGAATGTTTTGTTTGTGGAGCTGCTCTTTTGTCTGGCCGGATAAATGGATCCGATCCTATCAGCTACAGAATTTTAAGCAGCCTTTGTTTTCTCTGGGCTTAAACTGTGCAGAGAGGAGCAGTAATGATGGAGAAAAAAAAGTCCTCAGCAAACAAAGATCTTCAACAGTAAACAAAACTTGTTGATTGGAGCTGTTGCTGCACAGCAGTAGCGGATTTGGCACCCACAGCAAAAAAGTTTCGCATCCGTTGATGGCTGAATTATGCGACAAAATGGGTGCTAACGCGTCCACAAAAAGCTCTCATGAATAGTAAGATCATGATGTCTGGGGAGGATAAAACAAAGCCACGATTTATATACGCAAGTTTTTGCCTCAGAAAGCTTTTGTTGGCGTGGGCATAAAAAAAGATAAAATAAAAACTAACGAAGGTTGGTCGTTGTGACCGGCGCCAACGGAGTCGGCGGTGGCGGCGGCGGCAGCAGCCGGCCCGCAAACTCCTTGGCTTTGAACGTGACACATTTATTTGCCGCTCGACATTTCGCAAAAAATAAATAACGACAATAAAAATAAATAAAAAAAAGCCGCGTCAAACCTCGAGTGGCAAATGAAGACATTGGAGGGCGTTGACAGCTGGGCTTCATATTCAAAATATGCGAAACACGAGACGCTGCAGACGCCGCCTGCCTCAACAACTCTTTATCTCCTTTTCTCTTTTTTGCGCACGGGGCAAACCCTGAATGCATAAAATTCTTGGCAGATTATGCATGGCTGCAAACATAAAATTAATACAATTCGTCCGTTGCTGCCATTTCGCATACGAACAAACGCCCAAGAGAGGGAAAAAACGGCCTCAAAGGGGGCTGGTGACAAAGTGAGATATGAGTTTTGACCCAAGAACAACTTTTACGTCTCTATAAAACTTTCTTTCCTCGTCTTTCATTGTGAAGGTCTTCAATTGAGCCGTAAAACGCCTTTTTTATCCTCGATTTATCTGCGCTCTCCTCTTTTTTGGGCACCGGAGGTTTTCAGCGTGATTGTCAATGGTTCCTCTCTTCCCTACGAGCGATTAAATTTCCCCCTTTTTCTACGCACGACCGTAACTTTTTTTTTCGAGTAAAAAAAAGCCTTTTGATCTGACTCCTTTATGACTTGCGCACATGAACGGTTTGCTTGGCTCCCGCCAGGCTATTTTGACTTTTGAAGAATTTTTTTTCATTTTTGGAAGGGGAAAAAATGATTTTAAGGATGATTTGGCGTTGCTCGACGTCTCTACGTGGCAACGTAGCCTCTGCAGAGGTAAACAGGGCTGAAGGTCGCAGAGGAGTGGATCGACTTCATTGTCAAGTGGTACTGGGGGCCATGGTCAGGGTCATTTGGGGATCCATGTTGTTCATGCAGGCTGCGTCTCAACAAACTATACTCGCCCTTGAGGAGAGAAAACGAATCCATATCAGTGGTGATTTTGGCTTATCAGAAGTCGATGCGCTCCAAATTGGGAGCGAAAGACATGTCTGACTGTCTCATGTCCAATAATAAAAAAAATATGCACCAAGGTCGCCACTGCCCACGTTGCTTCCTCGCATGGCAAGCCAACTTGTGCTGTTTTTTAACTTTTTTGACAGTGTTTTAAAATGCACGCATTTTTTTTAGTTGAACTAAAAGGCCCTCCTATCTCTTCAGCTACCTTGACCGTGGCAAATGAGGACATCACAACCACGGCGTGCTTGTTCTGGGATACCCTGGCCAAGGACGAGTATCGCACTGCACGGCGGAACAAGTCCGAGCTGATCGGGTGCATTGAGGACATGTGTCGGGATGATCTGGAAACCCGACATATCAAAAATCTGGCCCCACCTATCTTAAAACTTGAACCAAAAACCACTTGTTCGATCAACCGTGAGCATCCTGCTGAAGTTGGCAAGTGCGTACGTGCGGCTGGGAGATCAGTCAAGACGTCAACATCTTGTGCACACCGCTGGTAATCAGTGAGATAACAGAGATGATTACGAATAATTGGGTAATCCTTGGTCAAACATCGGCACTTCATCCTGTTTAAGGCACCCTTTCCAAGCTCCTCGGGTGCAGGGGAAGGGGTCATTGTAAAGCTAACTTGAACATATCTCGTGGGGAATTAGACCACGGCGAAGTTGGACAGAGTTCGGCTCTCAATTCGAGGTTGCTCTCGCAACTTCACAGCCTAGGTCAATGGAAGTTGATTAATGTCAGTCAAAGCTTATATAATTATCTTATAATCTATACCTTTGTAAGAACAGCAACAAAGATACGCATAAAAATAAATGGAGCAACCCAACACTGAATGACAGAGTCCTCAACAGATATTTGTTTTTATGTTGACACATCACTCTTGTTCTACTTATTCAAAGTTTGTGCTCAGGCGACTCCCGATTCTTCGTCCTCTTCGTTAGAGACCAGTCCCAGCCGCTCTTCCTCCTCGTGCTAGGACTTTGGCTTCTTCATTACCCTCCACTCCGTGGTCTCAGCCGCCTGCAAGCGCTTGATCGTGCGCCACCCAAAGGCTCCCAACCATATAAAGCCAAGAACCACGCAGGCGACACTTTCAATGTAGTACCTGGAACATTTCAAAAGAATTAGTCTTTCAATACTGATGAATGCAGCTGCTAACACTGGCAAGTGTTCAATTAATAGACGAACAGCAGCGATATTATGCATTGCGAACGCAGGTGCATACCCTTCTCGAAGAACTACGCATCGCCCGCCGGCGGATTCGCAGTCGGCCGTCTGGGTGGCGCCGTCACATTCGTTGCTGTCGATGGCTGCTGCCAAGGTGCTATTGTTACTGGCGCCGTCCTTGCTGACGCATTGACGCACAGTGATTGTGTCGACGAACCAGAGCGCCAGAGTAGCAGGCCAGTTACCGCCCAGGTTGGTGAGAGTGTTGAGTAGCGTCATGTAAGTGCCACCCACGTGGGGGTCACTGACGCGGGCGAAAAACGCCATTAAGGCCACGAACATGGCGTTAACGGTAACCTACGTACGTATGATTAAGTCAGTAGACTTGTTCAACAAAGTCGACGGCACGATCGCCCTGATGGAAGAAGTTCCCATTTTCACCTCTCACCTGATGTAAAGCATAGATGAGCAGCAAGATGATGAAGTAGTGGGCCGGATAAGATCCATCGTCAGGGTCCGCAAAGCTGGGTGTCACGGCAACGAACCAGGCGAACACGACGCCAAAAAGCAACCTGGGTGGAAACGCTTTCAAAAAGACGTCCATGGGCCGGGGTCCAACCGTGTAGCGACTCACTGCCACGGGCAGCAAGATCTGCAACAAGCATAGGTAGGTGCTCAGCAGATGTACTTTTTACAAGTGCACCTATCAGATGAACGGGACACCTACTTTTTCACTCGATTACACTGAAACAAGCAACTACATGAGGTTGGGAATCATCTTATTGGAAAGTTTCGAGTCTGTTGTTTCTAAAAATTGGTCTACATCTAGTTTGCTTTGCCAAAAAACTATCGCGTGGCTTTAATCTTGGTGACCCTGTCTCTAACCCTCAAGAGGGATCAGGGTCGGTGACAATGGTAGCCACTTGACCATTATCATCTCCAAGCTTGAACTCTCTCTACTTGAGGATCTGGATATGTGCAGCAGAGTCAGTGAGCTCGACTTGCCACGGCAATGTCGATGCTGCGAAGGCTGCTGTAGAGGAGACATAGGCCTCCATGACCCCAGACTTCATGCAACTGTCCACTAAGCTTTCTGGGCTCATCTGGAGGCCTGCACTGCCGCAGAGGGAAAAACTTGTGAAAACCTAATTCATTTTAATATGAAACCTCTTTTTATAAGATAAAGTGAATCAAATAAGTCACTTTTTTGCCGTGTTGAGCTGTCTCAAGGATTTGGTGTTAAAGAGTCCCGTTTGTCTGACTCATCCGGTGCATCTAAATCCCTTACCTGCAGTGGCATTATGGGTATGGCCAGCATGGCCAACTTGTCCTTAGGGACTCCCTGCTCGATCAGCTTCAAGCTCGTCACGGAATCCGCGGCGGAGAAACCAATCTGCACGAAAAAAAAGGGAGGGACTGAAGACTTTTTAAAATTTGTCTAAAAAAATGTGATCGTCACGAGACAGCAGGTACAATTTCATGTTGTTGTTACTTTAGTACCGGCTATTGTCATTTTGTACCTTTGACGTAAGTAACACAGCGATTGTTACTGGCATGAGAGGCAACCGCATTATCTTCCAAAGCATTGCATAGCTCTCGAAGACGCCGAGCTCCACCTCCCCGTCGTGGTGCTGCGTATTAGACGACCCGCTGCTCTCGTGCTTGAAGATTGCGACCAGCGTCGTCGCTATCAAAAACACTATGCTCCAAAAGAAAAGGAACCTGCAAATTGAGTTTACCCAGTGAGGATATAGAACAAGTTTCGTCAAGCTCGAGCACAATTTACCCAGAGAGGGTGACGACTCCGTAGCTCTCGAGGCCGATGTAGAAGACATACCCAAGGAAATATCCGGCGGTCTGTCCCACTGAGTTGCACGTGGACGCGTATCCAACGTTATGAGGCTGTAGCATCGTCAGGGCCCAACCGTCCACTGCGATATCCTGCGGGCAGGCGTACACTCTCAGTTAAAGAATGGCAAGCGTGATGGCCATTCAAGCACATGTATTCGATACCATACGTGCAGAATGTTGGAGACAAATTGCCACCATTCTCCTGCAATATGCATAAGACATGCATAATGTAAACGGTTTTGATTAACTGCCAAACTCTAGGATGCCAGATCATGGATTTTTACCGAAACACACGGCCAAGTCACAGCAAATTGACTAAATTGTCGAGGTAGGACAAACATCGAGATCCTGTTCTGTGTTAGACTGTGAATTTTCAATTTCCATGTAACCGAGTTACCGGATATATTGATTTACATCGATAAAGTGAGCAAATGAACCAGAAATTTTCTCCTGTAAAGTTACTTTTAACTTTTAATTTTGTTGACGCGGATGAGGTCCACAGGGACTGTGGCCAGTTTGACGGCGGCAGAGCATGACCAAAATGGCCGAAACCAATAAAGATCAATTGAAAGAAAATGATTTTGCAATGCCTATGGAAGAAAAATTACGTTAATTTCTTCCAGTGTTTTTTCCTTAACTTCAAGCAGTTTAAAAATTCCAATAATTTATCTCAGACGCAAAGTAGAAGTCCTCACCTGTGTGGCTGCCAAGAAATTGAGGAAGAAGAACATACAGGTGAGACTAAAGATATCGGGCTGCTTCGGGCCGTCGACCGCATCGCCCAGGTAGAAGTCCACGTTACGGGACAGAAAAAACATGGTGATGCCTATCAGGTACTGTGAAAAAGGACAGTTAAGCTTAATACCAGGTATAATATCCTCATTTTGCTAATTAACTACCTGTACAGGAACGAGCCATGTCTTTCTCCTGCCGAAGGTGGCCACGAAGCAGGAGTCAACCACGGGTGCCCACAGCAATTTGATTGAGAAGGGCCAATAGGCGAAGCTGAATTCCGCCTGCTCTCGGTAGCTGACATGGCGATTGCTCAAGATTAGCGGAACCGCAGCAGCTAGACCTAGAGGGATTCCCTGAAGCACGTACAGAAATAGCAACACGGCAATGTTGTGCTCGTCCCCCTTGATGCCGTGGGCAGCGGTTTCGGCAGCCTCGTCTCTCCGGTTTTTGACCAAAACAAAGTCTTCAGAGGTCTCCTCCGAGGTGGTTGTCGAGGCATCCTCTTCTTCTCCGGCCCTGTCGTCGACGGTATCGAGGCGACGGCTGCGGAGCTTCATCGGCATGTTTCAAATCAGCACAAGACCTCACAATTCATTGGTAGACCCGAAGAGGAACAGTTGCAAGTCTTCTTGCCGTCGAAACTCTTGACGGTCGTTGAAGGCAGGATCTAGGGATAACTGTCAACACACGTCAAGACTGGTGTCGACGATGCAGTCGATGTAAAACTTCACGCTCGTCGTCTTATCCTGGAAGTTGCAATGCAGGACATGAGATGACGACAGCCAGGCATTATGCTTAAGATGATAAACTCTAAAAGTAACTAACCTAGAAATGTAAGATAACTGACATACAGGTGCGATGACACTAACCAGCTGGATCACAAACAGTGGATAAAAAAACAATGCGAAGTCTGACCATCGCCATATTGCTCTAAACAAAGTGGTTAAAGAAGTTAGACAACATCTTCAAGGTTTCGTCAAATTATAAAAATGGTATATTACTTAACATAAAAATAATAAAGTACAAGTGCCGGTCTCCACACGACTACTTACCAATACCGTTGGACAGCTGATAGCTTATCTGCGTCTGTGAGCTGTTACTGGTGACTAACTAGTAAGTAATAGCTCACCGCTCATCTGCCAGCAAAGCAACGCAGAGCTGCCAGATAGGTGGCGACCGAAATGGCCAATGTCAATGACAAAATCAGCCAAAATTGCAAAGTAAGAATGTTCAAACTCTAAATGGGAGGGGAAGGTCAGTCAAATAAAGGCCAACACAAAGTTAGTCTTGAAATTCTCCTGGCAGAACTATGCCTAAGCAAAACCAGAAACGCATACATCTGGCCGTGAAAGCGGCCATCCGGCAAGCCTGGTCCCCACGTCAGCGCTATTTACGCGCAAAGAAGAGGACCAGACGGACACGCAACCTCGAAGACTGGCCAAGGACGGCCGCGGTCCTCGAGCACAAATCCTCTGTAGGCAGCAACGGACTCCACTGTTATTAGAATCGACCAACGAGAATCGTCGGCATCGCGCAGCAGACTCTCTTTCATGTCGTTGGCCTTGTCTCAGTTGTTGCGCTCGAGCGCTGTACAAGAGCAAATGTTTTCCCATCACTTGACCATCCTTTTGAGCTTGGCTCTCGTCCACTTCTCCTCCAGGTTCCCGTGAAAGGCGATGAGTAAGGACTTGGGGGAACTTGGACTTCACGCCTCGGAATACTTGAGAACGTTTGCGAGCAAATCGGCGGATGTGTTCTGCGACACGAGACGAGATCACTGGCGCTTGTCATTTGTTGCGGAATTGATACCATTTCAGTTGACGAAGTTCTTGCAATCATTGCCACATCAGGCACCTCGACCTCAAACTGTTTAGCGTCATTAGCGAAATTCGCAGGTGGCCAAACTGTGAAATCCTTGTTGAGATTGCTGGAGAGAGGTTAGGAAAAGTAACAAGGATGACATCTCAACTGACCCTGCTGACGAGAGTAGAAAGTGATTTGGATCTTAACTGCTGAGGAGTAGTAAGCTCTAATCATTTCCTAACTATAAACTCAATAATTTAAAGCACCAAGCTGTTTAAGAAAAGTTTCTCTCTCCACATGGTGCTCACTGTCAAAGACGGTTACCAGGTCAAGTACCTTCCGTATGAGTTCATGGTGCATTTGCTGGCCAACTGACCTAAAACAAAGCATACGTGCTTCGAGAAGAATCAGAGAAGCAAAGAGACGTACAGAGGTGGTTTGGTGCATTTCCGTTAGGTTCCTTTTTAGTAACATCTCTATTTCTCTTTCCTGAGTCCCGTGGCAGATGTCTAAACAACTCTTAACTTTTGGGAAATTTTCCCTACCATTTCCAACGACTTTCGTTAACAGAGAGACAAGAGAATTGGTTCCTGTTCCTGAACTCTTGAATCAATTCTTTTACCCTGGCAAAACAACAAAAAACAACATTTAACCCAAAAGTTTTGTACTAATGGATCACTTCCAAGCTTATGCAGCTCTCAAATGAAACATTGATGACCCCCAAACACGTTTGCACTGACATTGTAACATAACTGTGCTGACTATTTTTTAAGAAAATAACTCAAGAAAGTTCACATGAGGGAAGCTGGGAATCTCTACTTTTCACTCATTTTCTTTCCTAATGAATTTGAATTCTGTCCTTTCACTGACCGATTCTTTTTCCAGTCCAGAGCGTCCTCAGAAACGAATCTTGCAGTCTGAACGGAGCAGTCCACAATCGCCAGTGACGAATTCTGCAGTCCAGATCGCACTCAGAAGTAGCGAGAGCTGCAGACCAGATCGGTGTCGAGGTCGTGATGTCCCCACTTTCGTCAATGAGTTTGTTTTCATGTCAAAGTGTCACCCATTGATTTCTACTATTACCCTATGGCTCTCTTTTTGTGGCTTCACAGCTCCTGGCAAGCTCTCAACTGGGACACGGGGTTTTTGCGTGCTAGTTCATGGCACCGGAGGGCCTGGGGGGTGAATCCCCCTGGAAATGGAAGGCCTGGGGATCAGGATCCTTGCATGAAAATTTCAGGCAATTTCATCAACAATGACCCCCTGAAAATGCCAAATTTCTATCCTCTTTGGCATGCCCCCCCCCCTCTAGTGGTCTTCCTTTTGAGCATTGTGGGCAGCCTCGACACTGATCCTGTGTACTCAACATTGTGTCCCAGTATCACATCTACGTGTTCCACATCAAAAGTCCATCTCAACATGTTTCGGTACAGCGTGGGAGGCGATGTCACGCTCGACGCAATCAC
>JAAUXU010058675.1_pt1 | contig 15700 bp, 15 predicted proteins | sample 7278151 | NCBI WGS metagenome assembly JAAUXU01 (sample SAMN14350113, study PRJNA611818) | marine sediment metagenome | isolation source: surface marine sediment (1.8m) | place: French Polynesia: Moorea | collected 2018-08 | reverse complement strand
CTGGCCCACAATACAGTCCAAAAAATGCCCAAATTATTCGCTATTTCTGTTATTTTTTTGCCCTTAACTTTTTTGCGCTGAGTGTCTCGTCTTAGAAGAACCCCCCTGTACACACAGTGCTAATGCACCAATGCAACCCATGCGTCTCCCCTATGTACATACGAGCTTTCGCAGGAAGCGTGGAAATGTTGCAAAAAACACGTCTCCTGAAGCCTGACTTTCTTTAGCGAAGGAAAAAAAAGGGGGGGGGTCTTCTCTGGAAAGAGGCCTTCATATGGGCCTTGAAGTGCATATGCAGGGAGACAGTCAGAAAAGAGGTTTTCTCTCTCTGCGTGCTAGGCCTAGCTGGCAAATTCAATAGACGTGTCCGCCAGTATAATGGCGTCTCCTCCATCGCAGCAACAGAGGAGAGAGAACGGCAAGTCATCATCCTCTATTTCCTTTTTCTCCTCATGCATAATGCAACTGCGCACATTTCTAAGAGGAAAATGGCACCGGGGAACTTCTTTAGACAGCGGAATTTCTGGATGCTGCAATTGACACGGAGGAGGCCGACCTGACCACGGCCAAGTTCTTATCAAGCGGTGCTCACGGCAGAGGCTCGAACAACTGCTGACGGGGAGGAGCCCAGCAAAACGCGGGGCTGTGATTTACGCAACATGGTACTGCTGACTACATGTATATAGCCTTAGTTGAAAATTACAGACTGATAGGCATGCTATGTATGTTTTTCTTCTCTCTCCCCCTCCCCCCTACTCAAAATGTGACAGATTTTCAGTCGCCTGCTTTCCTTTTGTGTCCCTGTACGCATGAATTACCTGATGCTACGGTAAAAGTAAAAGTGTCACAGCGGTGCTTATTTCATCCAGAAGTAACATGGAAAAGTTGGACGGATCCGTTGTTGATGCAGCATTTTAGGCTATTTTCTCTCTCTCTCTCTGAGGCTACCTCAACACAAATGCGATAGTTGCAGCAAAACCTGCGGCTTTTTATCACGCAGCAAACGTTGCAGCAGGAGTAAAAAGACAGCATCTTGGCCATCGACTTGACGGTGGACATCTTTTCACTCACCTATTCCAGGCCCGGGAGTTTCTGGTGGGATGATGAATTCCAAAGTTATCTCTCTGTTGTTGCTGATGATGATGGTCCTGCAAGTGGACAACAAGATTGTTGCTTTCTTCGTTGTGTCTGGGGCATGATCTATGTTGACAGTCGCTGCAGACACGTGTGTGGCCTGCACAGAATTATCACCATTGCATACGCCGACACATGCAGTGGCACAGGACGAGTGCACATTGCAAAAGTTGTGACGTTCGCTCAAATCTTTTCTTCATCACGTCATGAGGAGACGACTGGAACATGACTGGTCTTTTCTGCTCACCTCATAATAAGACTGATGATGTGCGAAATGTTGATCTCCGACAGGATTCCTGTGAGCTGCGGCAAAGGCGCCAGTCGTCTGCGGCGGCGGGGGCGGGGGCAGCGGGTGGCCAGGCCCGGGCCGCTCCGCCACCGTCGTGTACTGGCAGCCGCTGGGCGGCGAGCGCGACCGAGAGTGGTGGTGGAACCCAGCCACCACGGCCGCGGTGTCCGGCGAGCACGACGAAGGCCGCAGCAGGCTCTGCCGCGGAGGCGGTGTCTGCGGCGGCGGCTGCGGCGGGTCGCCGCGGTCTGGAGGGACGCCACTTGTCACTGGGAAGGGCCGCGCAAAGTCTCCAACTGGGGTTGGACTTGCTCGGCGGGACAATCCCTTGGGGGAATCCATTTGGGAGGGCCGATGATCTTTCAATGAGAGTAGGAAGAGAATGCAATTAACAACTCTTCCCTTTGTTTATATAAATCGTTCCCCCTCCGTCTTCGGACAGACGCCTATCAGACATGGAACTCACGTGGGTCTAGTCTTATTAGCTGTTGGTCGTCGTCAGACGTCTGCTCGGCCAGACACACGCTTACCTACTACAGCGACCCGTTTTGCGCGGTCCCAGACGGCGGTAAGACGAAGAAGGAGGAGAAGACACGATGAGCCAAAGCACCGTTAATAAATAGCACTGGCACTAAGAGCCAAAAAGATCGATCCCCTTCTTGGCCACGAGTTCCGAAGAACTGAGTTGTGGTTGATTGCGCATATTTCGCGGCGCTGGCGCTCAGCAATTGGCGGTGGTGGTGGCGAAAATCGTCGGCCTGCCTGAAGTCACTCTGTGCAAAACGTCTTCCTCCTTCTTCCAGATCTCTTCAGGCATTGTCTAGACCGCGTCTGCTTTGGCCGCGGCGAATTCCGACCGAACCACTTATAACCGGCGTTTCGCGCGTCGTTTCGCCGTTTGCTGCTGGTGTGTACACTCACTCCATACTGTACTGTACGGACGGACGGACGGACGTAAAACGCTATCAGGCCAGCAGCCACGACGACGACGGCGTCGGCGGCAGCGTCGGCGCCAGCAGGGAAGGTGGCAGCAGCTCCTCCACACGCGTGTGTCAGGCAACGCAGTGTTGCAAAAAAGTCGTGCAACGAACCCTTTACGTCTTCTCTCTGGATCCGCCGCGGGGCGCAATTCTTCTCTCTCTCTCTCTCCCGAGCAGCACGCGGGGAGAGAGCGAGAGCGAGCGGCATTTGCAAACTGCTCTTGCAAAAATGAACATGCTGCTGCCTTTGCTGCTGTTGCCGCTGCTGCTGCTGCTGCCAGCACGCGTGCGCCTCACACAACACATGTATATACTGCTATGTAAATACACACATGCGGTACGTGCACACTCCGGCTTTAATGCATGCGAGACTACGTGAAGAGCTCATAGCACAATCCACGTATCGCATATCATAAGCTGGCACCAGATGAGAGGGGCTCACAACTCTTGGAATTCATAGATCGCTCTGCTTTTCTTCTCCAAGTCAGGCAGCTGAGTGCACAATGAGTGCCCATGCGGCAGCGGCTCCACCATAGTGATCCACGACGACGACCTCGCCGTTGCCAATAATGCCCAGCCCACGCTCTTCGTGTCAACATACATTGTGAACGTCGTTGGAGATGCGTGCATCAGTGCAACTGTGCAAAAGATTTCATGCTGCTGACGCCACACCCGCCATTTCCGCCCGCAGTTATGAATGATAGTGCAAAGGAGGAGGAAGAGGAACACAAATGACAACTGCGACAGTCACTTTCTAGCAGCACTTTCCCATATGGTCTTTTTTTTGCCAGTGCTTTTAGCAAATGTTTGTCGTCGTCTGCTGCACAAACACAACACACAATGCACGGGCTTACGTGCGTACAGGATTCGTACGCTCAAGTACGGATGTACGCGCATGCGCTGGTGCTGAACGGACGGACTTAGTAATCGAGTCACTGCTTAAGAATGGACGCATACGTACCTATTTTCAGGGAGGGAGGGGGGGGATTACGTTATATATACGACTGGGGAAAGCGTGTCTTAGTTGGGATCGCCTGGACGGAGAAAACGTCCATATTTATATGGGCCCGGCATCCACGGCCTCAAGCATGGGCGTGACCCTCACCACTTTATTTAGTAGCACTCGTGTAGTAAAAGTTCCCTCCGCCTGGAAGTGTGACACCCGGAGAGGGGGGGGAGGGTACACCGGTGAATCCCCAGTCGCTTGTGTGACCCCCCTCTGAGAGGTACCGAGGACCCCGAGAAAGCCCTCTCGTAATCAGCTCTTTCGTTAACCCTTTTGTGTGGCGCTGAGTAAGCTCATTTTGCGTTACAAATAGCAGAAGTCGTGCAATGAACCCGTCGTTTGTACTCTTGAAACCGACTGCTCTCCTTCATACGCACGCACCTCGTACATACGGTTCAGCTGAAAAAAAAAGCCAGTGCTACCGTCACATTTGCCGCACCAAATAATACGCATGCACGGCTACAGACAGCAGAGGGGAGGGAGATACGAGAGAGATGCAAAGTGCTTTTGCCTGTATTCGTCGTACACATTTGCAAGTTGCCTCCCTCCCTCTCCACTTCTGCGCGTGAGGCACAGTTTTCCGCAGATCCTTTCCTCCACTGAGCTCCCCTACATTATTCGCAAAAGGCAGCAGCAGCAGCAGCAGGAACAACAGCAGCAACAGCAGCAGCCGCAGCAGCAGGAACCTTCAAGGCCAGAGGGCAATGCACTCTGCAAATTGCAAACACTCTCTCGTGCTCGGGTTCGGGAGCGCATAACAGTGCGTGTGGCAGCAGCTGTTGCAAAAATGAGAGAAGCCTAGCGAAAAGCGTGCTTAAGCCTTTCTCCTTAAGTCTACCTTAGACTGGCAAACTTTTTTTTTGTCTTTTTGCCACTCTTTCTCTCTGCAACGAGCAGCGTGACACTTCTGTGATTTGTCGAAGAATTATTTGAGGCGAGGAAAATGGCTCCCCTAGGCATGTACGAATGTAGGACGTACTGTACAGTCCATGCTGCCATGCGCGCGCGCGCGCGTGTGTGTGTACAAGGCGTATGCACACGCCCGCACAACTCTATATACACACATAGGAAATGAAGTTGCAACGACTGTTTTTTTTTTGCTGGCTGTGTTTGTGTTTCTGTCTTTTGTATCTCGCACGTGAGTTAATATTCCATAATAGTAAACTGCTCTTTGCCTCGATCGATAGAGAGCGAGAAGTCCCTAGGAAAGAGTTGCTGCAGGGGATGGAGGTAACTTAAACATCTCCGGGCCGATCCGAAATTTCTGCTCTCCGCTTGTGCGTGCCTGGCCACAGTTTGCAGCAGCGGCGGCAGCGGCCACGGCAGCACCAGCAGGGGCTTCTTCTACCTCCTCCTCGTCGTCGTCGTCGTCGTCGTCGTCCTCTTCTCTCTCTCTCTCTGCGTGTGAAATGCTGACGAACCTCGTCTGGAGCTCTGAGGAAAAAGAAGAAGAATATCAAGCCAACTCAGCCTAAAGTGTGCAGAAAGCTGTCCTGTACTACAGTACAGCAGCTTCCTGCACTCTCTGTTGGCTGCTGCTGCATGGATTTGTGTGCGTGGAGAAGAAAAAGAAATGTGTACGGGTTCTCCTGTAGTATGCTGTGTGCACATGTTGGCTGCCCCCCCCCTCGCTCTCGTCAAGTGTACCTGGATTCAAAGATCATGCAAAGAAATACCAGGCACCTTGGCCTGGTGCGCGTACTTGTGCTAGGAAGTACGCTCGCCCCCTGCCCCCTTGAACACTAAGGCACACATCGACACTATCGTTCAAAGTCTAATAGTACAAGCGTATGTACTATATGCACTATGCGCGTACGTTAGGCACATTGTGCACCCGCACTTTGTGTGTGAGTGTGTACGTCATGGAGCAGTGCATTAAGGCGTGCACGCCCGCTGGAGCGGACAGCTTCGGGCTTGTCCATGCCAAGGTGGACGGACTCCGGGCCGACCAAGGGGGGGGGGGAGGCGGCCATGGAGCAGGGCTGAAAGCTGCAGCGGCTTCCAAATTGTACTTTTAGCCACCGGATGTGAGAGGCGCGCGTTTTCTTTCGCCCCTCAGACCCATTTTTTCTCACTCTCGAAACCTCTCATCACAAAAAATGGCCTAGATAAACCGAGAGGTAGTAGAAGGCAGCAAGTAGGTAGTACACAGTAGTAGTAGCAAGGTGCACTGACTAAACATGAGTGTGCGGAGTCGATGCCCTTCTGTAGTGTGGACCTCGGCCGAGCTGATAAGCATTGGGCCTAAACCCGCATCTCAGCATAACTTGCAAAGTGTGCGGATTACGCAAGATAACCGCGATGTGCGCACATTCACCGCCGGGCTAAGGAGGTTGCGCGATTCTTCGGGGCCGAAACTTCCGTCGTGTCGGCCATGCATCAACGCACATGTCCGCGCTTGTGCGTACACAGTGGCTCCAAACATCGTGCACCCCTCCTGACGAGCTCCTAATGCAGTGTGAAGCAGCCACCCTGTACGCGAAGCTATCTAGATGTCTGCACAGTGGCACCTCTCGATGAAAATGACCTCTCTACATCGACATAAGATTCCAGAGCATTGTGCTCTCCATGCACAACTGGTCCCGAACAAGAGAATAAGAATGAAAGATTCCCCAGCGGATCCTCATAGGCGGGATCCACTGTATTGCAGTTTGCTATATCTCATACAGAACACACACACGTTGCAGTCTTGCATATGTGCATATACAGATGCAAGGTATGATATTCATGTAAAGTCATAAGGACAGCATTAATGACTGCATCAGTTAATACCGACCTTTAAGAGTACATTGTGTAAAAAAAAAATCTGGCCGACTTGGCCATTTTTCATCTCAGGCAGAACGTTTCTCGGTTCAGCCTGAAGAAGATATCCAGAGTCTGGAGAGAAGAAAGCAGGCGGATGGAGGGGAAAATTATCATCACAGAGCTCAGTTTGTTTAGATTCGCATTTCAAACGAATTCTCTCGGGAGTGCGATAGCTGCTGTTGCTGCTGTTGTTGCAGTGACTGCTGTGGCTACGACTGCTTCGAGGATCACCCCAAGCACCACAGTTTACGCAGGCCCTCATTTTTGGCACCCATGAATAAGGCAAAATACGATCAATCTCGATTGGAGTGCATTTCTGTGCACTCCTGTGCACACCCCTACACCCGTCTCTTGGCTGCGGCTAGAGATGGATCAGGGTCATCATGCCTGGCCTCTCTTCTACCCTCAGCTCGCCACAAACGAAACTAATCATCACGGTCTTTGTCTCGGCTGACTGATAAACCAGACACAAATCTGACGTCGAGGCTGTCACCGTGCTACGTGTGTGTGTACGTATGAGAAAGGACAAGAAGGGTGCAGTTAACCGAGGAGAAACAGAAGTCTGTCTGTCTGTCTGTCTGTCTGTCCGTACTTGGTCGTATGTTTTGCCTGGGAGAGAAAGACTTTTGTGAGACAATTCCTTTTGAAAGCTCTTCTCTCTCTCTCCTCCTCCTCCTCCACTTCTTATGCGAGCGCAAAAAGTGTCCATCATTCAGATACGAGGAAGATGGGGCAAAAAAAAACCCCGAGAATGAAAAACGGGTTCGTGAGCGTACGTGTGCATCACGATGTCATCATCGGAATTTTCTCGCTCTCTCTCTCCTCAGTCCTCCGTGTTTCGCCGTGTGTCGAGTGAAAGCAGGGTCCTCCAGAGGGGGCGGGGTACTCGCTAACGATGGGGGGACACCCTCAGTAATGTAGACATCAGCATGCATGAGACATCGAAATCTCCTGTCCCAAACGCCACTTACGCGGTGAGACTGCCACAAGTGTCACTCGCTCGGCTGTCGAACGGCCGTGGAGCATGAAAAGTCAATGAAAGACAAGTTCTGACTGCAATGAGGGGTCATTTCCTCCTCTCCATCTTCTTCTGCTCAGGCAGACACCAACGCCACGGCCGCAGGCAACGAGTGAGCGTGACTTGTGCTCCGCCACATGGTCCGGCGGCACCTGCGGCTTCAGTCTCCGGACTAAAATTGGAGCTGGCAGAAGCTCGACTTGATTGTTTCTCCCTCTCCAGAGGTCGTCCGGAGATGACCAATGACGTAACAGAAGGTGATTTCCTGCTCAAACGTGCAATTTCCAGGCCATTCCAGCAGCTCCAGAACTGCTCCGTCCAAAAGAGACGCTGATATCCGTCGTCCACTGTACAGGGATGAATTTCCCACAAACAATGTCATACAGATGAGTGCTGCTACTTAGTGGTTGTTTCAGTAACAGTTTGCGCTGAGAGTTGCTCTCCATTTCTCTTCTTCCTGCCACTGTCACTTCTCACAGTTGAAAGAAGCACAGGGTGGACCAGAGAGAATTGCAGCTCTTTTTTTAATAGCTGCAAAACCACATGTGGCGAATCTCTTCACTCCACCCAGTAGTAACGAGTATGTATTTGACGGTGCCTTTGAGGTGGAAAACAGCGTCTACCTGGACACTGACTGAGGTGGAAAAACAAATTTTCCATCACAAGCAGCAACCTGAGGCACACACAAAAAATTCCCCCCGCCCCAGCCGCATAATTTGGGGCTGCACCTTCATTTCTCCTGCCCATCCTCGAGTCAATCATGAGGGTTTTTTTTCCAGTCAAAAGTGCTAAGAATGACGATTTTGTTGACCGTTGTCATCCACTTGACTTCCCAATGTGAGCTGTGACGTCGATGGTGAAGAAGTAGCTGTTGCTCGTTGGAAAACATGATGAGGATGTGAGCAAGATGCCTCCTTTTTTTCTTCCAGTAGAATGCATCCATTGAGCACTGATGTCAGAGGTTGTTGACCATCTCAGTGCAGTTCAGCTACAGCTGGCAGGTGTCCTGCATTGTTGTGTGCCTCTTTGTTATTCAGTCCAGGCCGGGCTATTCAGAGTGTCAAAGGGTCATCGTGGTCTACGTGTTCAACACCAGCGGGTTCATTTACACCCCCCGGGTCAGAGACTTGGATTTCAAGCAGGGCTCCCAACCAGTTCAGGAATGTGGGTTCTCGTTCGTCCTAATGGTCAGGATGGTGTGAGAAGCTCGAGAAGAATGAGCTCTGGGTCAAACTTGAACGCATCCCGCGTCTATGTTTTACTCACAAGTATTAACAATAACATGATTTTAGTAGCATTTTGTGTTGCGTTGTTGCTGCTCACTTCTCACCACTTATTTCCACCTGGTCGACAGATGTTCTTCCTTGCATTTTCTCTGTGGCTTCAGCTTCACGTCCGCAGTTAATAGGTTCATTCATTTCTCTCATCATTTCTAAAGAGCTGAGTTACTGACGAGGATTTCACCGTCAAATGCATGCTGCTACTGTACGGTTGTGTACGTGTGTGTACGTATGGGTGAGCGCGCGCGCGCGTGTACGCGTGTGAGTAAAGAGTGGCCCATTTAGAGAGTAAACATTGCTCGAAATGACAGAAGAGGAAAACTGAAAGAATTTTTCCTCCACAGATTGGATGGATTATTGAATTCTGGCATCTCAGGTGAGGTTTTTGCTCGTCATTTCAATAAGTGTTCCTGGCTGCTGTGACCTTCTTGGCCCCGGAGGAGAGCAAAGTCTTGGGATTATCTCCTGAGCTCTGTGTAACTTAAGGAGCCAAAAGGTCTGCGAGGAGAACAATGCATCGTGAACAGAGCAGACAAGAACAGAGCGTTGTTCATGCGATAACGGTAGCGAAAGTCAGGCGGGTGAAATCGGGGTTAGGTCATTGGGATTGGGAGGGGAGGAAGAGTTCCCCGGGGATTCGTGAGAGACAGGTTCTCCCCCCCCCCTACGCTCATCAATGCGTGTAAAGGCATCCTTGTATGTGTCCCCCCCCCTTTCCCCACTTTTCTCTCGCCTCGGCGATCACAGAAAAAGTTCGACAAGCAAAAATGGGCAGAGGAGGAAATAATGGGTGAAGAAGAGAATTAATAATGCATATAGAGACTTGGTGAAAATCCCCTGGAAATACATCCCGCGCTGACAAAATGGGCAGCGATAGCACGCACATTGCAACACTGAACTCGGCTCATATATTATGTCTCAGTCTAGCAAATAGGCTCGTTGGGAAATACAAGGAGACTACGACATCAAGGTAAATGTAGCAACGGTAACAGCTCAATACATGAATGTTTGGCTGGCTTTTTTGTTGTTGTTATTGTTTCTTCTCCGTCTTGACATTCAGAAAAAGCGTGTGTGGACGCAGGAGAGGATCCTTCACACTTGAAAAGTGTGTCTGTGTGGGCTTGGGCAGAACCAATATTTGAGTGCAGCAGTGTCCTGTCAAGATCTTGGGCGGCATAATTTGGCAGAATGTTCTGTACTGTACGCTTATGGCACCGTGTACACATACACAAACTCACACATGACGAAGCCTCACAGTCAGAGCGAAAGTGAATGCACTGGTAATACCGCGAAAAACAAACACCTTTGTATAATCCTCCTTATCAGACTAGAACGATAGGATCTTTTTTTTTCTTTCTTTCTTTCTGTGTGTGTGTGTGTCTTTTTAGTTAAGCAACAGATTGGCTGCTTCGTCAGGAACCACGAGGCCTTCTTTGTGCTGCCGTTGCTTCTTGGCCCAGCCGCATCCGGGCACGGGCAACCCGTCGGGTCCAACCGGACAGGGAGCGTCGAGTCCGGGAGCTCCGTCTCGGCCGTCGGCTCCGCGGGGTCCTGGTCGGCCTCGTTTGCCTCTCTCCCCGGCGTCACCCTTTGCTCCCTTATGACCGGTCATGCCTACAGGACCGATGTCTCCTCTTTCTCCCTTCTGACCTCCAGGGCCAATGGGGCCTACCTGACCTGGTAGGCCTGGTGGACCGTCTAGTCCCACCGGCCCCGGCTCACCAACTGGACCTGGCAGGCCCATTGGACCGAATGACCCCTTCTCTCCCTTAGACCCAGGTTCGCCCTTCAGGCCGTCAACTCCTCTGCTGCCCTTTTGACCTGGAGGGCCTTCACTCCCAGGTGCTCCGGGCGGTCCGGGTGGACCTGGGTGTCCATATGAGTATTCGCTATCTCCCATAAGGGTTCCGTATGAACCTTGTCGCCTCCTCTTCTTTTTTGAGATCTTTGAATCGCCCTTGTCACCTTTGTCTCCTTTGCTGCCAGGATATCCTGGTGGACCAGGAAGGCCAGGGGGGCCCATGAGACCTGGAGGTCCCATGTCTCCGTATTCTCCCTTCTCTCCCTTTGGACCGCTTTGGCCGGGTAGTCCCGGAGGACCCTGAGGGCCAATGTCACCGTTGTTGCCCGGTGGACCCAGCGGGCCTCTTGGGCCTGGACTTCCATTTTTGCCCTCGGCTCCAAAGCTCCCCTTTTCTCCCTTCATACCCATGGGGCCCGTTGGCCCTTGCTCTCCCTTGGGACCCTGTTTTCCTGGGCGGCCAACACTGGCGGCCCTGCCAGACTTTCCTCTCTTCCCTCTCTTTCCCCTTTGACCCGGAGGACCGGGAGTACCAGGAGAACCAGGAAGGCCCGGAAGGCCGGGCGGTCCTGCCACAATTTGCATGTCGGTCTTTTCATCAAGAATGGTGACAGGACCTCTCTCTCCGGGTTTCCCTGAAACAGAAGAGATTGACGGTGTACCGTATCTCGTTGGTGACATCCACCGTTTTATGTTCTCACCTGGCGGCCCGGGCGGCCCTGGCGGCCCTCGTTGAGGCTGGAGCGCCTCAAAAGTGAATATCTTTGATGTCGAGCTCGCATCCATCTGCATGTCAAAGCCGTCGCCCTTTTCTCCCTTGGCACCGGGCATGCCGTCAAGGCCGTGTCTCCCAGGCGGTCCCGGAGGACCGGGGACACCCATTTCTCCTTCCTCGCCTTGGGGACCTGGAGGACCAACGGGTCCGGGAGCTCCGTCAAAGCCGGGGAGTCCCAGAGGTCCCTGAGAGCCAGGCGGACCTGGGGGACCTGGATTTCCCGGCTCTCCTTTGAGAGCGATGACCTCAGCATAGCCATAACCACCGGCCAGCTTTGTTAAAGATGATCTCCTGCGAGCCCTTCCCGAGTGGGTGTATCTTCTGAGGCGGTCGCCACTGTCACCTTTGGGGCCAACCGGACCCGGAGGGCCTGGACAAGAAGATAAGCGGTGAGTGGGTGTTTTATTATACATATTATTCATAATACACATGATAAGGAGACCCCAGCTAGTCATGCGCAGACGCTGTGAGGCTGAAGCTGCACTCTCCGCACCCCCTGTACTGGACTTGTACGATGCCGATGCCGGAAATTTGTGCTGGTTCCCCGCCGTGTCAGTCACGATGCATCTTTGTCATTCAATAGCTCTTTGACAAATAACCTGGGCCCTTCTTGTGCATGGCAAATGCACGTCATCTGTCAAGGTGTCTCGGGGAGGAGACTTTACGTACCTCTGGGTCCCGGGAATCCGGGCAGTCCGTCTTGTCCGGGCGGCCCAGGCGGCCCGGGCAGGCCGGTGCAGTGACAGTCGACTGGGTCTTCCTCTAGTCCAATCTCTCTTTTGACTCTTTCTTCCTCTCTGAAGGGAGTCAACTTATTCTGTATCTGATCTCTCAGTCTGTCCACCTCAGCCTCGAGCTGGAGCTGCCTGTGGGCCAGCACCAAGCTGAGGACCGTGGACAAGAGGCACACAGACAGCAGCAGCACCTTGTCCCAACTCCAGAAGAGTTGGCACCTCGAGCCCTTGACCACCTCCGGCTGCTCCGTCATGCCCATGATGATGACGTCGCCCGCCTACGTGTTTGCAGGACTGTAAAAGTGCCTAAAATTAGGGCCAGAAGAAGACACTTTCATGGCTTTTCCGCCCTCTTCCTGCACTAGTTTAACAGTTTTTTTGTTTTTTTTTTGCAGAGGTGCAGCAAATTCGTTCGTTTCGACACTTTGGACACTTTTCTGCGATCTCAGGCCAAGAGAAAAGCTCGGAGCAAATGAGCATTTGCTGCAGTGGGCAAAGTTTTTGGGCTTTGCTTGTGCACAGATTTTCGTTGAAAAATGGGAAGACTTTTCTTGGCCTCGGTCTCCTTTGTTCTTTGGAAAAGACTCACTTAAGCACTGATGGATGCGTCCATTGAGAGAGAGAGAGACGAAAGTCAATGAAGACCTTTGTTTCCACCCACACCCCAAAGACGCACCTATTTATTTTCTTCAGCCCGGAGGCACCACTAGACAATTTTGGACTGGAAATCGTCCGATTTTTGGTCACCTCCAAAGTTATGCAGATTTTCTTCGAGTGGGGACAAAAATCACTTCACGACTTTACAAGGTGGTTAAGCAAACATCACTCGAGAACTGCTTAGGAGTGATAAGAGCTTCCACTAACGCACTCATAACACAACTTCTGACAATTGGCCAGATTTTTTCTTCTTCATTTTCCACCCCCCCTTCAATGATTGCGTCCAATTACTGTCCATAAATCTTGTCTGATCTTTCTTCGATTGCTGCTGCGTCGTTGGCCGACTGAGAGCGAACACTGGCCAAGACTTTCCGCCGCAGCCGCCGCCGTCGCAGCCGCCGTCGCAGCCGCCGTCGGAGCCGCCGTCGCAGCCGCCGCAGCCGCCGCCAGCGCCCCAAAAGCGCGAAAAAAAAAGGAGAGAAACGAGCGCTCGCGAGCAGACGTCTGACTTTTGGGCAGTCCCAACACTCCTTTGAATGATCTTTAAGCACAGGTGGCCACTAAATAGCGGTAATTATCGCCAGTTTCCGACTCAAGATCAATCATCAACGACCCAGTTTTGTCTCGCGCTCGCTCACCCGCGGACCAGTGGAGAGCGGAGAGAAGATCTAACCGGGGATCGCGCGTTCATTCGCCCATGAACGAAGAAGAAGAGGTTCTCGGAGCGAGTAAATGATGTTGTTACTTACTTTGCGCTAACAACTTCTTCTCGGGCCCCTCGGGCTGGAATTTCCTTCCCCCCCCCCTTAATTGGGTCCGTCGACTTCGCCTCCGGGTTCCTCGGGGCGTCGGAGAAGTCATCAAATGCTGGTCCTAAAGAAGTGCACAAAAAAGTGTCGGACGACCAATTGGAACACTGGGATCGATTAAGTCCCCTCCTCTTCCACCCTCTGCATTTCATGTCCTGGCAAAGAAGGAGAAAAAAAAAAAGCGAGGACTGAAAATCCATTTTTCACAAGCATCTCTAGTGTGTACAGGGTGTTGCAGCCAAATCCGGCCTCGAGAGAGCAGTTGGGTTCCCGCTTTGTGGGTCGCTGCGGGGCAGTGACCGCCTCGAGTCATTTTCTGCTTTATGAGTCCATTCAATTATTATGCTTAATTACGCGGTCATAACTGTATGACTTAATTAACTAGCAGTACCTCTGGACTCGTCTGTGGTATCTTTTCCAACATATTTACACGGTTGAGATGGGCATGCGTGAGTAATGAACATTTTATCACAGTGGAGCAGACTCAGATTGTCCTGCAACACCCCGTATGGTTCTCCAGCTGCCTGAAGTGCCGCACTCCATAGTTAGCAGTAATCACGCGCCCATTAATTACCTCCTTAATGCTGAGCATTTTCCCCGAGTCGCTCCTGCTTCGACACCCTGTAGACGACGAGATTTGCTTCCTTCCTCCTCCCAGCGTGTGTCAAACACAGACAGACACCTGGCCAAGGAGTGTCCGACGTTGGCCAAGCAGCAATCATGGAACACTTTTTTTGTGTAGATCGACTGGCGGAAAAGCGTCTTCTTCTTCTTCTTCTTCACGGAGTCCATTGATGCATCGCTTTTGCCTTGACGTCAGAGATGCCCAAAAGATGACTATCACAAAGGGTGGAGTTCTCGCTTCACCCTCATGCAAATTTTTCGAATAGCAGCAGCATTTTTTGGCCTCCAGCACACGAGAAAGATGTTTACAGAGAAAAATAATCCTCTCCTGACAATTGATGGCCGACGACGTGTTGTGACTTCCGAAATTCCTCCACGAAGGCTCGATGTCACTAGCAAAAAAAAAGGGCAAGGCCAAAGCAGAAGTAAAGAACAGTTGGCCTCGTTCCTCTCCTATCTGGAGTTGAACTTTAATGCGATTGGCCTGATTAATGATCATTGGGGTAAATATAGAGGACGTGCGGAGAGATTTGGTGCCAGCCACGATGGCGGCGGAGTCCATGGCGGAGTCGACCATGATGATGGCGGAGAAGGAGTCCCAGCCACCATTTGCAGACCTTGAAGAGCGTGCGTGGCAGAAGAAAGTAAGAAGTCAGCAGAACAGAAGTGTTGTGCAGATCGCGCGGAAAATCGAACTCTATAAAGTCTACTGCTTCTCTCTCACACACACACACAGTAGCTCAAAGTTTTGGCCGCACTCGAGACTCTTGGAAGCAGACCAAAAATTTGAATATCAGCCAGTCAAGTGCGCCATAGGAAACAAAATCGTACAATCATACGAAGATTGGATAGGTCCTAAGGCGTCTTTTCCCCCTCCTGGATTTGTTCTCGCCATTCAGAGCTTGACTTTTTTGATAGCATCTCTCTCGCTCTCCGCACATATCTGGACAAACTCCAAATAAGCCCTTGGGGCAATGTGCCATGAGAGGGGCCAGCGCAGAATGGCTCCATTCAATTCTGGCAGCAGCAGCACCACCAACAACAGCACCACCACCAACAGCAGCAGGGCCATTTGTCGTAGGTCCAGCCTCTTTCATGTAGGCAATACGAATTAAAGAGAGCTGGAGAGAGTCAAAGAGAGAAGTCCACATATTCCTATGGCAAAACCGTGTATGAAAAGGGAAATTTTCGGGCTTTTTTTTGGGGGGGGGGGGGAATTATAAAAAGTATACCCAAAAGGGAGCAGGACGATTTTTTATAATTCCCCCCCCTTTTTTTGACACAATTTCTGCGGCTTATATTTAAGCCAACACTGAGCAATAAGCGAGCTCCACAAGCTGTGGTCTCCCTGTCCACACAGGGGGGGGGGGGGAGAAAATTAAACAGAGACCAATTTGGACAACGTCCGCTATTATTGCCTTGTTCTCTCGGTCTCTCTTTTGTGCCCCTCACACGGCTTGAAATGAGATTGACCGCATATGCAAAAGACGAGAAAAGATCTGGAGGAAGCTACAGGGTGTGCCAGAGATATAGAACAACGTGAGTGCAGTTAAAAGAGGGCTTTTCAACGCATTTTGCCTGAAAATTACGTGGGTCTTGGCCTAGAAGACGGGGTTTCAGGTGTCTGCCTCAAAATATGTTGTGCTTCTTTCGACAAAAAATCATCATCTGTCATCGCTTTATGCTCGTGATCGCCGGCCAAATACGCCAGTAATGACAAAATGTCAAAACATATCTGGCTGACGCCTCAAATGGAACCACTTTTGTGCTCCTGTCATAGTTCTGAGT
>JAAUXU010053317.1_pt1 | contig 15707 bp, 18 predicted proteins | sample 7278151 | NCBI WGS metagenome assembly JAAUXU01 (sample SAMN14350113, study PRJNA611818) | marine sediment metagenome | isolation source: surface marine sediment (1.8m) | place: French Polynesia: Moorea | collected 2018-08 | reverse complement strand
GTGCCCCCTGGCTGGGTCTCTTTATTTCTGCCACGTTACTCGAGCGGTATTATTATTTTCCTCGCTCGATGAACACGGACTTCACTAATTCTTTTCTCGTCTGCGGTTGTCTATTGTAACTCTTCTTCGGAAGCGGAGGAAGAAGGAGAAGGATTTCTTGGAGATTAAGGCAATGAAATTCAAGGAAGGAAGACGCGAAAAGCTTCGGCTTCTACTTTTAGCCACCGCGGATCCAGTTTTTCTTGTGCCCAGTTCACGGAGTTCTAATGTGAAATAGTTCTGTTAGAGCGCCGTGCCCAGTTTCAGAAACTTCCTTTCTTCGCCTAGCTCCGTCTTTTGACTCCCTTGCACCCCTTTTTAGCAGTTGAATAAAAGGAAGTGGACTGGATGGGAAGTAGCAGTAGTGCGTACATGGAGGAAGTGAGGGGAGGGGGAAAAGCCGGGGTTCGAGGTGGAAAGGAAAGAGGGCTGCCGTTTCATGCTGGGTCCGTGTGTGTTGTTGTCGCTGCTGCCGTTCCCCCTTCTCAATATTTGGAGAGCCCGGGCTGCGGGGGTGGGGAAAGGGCAGATAGAAAGCAAGCTAAGAGGAAAAGAGTGGGAGGGAGGGAGAGGGATGAATCGGAGCACCGGTGAAAGTCCGAAGGGAATTCCCTTTTCTAGGTTCGCAAAGAGGACATGTGAAAGCCAGGCAACCTCTCTTTTTGTAGGTCAAAGGAAACAAGCAGGATGTCTCGGAATATTAACACCTGGCGAAATACTGAAGCTTTACAAATGTTAAGTATCTCTTTTCTCTCTTAGTCGTTTAGCAAAATCCAAAGGCTTTGTACGGTACAAAGTCCAGCCGAAAAGCATCATAGAGGGAAAATATACAATACTTCGTGTGGTCTACAATTTTTGTGGCTTTTCTGGCAATGGGCACAATCTATTTGGAACATATGCATGGTCTTTTCCCACCGATTTGTTTCGTACCAGCACTTTGAAGCTTTATTTTCAAGAGTTCAGTAATATGGCTAAAAGCATATGAAATGAATGGAGACACAGGGACAAGATGAAACAGTAAACGGCCAATCAAAAGATAATGATCTTCCTCGATGGAGGAGATTGGCGGCAAAATAACTGCATTTCCCCGAGGAGCAAATTGTTCTCCAAAGGGTTGCACTAAAAAAAGATACTTTTCGTTCCTGCTTTTATTTTCACTTTTTTCAAATTTTCTGCCATTTTGCCTAGAACTTGAAGAGTGTTAATTAAATGCTCATGACAGCATACAGAACCCACGTGCAGTTCTACAGAATACTTTGTTCTGCTTTGATGATGGGGGCCTCTACAACAACATGCACCCTTCCAAACACTGTCCATGCGCTGTCGCCGCTGTCTTCCTCGTATTGGCATCAGACTGTTGCCATCACGCGCGGCTCTGGTGACGTCCGCCGAGGGAAGAATCGATTTCTTTCCCTCCCTCGATACCCCCGCGGCGCAAAAAAAGGCATATAAATTAGGGGACACTTTGTGGCGGTTTTCCTGGCGATTTTCTCGAGTGTTGTGACTATTTCCCCTGTTCGTAGTATCTGCAATTGCGTACAGGGAAGTGGGACATGAAAGAAGAGTGTTCTGCCATCAACGCTGCAAAAGTGTCGCACCCTCTGAAAAAAACGGACAAATACAGTACGAATAGTTTAGGACTTAGGGTTTCCCAATTTTTTTGCCTCAATAGAGAACTTTGACTTCGTGCAAATTACCGCACAATATTACTGTCCCTCAGAGCGAAAGCGGGCCGGAATTCAACAGGGAGGAGCCCATGCATTATGAACAACGTTAAGCAGTCGTTCCCCAGTCTTCAATATCGGGAGGTCTTCAGTCTTTTGAAGGAACGAGAAGAAATTGGCCGCAGTCCCTGCACAGTACCACGAATTAAGGAGACAGAGAAGGGGAGCCTCCGCCGCATAGCCAGTATGCAGTAATTGACTACCTTCCCCCCTTTCTTTCCACACCGTTCATGGATTGTCCCCCTTCCCTGCTTGACATTGCGGCAATTGTGGAAGGTCCTCCCTACGCGTTTATTGCTTGTCGCATGGGGCTCGATAATAAACACGGGGGAGGGTACGAGGCTTGGTTGGGCGCGAGGCCGGATTGCGACGGCTCCTATTCACTTGTCGCAGCCAGGGCAACAGGATTATTGTTGGGCTGCAATTTGTAGCCTGAGACGCGAGGATTTTCTTTGTGGTGGTTGTCATTGTGGACGTTTTGTCAGTGGGCTCATGGAAGGCGTACCCAACTTCTTCAAAGTTCTGATTTAACAAAAGGGCAACATGCGTCTGTCGTGCAAGATCCTCCTGCTGGCCTCCTTCTTCGGCTTCTCCTGCTCGGAGGAGGAGGAGGAAGAGGGAGCGGAGCAGCAATTCAGGGAGGTCGCGGGGGCATTCAGGGCTGTCAACCAGGTGAGGCACAAAAGACGCAATTGGGAAAAATCCCGACCAGTCGGTTCTGCTTCATTTTTTCCCTTCTAAGTTCGTGTACCACTTCATCGACGCCAGCATCCGCGACGTCAACTGGGTCTCAACCTTCGCCGACGAGCTCATGACCGACGACGATCTCGCCGTCTCCACCAGATAAAACTTCTCTCTATAGTCCACATTAAACAAACCGTTTTGTACTAATTCTTTTATTCCAGGTTCCTTTCCCTGACGGGCTCCGAAGGCGTGGGCGAGCTGAGCTACGAGTACCTGACCCTTCCCGACTTCTCCGCTCGCGTCGCCGCCCACCGCGCAGTCCACGGCACCGCGGCGGACTTTGAGGAGGAGGGGCCAGAGCTCTTCGTCTTCCCGGAGATTGGCGAGTTCTTGTCTGTCGTCAAGGGCCTGGACAGTCTCGACTTTTGGGCAAACACCTGGTGCTAGTTTTATCTTGATATTAAACGATTTTTTTGGCATTCCCTGTGCTCTCGCAGGTTTTTGTTCGCCAGAAAAGGCGAGCCTTTGGACGCTCTCACTTCAGAGCTGCTGCCCCGCCTGGACCTCCGAAGCATGCTCTTCGTCTTCTTCCCCGAGAGGCGCGTGGTGGAGGAGTGGTACAAAATAGGGGAGTCCTCTCGAGAGCTGAGCAAGCGTCCTCTCGGGAGGTACGACCAGGAATGGAAGTTCGTGTTCACGGCGCCGGACTACATCTGGGAAAGAAGGTCAAACCTGGGTGGACACAATCTGAAGGCCGTATACGTGGAAAACTATCCCTTCGTCTACAAGGTATTTCGACTAATTGATTTTCACTACGAGCGAATTACGCCGAGATATTTTCCGCAGGAGAACGGCACCCTGACTGGGATGACCCACGACCTGGCCATGAGCCTCCTCCCCGTTCTTAACTTCACCATAGAGTTGGTGCCTGAGCCCGACGGCATCTACGGCCTGCTGCTGCCCAACGGCACCTGGCGCGGAATGGTTGGCATGCTGGACCGGAGGGAGGTCGATTTATCCATCATGGACTTTTCCATCACGGACGCAAGGAGCAAGGTGATGAAAATGGCGAAAAGATGGAAAAAAGAAATTTTTGTGGTCAACGTTACACCTCTAAATGCGGTTTGCGATAATTTTTTCCTCTGTTGTTTCTGTCTGTTACTTCTGGTACTGTTGCTCTTGTTGCTATTGCTGCTTCTTTTGAAAGCAAAAAATATTAGAATATTATTATGTTCCAGGTCATAGACTTCGGCACTGGCATCTACCAACAGGGCGCTCAGTTGTTCATGCACCTCCCCAAGCAATCCGCCTCCTGGGGCACCTTCGTCGACGTCTTCAATTACACCTTCTGGGTCCTGCTCGTCATCGTGGCCCTACTCTCCTCAGTCATGTTTCACTTTGTCTTCAGGCTGAGCGGATTCCAGGTTACTAATGCCCTTCATTGTGCTTCTTGTCAGCTTACAATAAGGATTTATTTTTTGTAACGTTTCATCAGGATAAAAACCGGCCCTGGTCCAAGTCTGTCGCGTCCGTCCTGCTTTCGATGGGCTCCCTGAGCGTTCCCGAGTACGCTGCCAAGCTGTCCACCCGCTCCTCCTTCCTCACCGTCTGCCTCTTCGGCGCCATGATCTACTGGGTCTACAACTCGGTCCTCGTCGCCCTGCTCACCGTCGACATTGTCGTCCTATCCGTAAACAGCCTGGAAGAGCTGGCGGCGAACACAAAGTAAGTTTATATTGCGCGTTTGAACTTAAAGATAGTGGCGACCATATTTTCTACTCGCCAGGTACCAGATCATTCTGCAAGGCGGCAACGCCTACTTCGCCTTCTTCAGCCAGGCCACAAACTCCATCAACCCGACTGCAAAGAAGATATACGACGCATCCATCGCCGGAAATCCAAACGCCATCGTAGCAGGACCGGTAGGAAGACTATTTATTTCAAAACGGAAAAGGCTGCGAAATATTCAGCTTGCAATCAAAAAAGCTAATTGTAAACGTTTCCCCCTAGATGACTGCCAACGACATGCTCCTGAAGGACTCTGCCCTGATCTACTTTGGCGAGAGCGACGGCGCAAAAGCTGGCATGGGCGGGTATCCGTGCAGGATCCGGAACGCCGCCCCGAGGTACTACGACAACTCTGTCACCTTCGCCTTCCAGAAGGGGTCGCCATACGTGCCGCTATTCAACGACAAGATTCTCACGCTGAAGCAGGTAAATTCTGGTCTGGAAAGTCTCGAAATTGCAGTTGAATTCAATGTCTTTCTTTCAGAGCGGCGAGGTCCAGAAGATGATCGACAAGTACCTCAAGGCCAAGGAGTCCATCTCGTGCAGCGCCAGCAGCTTTACCAAGATCGGCTACGAGAACATCTTCTCCGCCTTCGTGCTGCTCGTGTCGGGCATGGCGCTGGCCTGGGTCATCCTGGCGGCGGAGAAGACCAGGGCGGCATGCACCTCCAGGACGAAGCAGTACAACAAGGACAAGCCAACCACGCCTACGTTGATAAAGAATTCAAAGTAGACAAATATAAATAGTGCGTATAGTTTAATTTATTGAAGCTCCTGATATCACAGCCGGTGTTGTTGCAGGGCTCTTTCTTGACTTTGCTCCTCTTACGGCCACCTAAAAAATAATTCCTTCTATTTCTTTTTGATTCTTTTTTCCTATTTCGTCGTTCGAACCTGCTCCTCCTGCTTCACAGCCGATCCGTCCTTGTTTGCCTTGTGCACCTGCAGCAGGTGCCTCTTCAGCTTGCAGCTCTCTATGAAGGATCTTCCGCACAGGGAGCAGAGATATGGCCTCTCTCCTGCAAGGGGAAGAATTGGTCAATGTCCCGTCTTATAAAAAATCGGCAATTATTAAATACCCGTGTGTATTCTCTGGTGCACGACTAGACGCTGCTTCTGCGTGAAGCTCTTCCCGCACTCTGAGCACACGTAGGGCCTGTCCCCGGTGTGTATGACCATGTGCCTCTTGTATGCGGTCAGGCCGCGGAGGTACTTGTCGCAACGCTCGCAGTAGCACAGTCTCTGTCCCCCGCTCAGCCTCTCCCCGGCGGAGATGGCGGCGGGACCGGGCTTGTGGTCTTGGTCTTTGGAAGTGATCTCCTGCTTGGGTTCGACCGCCTCTTCTTCTGACTCTGCTTCGTCCTCGTCTTCGAACACGACTTCTGGCGGCATCCGGAGTATGAGTGGATCGTTTTCGTATAGCCCCTCCTCCTCCTCTCCTTCGTAGTCATGCTGGCATACGGAGCAGCGGGAGGTGTCACAGCGCTCCAGCGACTCTGCAAGACCCGTCATTCCAAGACTCCTTAAAGTAATTTTTTTACACATTATGTACAAGAAAAGGCGAGGTATTTTTAAGACAATTCCTTGCCTGGCCATCTCCAGCACTTGAGTTCCCTCCTCGTCCGATAGATACTCCAGCTCCCCCTTGTAGAGCGCGCGGAGGAGGAGTCGGAAGACGGTCGGGCAGCCGGGGAGCTCCAGGGTTGGAACGGAGGGCGGGAATGGACTCTTCTCGGGGGCTGAGACAGTGTGCATTGTAGAGGGGGAAATGTTCAGGAGCTGATCTCTTAGCAGACGGGAGGCCGATGAAAGGATGATTCTGGAGAAGAAAAAGGTACGGCACACTGAAGAGCGTCATGTACAGAACAATACGTCTGTACGGTAGAAAAGGATGTTCATGTAAAACCATTTTCGCCGAGACCATTATACCTGTGAGACTTGAACGTTTCCCTCAGCCTCTTCCTTTTGCTGCTGCTGCTGTTCTTGTCTCCGACGACGACGACGCAGTCGAAGAAGTCCTCCGTCTCGAAGCACCCTCCCAGGTAAAGAAGGGCGTCGGTGGAAGGATCCCTCAGGACGTGGTAGTGCCGAGGTGGTTCCTCGGCCATGCTTTACACTTTACACTTACATACACTTTTGAACGACGTTGCTTTTCTACAGTAAATTATCAGCTTGCGGCGTAGTTATGACTCGGAGGGAAGGGAGACTTTTTCCTTCCTTGTGTGGCTGCCCCAAAATGGCGTAGCCACGTCCGCTAGTACACTCTCCTTTCCCCCTCTGTGAATATCAGCAGGAGACGCAGAAAGGAAGAGAGAGCGTAGCCAGCAACTGCGCCATGCGCATTAGCGAGGGTAATTGTACAAGGTGAAGAACTTGACATCAAAAGAAATATACGGTTGTGATTTCAAGAAATGTCTTTAACTAAACATGTTGAAAGGAAAAAAAGGTTATCGATGTGTTCTACAATTTTCTGGATGTTTCTTCAGTAAGTTCCATTTTTTTACAGCAACAAGAGCAGAACAGCAGCAAAAAACAGGAACAGCAACAGAAACAAGATTTGCAGCAGCAGCAACATTAACATGCAGCAGCAATAGGACCAACAGCAACAAGACCAACAGCAACAGAAGCAGCAAATGCAACAACAGCAGCAACAGAAGCAGCAGCAACTAAAGCAGCAGCAGTTGCAGCAACAATATAGAAAGGAACATTAGCTTTGCAGTAGCAACAGAATTATTAGCATCAGCAACAGCAAGTAACAATGAAGGCAACAGCGGAAAAATAGACAACTGCCGCAGTAAAAGAAGCAACAAGAAAGCAACAGTATAGTACAAATAGCATCAAAAACAGCAACAAAAGCAGCAACAATGGAAGAACCAGAGGCAAGAAAGAGGAAAATGATACATGCATATTAGCATCGGAGGACCACATCACATGTACCGAAAAAATATAGCGTTTTTGAGCTGCGCTTTCTGGAAAAGGGCAGGGTTCGCAAGCAGTGGATAATTTCGTCCGTGCAAAGGTGTGCGGCAAGCGGCAAGCCCCCAAATGCCAACGGGTTCTGAATCCATTCCTGGTTGTACATACATGACATGTGGTGGTACCGCCTGCAACACACACGAGATTATCCCTCCTTTTTTCGTGCTCCAGCCCCGCCCGGACTGGGCGAATGCATGTGTGTGTCAGTGTCAGTCAGTGTGTGCCTGTGCGCGCACTGTAAGTGTACGTAGCACTTGGGGATAGCGGCTGGTCCAGGAAGGCGGAGGAGGAGAGAAAGGCGGCGGCGGCGGCGCAAGTGTGGAGCAGGGAGACTGTTCGGATTTCCCAATCTGCTGACGTCCCAACTTGAAGCTGTTTCGGTCGCTCGAGCTGGAGCTGAAGCGGAAGAAAGGGGGGAGGAAGTGGACGTGGAAGGTAATCATCGGCAAGAGTGAGTGCTTCCAGGTTTTGTCCCCAAGCACGAATCGGCGATTTTAATTGAGCAGATTTTTCGTGCATGAAAAATGTAGGATGGTAAGGAAAACCTGTCGGTTGCAATTTTTGAGTAAAAAAGTCAAAACTGCAATAACTCCCAAGTTTTATTTACAGATAGTGTTCAAATTCACAGTAAGCCTGTACGGTACAGTAAAAACAATTTTACTCAAAAGGGCAAATTGGTCTTCAAGTTACATTTAAGCATCGTTCAAAAAAGAAGTATGAAAAATTGCGCATTTTGATGGGAAATATTTGGAAGCACTGATCGATTGTATTCTGATTCTCCCCTGCCAAAGAGACAACTTTTCCCGAGTTTCCCCCGGAGCACAAGCTACCAAAAAGGAAGGAAATTTGCGGATGTGAAACTGTGCAAGGGAGCGGGAGACCGTGCTCCGTGGAGAGAGCACTCCTCTCAACCGTATCCAAGAAGAAGAGCTGGACAAGAGCATTTGGAAGTGAAGATGCCGTGGGTGTCCTTCTCCGCGTGAGTGCCTCACTTTGTCCGCCCCCACGATGTCTTCTGTGTCCCCGTCCCACTCTTCGTCTCCGCCGCCCCCGTCCGCGCCGCTCTCCTCCGTCGGCTTCCGATGGCTCGACGTCCTCGAAAAGGACTTTGACAAGAACTTTGTGGGCCTGGACGGCGGCATCAGGACCCTGGCAGAGGACTACGATGCTGGGGATGAAGTCTACGAGGCCAACAGGCGGTTCCTGGCCGGGATGGGATCCTGCTTCGTGCAGGTGAGAACAGAGCAAAAGTTCGCAAAGTTAATTGAAACTGTTGTTGCATGATTATGATGTATGATTATCTTCGCCCAGGTGATCCATAAGGCTCAGACCGTGCTGCAGAACAACGCCAAGTTCGAGGCCGAGCTGATCCACCTGCGCGAGGAGCTGTGCGAGGCCCGCGCCACCCGCGCCAAGGCGGAGTCGGAGAAGAAGTACCTGGTGTGCAGGCTGCAGGCCGCGCTGCTGGAGACGCACAAGCTGGGGAAGCTGGCGGAGAAGGCCGGGGTGGACGTGGAGGGCCTCAGGGGCGCGGCCGCCGCCGCAGGGGCCGAGGAGAGGGGCGGCGGGGGGCCCGAGGGCGACCGAGTGTGCAGGGACATCCTGCGCCGCCTGGCGGACGAGATGGCGCTCATCAAGCGGGTGGACTGGACCGGGTCAAAGCTGGAGGAGCGCTGTCGACGGCTGGAGCGTGAGAATGGCGCCCTGCGTCGCACCCAGGCTGAGCTGGAGTCTGAGCTGGTGGGCGCGCGCCTCGACTCCAAGTACCTGGACAAGGAGCTGGCGGGGCGCATCCAGCAGATCCAGATCCTGCTGGCGGGCGGCGGCACCTCACAGGACCTCAAGCAGAAGGTGTGGGCGCAGATCGAGTCGGAGATGCACCTGCAGCGCTCCAAGACCATCTCCAACATGTGCTACTCCAAGCAGAAGGTGAAGGAGGCGTCGGCCAAGAAGAACGCAGAGGCGGAGAGAGAGCAGCAACAGCAGGAGCACGTTTCGCCCTCGACGCAAGCCAACTCCTACTCCCCACAATCTGATCAACAACAGCAACAGCAACAGCAGCAGCAACCGGAAGGCGGCAACAGCACTGGAAGTGCTGGCGAAGGGACGGGCTCGACGGGAGGAGGCCGCTTCAAGCAGGTGCACATCCACAAGAGCGACGCGGAGGAGCTCGGCATGGCCATCCTGGGCGGGTCTGAGCACGGGCTGCCCATTATGATATCAGAGGTGTACCCGGGCACGGCCGTGGGGAGGTGCAAGAAGATCAGGGCCGGCGACGTCATCCTCGCCGTCAACGGGGACAGTTTCGACGAAATGGGACACAACGATGCTGTCACGTACGTCTTTCTTAAAATAAATTGTCCCAATTATGACATTTTCAATTATCCCCCCCCCCCTCCTTCCTTCTTCAGTTACCTCTCGGCGCTACGCGGCACCATCAAATTCGACCTGGAGAACAGGGTGGACGACGAGATAGACGACGTCTGTGATATGGACAATCGGTACTACGGTCTCTTCGAGAAAGGTGAGCGGTTCTCCGGCCCCCTAAAATACCTACTTGTTTCAAGTACGTTTTCAATATGGTGCAGACGACATGGAGAACGGCAAGGCGGGCGGCACTCCGCGGCTGAGCCTGAGCTCCCACCCGGGCCGCGCCAGGAAGCAGTCAGGGGAGAGCGACAGAAGCAGCACCGCCAACCACAACGCCCACGGCGGCGGAGGAGGAGGACCCGACTTACCGGAGGTCCACAGCCCAAGGAGGGGCAGCAAGGAGGCGGCGACGGCCCTGAGACAGAACGGGACGTCCCCGAGGGAGGTCCTGCCCTCAACGGCAAGCTCGTGAGAGGAGAATTTTGGTAGCACATAACACGAGCGGAGAAATTTGGAGAGGCCTTCATGTCGGCCAGAGCGCCTTGGTATTTTTTTCCTCGGGGACATAACTACTTCGTAGGAAGACTATAAATTACGTTTCGAGTTGCACACACGCAGGAGGTTTTTTTTTCCCCAGCACCCAAGTATTTTGCCCCCTAATTTTGCTAGGTTTTTGTCATCCCTGCGATTCCTTCCCATTCCCGGTTCATGATTTAGTCTTCAAAAACAACTTGTAGATTTGTATGGAGAAAAAGCCCAATTTTGAACCTGTACCTGTCAGATGCTTGAGTTTATTTTAATAAGATGTTTTGAATGATGAGACTTTCTCTAAGGAAACGTATTTATTTTCTTTTTTTCCTTGCATCATCGCGGCGTTAGGCATTAATCAAGTCAGGGCCAAAATTGCTCACAAGGAGCCAGAGTGATCGTTCACGACGCATTTGTTAAGGCTCATCCGTCGGCCGACCAAAAATGAAATTAATCCTGTGTTAGGCGAGGGAGAAATAACCTAGAATTCCGTGTCTCCGTCGTATTCCGCGTCCACGTCCAACTGTTGATCCTGCAGCTTCCTGCGGTGCGTGGAATAGAAAAGCCAACGTGAATTTTTCGCCATGTTATTTTTTTTTGCTTGCTCACCTGAGCTGCTCGAACTTCCTCTGATCCTCCTTCTCTGCGCTCATCCACCTCTCTGTGGAGGTGCGCACCTGCCTCCTCCTGAGCCCGGGCGAGGCCCCGCCCGGCAGCCGGTACTGCGGGTTGAGCGCGCGGTCGGGCGCCTCCGACGGGGTGCGGTAGAAGGGCGGCTGGAAGGGGGCGTTGGGTGGGGTGCGGTAGCGGACGCGCTCCTCCTCCGCCGGCGCCGGGGACTGGTTCGGCAGGCGGAGGCTCCTCTGCTGCTGCTGTTGTTGTTGGACGGTGAGCGGGGAGGGCGCGGGCGCGAAGGAGGGCGGCGAGTAGAAGACGGTGCTGCCAGTGGAGCCGATGCCCGATCCGGTCGCAGGTGTCGTCTCGACCGCTTGACCGGTACGGTAAGTGAACTGCGAAGAAAAAAATATTTCTCGACTGGAATTGGGCTCGGGTACATACAGTGAAGTCAAAATGAGCGCATACAATCAAACTTTAATGGCATTATTGGGAATTCTGAACGTTGTCGTCGTTGGAGACGTTATCGTCGTTGAAGTCCTCGTCGTTGATGATGCCACCTTCATCGTTGATGATATCGTCCTTATCAATGATGTAAGTCATCGTCATCATTGAAATTGTTATCTTCATTAATCTCATCTTCATCATTGATATGGCCATCGTTGTCATAATTGATAACATCATTGATCTCGTCTTCATCATTGATAATGCCATCGTTGTCATCATTGATAATGCCATCTTCATTGATCTCGTCTTCATCATTGATAATGCCATCTTCATTGATCTCGTCTTCATCCATGACAATGCTATCATTGTTCTCGTTGATGATTTCAGTTTCGTCATTGTTGACGGTGTCATCATTGTCGTCAAACCAGTCCACCACTGTGGGTTGATAGGGTGGGCCTTGCATTATTCTCCAGGGATTGATTGCCTCCCACCTATCATCTTCCGAGCTTGAACTGTTTGCTTCTTGCGCAACTTTGAAAACAAGAGCTTGATAGTTGGGGTGTAACGATAATTTGCTTTTTCCATAAAAGCCCAGGCTACCGAGGAAGGCTATGTGTCTCAGTGCGACTTCAAACAAGTGGTCCAAGTTGTAGAGAAGTGCTACCCACGCGATTTCTTTGGCATACGATCCTTGGGAAGTCTTCAGAACTTTGTAAAGACCAGTTGCCCAATGAATAGTAACTGACTTCACTTTTTCTATCATAAACAAATGGGTTAGTTCCAGGAATGAAATTAGGTAGAGGCCACCGTCAACTTTTTTGTCTAGGAGATCTTTCCAAGGCATTGTACCACCATAAATAAAAAACAAAAGACCTTCCACAACACAGGGAAAAGAATTGACATGAATAGTTGATGTTTCAGCTTCAACAGAGCTCGTCATTTTGAGCATGGTAGCAAAGTACTCTGAGCACTCAACCAGGATAAACTTGTGACAACGAAAACTTTGCCCCTTGCATACAATTGCAAAATCACAAAACATAAGTCCTTCGTGATAAGCTACCTCCAGCATTTCTTCCATAGGACCGTGTGAAAAATTGGAATACACACACGGACAGCTGAACATTGGCTCTTCGTACCCAAAAAATCTACTGATAGGAACCCATTGCATCGGAAGGGCTAAACCGTAACTCAGACAAGATCTTTTCATTGAAGCAAACTCTGCGTTTATATACACAAAGGGCTTGGCATTTTTTGCCATTAGTTCCAGAGCCTCCCAGTCAAACTCGTTTTTTGAACCAGGGGCCATTGAGGAGCAGGGTCGGAAAGCTGCCAGTAGAGTGGTGCGATTTGGGTCACACCAAATCCAATCCAAGGCAATGTGAACTATTCTTCCTTGCGGCCCACAGTAGATATCAACCATTTGCTTCAAGAAAAGGCCGCTATGCGAACTGTTTGACATGTACAATCGTATTTCAGGCGTCCTAGTTGAGTTCGCGTTCTTTCGGTAAGATAACTCGACGGACTGGGAACAGTTCCATGGACCCATGTTGCACACAAAGTGTTCCTCTAAAGTGTCCTCAAACTCGAAGGTCCATACGTTTCTTCTCCATATTGCCATACCACTATAGGAATATCTATTTTCCATCATATGTCAACAAGACAGAACGAAAAGAAGTCAACACAACCTCACAGAAATTTACAAAGCAAACACACCTCAGTTCCCTTCTAGTAGAAGATTGTTTTAAAATAGGATTTTTTTTAAAAAAAATGTAAAAAATATTTCAGAGGGAAACCACAAACAGGGATCATTTTTGTTGTCAGCAGTATGTATGACCAGAAATGGCGATTTCGAGGCAAAAACTTGTCAATAAAAATGCAAAGTTCAAGTAAATACACCCAAAAGTTATTGACCCTGCGACGATTTTTATCCTGACCCGTCTGGTCACACTGTTTGTAGGCATCATACCTCTAGCTCTTCCTGCTTCCTAGGGCACAATGAACGGTCATACACTGTTACAAATTGTTCCTCCTTGCAACAGTAACAAATATTTTTAGTTCCTTTAAAAGATCGGGCGCTGCAGTAACTTGCAATTTTTCAATTTTACTTTTGTTTCCCTTTTGTGGACTTACTGCTACAATGGGACAATGTCATAATAGCAGAAGTACAGTACTCGTTTTGTGCTCAATTATGCAACTTTCCCCTTACCTCTTGGTTGGTTCCCTCCGTCGTGACCGACTCCGCCTCCTCCACCGCCTCAACGGCCACTGCCGCGTCTTCCGCAGACGCAGCGCCGCCCGAGGAAGACACTGGCAGCACCTCCTTCACTTCAGTATCGCTTTCTCCAGCGGCGGCTGCACCGACGTCCTCGTCCGCGAAGGACACCGACCGGCCCCTCCCTGCTAGTCCGCCGCCGCCTGCACATCGAACGCCATTCGAAATATGGGGCATGGCGTGAATGTGATTATCGTCTCGGTCTGCTCTGCGTACCCGAGGAAGACGTGGTAGTGGTGGTGGTGGTCCTCTCCACCCTTTGTCCCCCGTCGGCCCCGCCCTGGAACACGGTTGAGGTGGTGGTCGTGGTGGTCTGCCGGTGCTGCTGCTGCTGCTTCTGGAACCCGCTCTCGTCCGCCAGCTGCTCCAGGCCCTCGCTCACGTTGTACTTGTCCTCCAGCACGGGGATCATGGGTGCCTGGAAAATAAGTATTTTCACATGTTGCATTGTTGATCCAGTGCCGCTTTTGTTAGACGTTTTTGTCTGGAAACTAAAAAACCGCATAGACAGTTAGACACGTCGCGTAATTCTTCACGCCTTTCCCGGAGAAGAGAAAGCTGGCCATTGTTCTTTGCTCCCCCTTCTTTCTCATTCTTTTGCACCCGGCACTCTCCTTTTCCTTCCCCCGCGACCGTCATTGTCTACTCACATTTCCTTCGCCGACCCTGCTGACCTGCGAGGATGAGCTGTAAGAGACGGAGGATGAGGACGTCACCGTGGTCGCCGATGCCCCCTCCACCTGCTGCTGCTGCTGTTGCTGCTGCTGCACGGTCACCGGGGATGGAGGCAGGATGCGGACGCCGCCCTTCAGAGTCTCGCCCGTCACCTGGAAAAGAACAAGGCTCACTTTCCCATGCTTTTTTAAATCACAAAATATATGCTCTTACCCTTCCTTCATGCTTTGCCTCCTCCTCCCTCCTTAGAATCTCCTCCTGCTGCAGCGCGATCATCTTGGCCTTCTCCTTGACCGGGATGAAGTCCTCTTTCCGCTCCGCATCGACGGACTCGGAAGCAGACTCGAGCTGCTGCGGTTGCTGCTGCTGTACTTGTTGGACTCGAGTCTCGAAGACGGAGGTCGTCTGGACATTCTGCACCTGCGCATACAGAAGCCGTAGGGTTCAAGTTTTCGGAGAAACTAAAAGCGTCTTTCGAGTTATTAAGTGAAAGAGGAAAAATTGCGGAAAGTTTCTTTAGTTGTTTGCCTCCCTCCCGGTATTAGGCGTCTACATGTCGCTAGCATTCATTAAAAATATATATGGTATAAAATGGAGTGGAATGGCGCTTCTTGATACCAAGTTCCCGTTGTTTGAGAAGCTGATGACGTCAATATCATGCTCAGCGATATTATTCTGGATTCAGGATTTCCCCCCTGAAATGCGTGCTTCTCCTGAGAAACATTCTTGACCCATGAAGATCAGCCAAGCAATTATCATAGTGTGATAGTGCACATGCGATTGAATTCCCCCTTCGCAAATAGTATGTTTAACTATGTTTACCCATCATACGATTGACGATGTTGGGATATTTGCTCTTGTGATCCAAGAGGAAGGGGTAGGATGAAGCAGACACAGGCGATCAGCATCTGTCATATTTTTAATTGAAATTTACAAAACATTCCAACCATACTTGTCGAAGGATCCATAGGTCTGGGGAGGGGCGGGTCCAAACAAAAATTTCAGGGGGGTTAGTTTTTCCGGCACCTGAGGAGGAATGGGGGGTTGTAAAGAGTAAAAAAAATAGGCCGCCTTCTTTCTTTTCTTAAACAAACAGAACACGTTAGGCCGCGAAAAGTTCCACCGTCCATATAAGTTAAACAATGATGGCGAATTGTTGCCTGATATGGCACATTGCATAAGAGCGGCGGTGCCCATCCCCGACGGCCACGCGAATGTTCAGCACATTCGGCAGCACTGATCAAAGAGAGATGACCCCATAGGTGCCCAAGTAGGGGTCTTACTAAAAAGACCGCCCCCTAGCCTCCGGATCTCATTGTAGTAAAGTACGAACTTTAATTACTAGACATGCCCCCCCTATCCCTCAAAATCGGAGACCAACTTGAGTACCTATGGATGACCCCTTTATCAGTCCACCGGCAAATTATAGTTGTCAGTTTTCTCTCCGTCTTTTGCGACCTCGGTACGTTGTTGCAAAAAGAGGAAACTCATCAAAATCAATTCTGATTTAAGTAAAAGAAGACACGTCCCTCTCTAAGATTCAGAATGATGCGACACTTTCTCGTCGTATCCGCCCTCCTTGCTCCGGC
>JAAUXU010060889.1_pt1 | contig 15711 bp, 25 predicted proteins | sample 7278151 | NCBI WGS metagenome assembly JAAUXU01 (sample SAMN14350113, study PRJNA611818) | marine sediment metagenome | isolation source: surface marine sediment (1.8m) | place: French Polynesia: Moorea | collected 2018-08 | reverse complement strand
GCTCCGCCCTCCGGCGGCGGCGTGGGCGACAAGAAGGGCAAGCCCGGCCTGCTGTCCGTGGCCGACAAGAACGTGGTCGGCGCCCGCCGCGGCAGCGGAGCGGAGGACGGCGCCGGTGCTGAGGCTCAAGTTCAAGGTGACTGGGGGTTTGGATACTTCCCGATGGCGTAGCATAGTCAAATTTGGACTCAAATGAACGGAAATTTCGTGCCCGTTTCATATTTGGCATTCTTTTGGAGCTAGCTCTGTTCGTTATTGCGCTATGAATTTTCAAAGTTGTGAATTTTCAATGTTAAATATGAAGCATTATCTTTTAGTGCGGGTGAGGCGCAAGGCCATCCCCCAGGGCCAGGTGATCCCACCGGAGGTAAGCTCTTCATTCTTCTAATGTGCCAGTCCAACATGGTTCTAAATAATACTGTTTATGTTGCCAGTGCATCCTCCGCGGCACCAAGGTGCACCTGCTGTGCCAGCTGGGCGAGGAGACGACGGCGGCGCCCGACAGCAACAGCAGCAACAACGGCGTCTCCCCCGCCGCCCTGGCCGTCCTCCTCCTCCTCCTCCTGCTCCTGCTGGGCCTGGCCTCCTACCTGGCCTATGTGAGCATCCTTTGCACATTGGAATGGGCAATGTTGTTCTTATTGTTGTTGATGAGGGACTTTTTGGCAAAGGGCTGTGGAATGGGCCATGTTGTTCTTGTTGATGAACTACCCCGATTTCATTCTAGAAATGCGTAATATTTTGCTGACACCGCCAAAACAATTTAGCAACTAGAGCAAAACAATAGTTAATTTTTTCCTGATTTTGCTCCAAATTAAACTTTTTTTTTCTCAACAGCACTACCACAACCACGGCCGCCTGCCCGCCCCCCTCCGCCGCCTCCCTGCCCGCCTCCGCCGCCTTCCTGGCCGCCTCCGCCGCCCTGGAGGGGCAAATATATTGGAGCTGGACGACGAGGACGACGACGAGGACGAGGAGGACCTGGCGCCGAGGGCGCCGCCGCTGGAGGCCATCCTGCAGCAAGAGCAGCAGCAACAGCGGGAGGGCCCCCGCCGCTCGGGAAGAGCGCGCCAGGCGCCGATACGCCTCAATTTATAATTTCGGAATAATTTTAAAAAGAGTAGCAACAAAATGGGCTGTGCGCATAAAAAGAAAATACACTGTGATAATAACCCCTTGCGTTCTCCTTTCTCTAGGACGCGAAATATTCCATCTCCTTTTAGGACGCGAAATAAGTCCAACTTGCGTTTTGCTTTCTCTAGGACGCAAATTATTCCCTCTCCTTTTAGGACGCGAAAGAGGCCTGCAGTTCCAACTTGCGTTTTGCTTTCTCTAGGACGCGAAATAAGCCATTAGTTCCAACTTGTGTTTCTAGGACGCGGAATGAGTGTGTTTATTTTCCAATCACATGTGACATCTCAAGCCAGATACTGATATTTAGGATTTCTGTTCTTATCCAAAATGAGAGAGGAGGAAAATTCAGAAAAGATGTAGACAGTGATAGGACTCTCCAGGGCCTCCGAAAACGAGATTTCTAGTTTTATGTGTCCAGACTTGGCTGGATGAATCACATGTCCATCGGCCGCCCTATTGTCCCTGGATAAATCCATCACGAAGAACCCATAGCCCCCGAGGAAGTCCTCCAGCTTGATCCAGCTGTCCTCCGGCGTGTACGTCTGGCCCAGGTTGGCTACCAGGTGACGGTAGTAGGCGAGGCAGAGCTGCTGGTGGGTGTGCATGGGATCCACGACGAGCGGCGCTCCGTTGATGCTGAGCTGCAGCTTGGTGATGTTGATCTTGGTGCCGTCGTTCTTCTTAAACGAAACGCCAAAGTCATAAGGGTTGGCGCCGGCATTGTTCAGGAAGCTGCTCTTGACGAACAGGACGATCATCCTCGTGGGGTTGACGGAAGTCTGTACAATCCTGGAATATTTTTTATAAATAAAAAATGTACATGGTCAAACAAAAACACTGTCAATGCAAGACTCACCCGCTGGCGGTGTAGTTCTCCAGACTGGCCGCGATGTTGATCTTGTGAGGCTCGATCCTGCGCAAAGAGTACACCAGGGGCTTCTCCGCCAGCTTCCGCTCCAGGTCGTTGGCGAGTCCTTGCGCCATGGTGCGCACTTTTGCCATCATGGTGCACTGTTTCAGGTTCAGACGGTACTGCTTCGCGTCCCGGTTGGCATCGCCACAGAGAATGTAATTTGCACCCTCCGCCAAAACCATTTCGACTCGTATAGGGACATTGGACAGGATGGGGAGGCTGGTGCTGGACAGGTCAGAGACGATGCGGGAGTACAGCACGGTTGGGGTGTCGCGGTACACCCACTTGACCTAATTTTCGAGAGAGAATAAACAACAAAAATCAGTTTTTCTATTTTTCTATTTAAATGAAGCAATACAAATCACCGTTGGTTGCTCCTTGGTCCCACCGACCACCATGTCCGCAAACAGCAGCCGGCGCTCCGTGAACCCCACCGCTGTGTCCGGGTCTGTCTCCTGGTGCTGGTGCGCCCGGTCCTGCAAGGTGGGCAGAAAGATATGGTTTAAATGCAATTTTGCGGTACGAGCAGGGAGGTCTCACCTGGTACCATCCGTACAGTTGAAGGCTGGCCGTCTTCTTGGTATGACTGTAGTTGAGGGCTGTGTCTAAGAAGTGACGTATTGCATAGGTATCCATGGGACTGGAGCTGACTTCCACATCTCCCACAAAGATCCGCACGCTTCTGAACAGAGCGGCGCCAATGTTGTTGACGACGGAGACCTGCGGCAGAAAGAAGGTAAAGGGGGGATTTCCCGCAATAGTAATAAAACTCACTAGGGCGTCATCCGCCGGTTTCTGTCCGGAGGCGTCGGTGAGGGTGACAGAGCACTGGAGCTGCAGGTCCCCCGCGTACACGAAATGGGGGTGGCTCAAACGAGGCACTTCGAATACGATCGAATGTCCCGTGATGACCGAGGAGGGAGACAGAGCCAATTCAAAACTATCCGACCAAGATAAATCTTGAGCCCGGACATTGAAGAAATCGTCTGCTCTGTTTAAAACCACGCTGCTCTTGCTGTTGGCTCTGTTGTCGTTGTTGGCCACAGCGTCCGAGGGAGGCAGGTTGCCGCCCATGGAGGAGGAGGAGGCCATGCTGCCACCGCTGTTGCTCCGCTTTCCTCTAGTAGATGCCTCCTCTTTTCCTCTTCTTGGCTGTGCTCCCTTCCTCTCTGCGTCCTGAGGCCGCCACGGAGGCCCAGGTCACTTCCGACTTGCGTTTCAGCTCCTGCTGCTGTGGGAGGGCGTGCTGCTCTTTCTCCTGCTTGTTGGCGTCCTTGACGTCCGACGGGGTGTCGATGAGGCTCTGCTTCTCCTCCTCCTTCACCGGCAGGGGGGCCTCCAGCTGCTCGTGTCGGCGCACTTCTCCCTGAGCACTGACGGGATTGCCCACCGGGAGATACTGTGCTGTTCCGCTCGGCGCCCTCAAGGTGCCTCCGAAACCCGTCTTCTGCCTGTCCCAGTTCACACTCTCCGAGGGCGTTGGCCACTGCAGGTTGTCCAGGTTCATGTTCCAGGTGCTAGAGACCGACTGAGGATGGTCTGAATTTGTTCGTTATTTAATACAACAGTTTGACTGTCTTGAAACGTTTTCTGCCCAAAAAACATATTAAACGTTTTTGTTCAGCCACACAACGTTCTGTCTTTGGGCCTCAGATGTGGTGACGGAGGTCGGAGGCCGGTATCCAGGTGTCGTAAGCATCATTGTAGTCCACCCACCCAACCTTGACATACTTGCGCCCTCCTCTCATCTCGGTCCCTTTCACAGAGCTGACGGGGAAGAAAGAGGGCTCCTTGACACCTCTCATCTCCCGAGCACTGTACCACCTCTTCTGCACGTTGCCCATCCCATCCGCCAGCTGGTAGAGGAAGGGCCTCTCCTCAGTTTTAATATTCTTGATAGTGTAGAGGTGGAATGAAAAGTACCGGTCAGACTCCTTCTGCAGCAGGTGCGGCGGCAGCGGCAGCACAACCGTATCCCCCAGCTTGTACGTGTGATGGTTGTCCTCCACCCCTGCTCCCTGGTGCAGTTGCTGCTGCTCCTTGAGGAAGTCGTCAAAGGGCTCTCGCCGGCTGAGCGCCCTGTTTCTCTGGTTCAGCTCCTGCCAGTGATCCACCACCTCCGCCGGGGCCATCTTGATGGAGCGGTTGTACCTGTGATTGAGGACATAGGTGGCCTTCTCTATAGTTTCCTCCCAGGACGTGTCTGGTTGAGTCTGGATGAACCGGGTGATGATTCTCTTGATAGATCTGTTGGCTCTTTCGGCATATCTGAAAGTAGTTTGAACTGTGAGGAGAAGCCTGAGAGTTTTACAGAAACAGCAGAAACTCACCTTGCTTTATGCCTGGCATAGGAGAAGGAGTGGAAGACGCCGTGGCTGTGCAAAAAGTTTTTCAGGTTGGCCTGGGTGAACTCTGTCCCTCGGTCCGTCACCAAGGTGCTCCCGTCCAGCCGGTAGGGGAGATGGAAATCATGCTGCACAATGTCCTGAAGGGCGGCCAGGACGGCGGCGCCGGACTTGTTCTTTAGGGCGCGGCAGAAGACCTTGCGGCTGAAGACTTCTATCATGAGCAGGTAGTAGCGCCCCCTGATTTTCCTCGGCTGCCTCAGATCTCGGAATCGGTCTCCCAGGTCGCCCAGGTCTGCCTCGTACCTGTCAGAGGATTTTTTTGTTTTTTTTGTTCTGCTTCACCCATGTGACAGAAATACAAACAGACCTGCCGTTCCACCCAAAGACCAGATCCTTCCTCACAGGAAAATGTTTGCGCAGACCCCGGCTGACCTGGTAGTGCAGGTCCTGTTCCAGGATTTGTCTGACCTCTTTTTTGGTGCGGCCTCCGGTGAGACGGCGCTGCTGCAGCCCTCTGTAGAAGGCATCCAGGCCCGAAAAAGCCCCCGGAAAGGAGGGGTCCCTCCACAGCTTCAGCAGCTCTTCTCCTCCTTCCCCCTCTTTTCTCTTCTTTCCCTCCTTCCCTCTTCTCTTCTTTCCCTCCACTCCTGGTGTCGTCGGCTCCTTCTTTCCCTTCTTGGCCATGGCGACGTCGGTCCTGGACTGATGACGCAAAGAGGAGGAGGAACGTTTTCATTCTCTCCCCTCCTCCTTTTGGCCCTATTATACGTCTGCACATTTGCATACGTTTGTACAAAACAACGTTTTCGCGGCATTCCCCCCTCAGTCTGCCATGCATCTTCCTCTGGAGCAGGTGTTGGCAGAACACCAGGTGACGGTGGCCCGCACCTCGACCGCGTTCTTCGTGACCGTCGAGGAGCTGGAACCCTACGATCTGAGCTCTGGAAACTGGGCGATCTCACCCCTGCACCTCTCCACGGACGCCAACCTCATCCCCCAAGGCAGCTTCAGCCAGGGGTTCTCGCTGCACTGCTTTCAAGTATTGTCGGGCAAGAGCGAACCCTTGTCTCTGGTGCAGTTTGGGGCCAGGGCCTTCCAAGAGGCGGGGAACCTGGTCATTTTCCCGGGACGGCCTTTCCGGGTCTCCCTGAGGTCGGACCGGTTCTACTTTGTCCTGAGGACACTCAATGGGCAACAGGTCGAGCTGCCTCCGGGAGCGGAACTCCTCTTCGGTTTTTCGCTGCTTCAGCTCCGCCGCGACAAGGTTGCGGTACTCTAGCTTCCGCACCAGGATGGATTGGCGCATCCCAGAGGTGGCGCGCATACAGATATGCGGTCCGAGCCAGGTGAACTATTTTCTAAAAAATTAATGAGTAAAAACAGGGAACATCTGCAACTTTTCTTTCCTTCTCCCTTCGCGGTACTGTAGAGCGGCAAGAGCCGCCTGTTGCGCCGGATGATTGAAGATCCCAGCATATGGGTGAAGCCCCATAATCTCATCATCTATTGCGCCCCCTGCCTGACCGACCGGGATGGGTACCTGGACTCTCTGCTGACGATCTGCGAGAACCAGAACAAGAGACTGGCCACCTATGCCAGGATCCCTCCCTTGGAGGTGCTGGAGCAGTTCACCGAGGGGAAGAGGTAATTATTTTCTCTCTCTCTTTTTCGGGAAACAGCGGCAAAAAAGGAGCTGTTTAACCATGTGCAGGGCCCTGATGGTGATTGACGACCTGCTGGCGTTCCCTCCGGACAAGGGACTGGAGCACCTTCACGACTACCTGATACTCCACTCCCATCACCAGCAGCTGAGTGTGCTGTTCACAGTGCAGAACCCCTTCGTGAGGCCTTCCCGTCATTTGGATCTGGTCACGCTGAGCCGCCAGGTAATAAGGCATGCAATATGCAGCATTTCCCGCAGATTGGATTTTTCTTCTTTTCTCTCAAGGTGACCATCCGCATCATCATCTACAGCATCAACGACTACACCGTCCTCTGCAGTCTCAACAGGAAGCTCTTCCCGGACGTCAAGAATTTTCTGGTGCGGTGCATGGAACGGGTTCGCGAGAAATATGGGCGGAACTATCTCTTCATCCACACCGATCCCTTTTCCGGCCTGCCTCGGGATTTCATCACCATGACCAACATTTTCGAGGATGAGCGCCGCTACAATTCGCCTACTTTCTTCGATCTAAAAAAAGTGTGAAATAAATACGAGCGGGAAGAAAACTCAGGTGTTTGGTGCTTTCTTTTATTATTTATGCTGCTCAAAAGGGGTCGATCCTCCACTTCTTCTTCATTTTCCTAGAGCGGGGAGGGAGGGCGGTTCTCCTTGTTGCAGTCGCAGGTGTCCTCCTCTTCCTCAAGGTCCTCCTCTTCCTTCTTCATCTCGGGCTCCTCCTCCTCCTCCATGCCGTCCAACTCCACCCCGCTGTCTCCATCCTCCTCTTGGCCCTGGTCCTGACTGTCCTCTTCCTCTTCTTCCTCCTGGCTGTCTTCTCGGCGGTCTTCTTCGTCTCTGAAGGCGAACCTGTCGTTGGAATCCCAGCGGTACAGATAGCGAGGGCCCAGCTCCTCAAAGGCGGCCAGGCAGAAGGGGCTTTCCTCCTGGTGGATCCTCCTGATGTTGTCCTCGTCTTGCCAGTCCGCGATCTGGATCCGGCAGAAGGCGCAGAGGACCTCCCCCACCTCAGGTGTGCCGCTGTTGTCGTCCTCGCTCCTCTTGCAGGGGATGAACCCCTGCCTGGCCAGCTTCTCCACCGTCAGGAGGGAGTAGGGACCCTCGGAAGTGAAGAGGCTGCGTCTGGCCGTCTCCCCCCTCATGTAGAGAACCATGGCTCGGCGGCTCAGGCCCTCGTACCCGGGGAAGGGGTACTGGCAGGGGTCGCGCTTGTACGGCAGGTTGGGGGCTCGGGTCACCTTCATGCTGGGGCGGGTCGGAGAGGACTGAAGAAATGCTGTTAAAAACGTTCAAAAAAACGAAAAAGAAAGGGAAAACGTATTTTGCTCTATTGATTCAACAGAAACAAAGAACGTTCCTGGTCCTAAACCAACGTTTTTATAGCAGAAAGCAGAAGAAGGGGGAAGAGAAGGAGGAAATCGAGAGGAAAGCACAGAGTTTCCCTCCGCCAACGTTCAGTCGATGACAACATGCTGAGCAAGCAGCAGGTGGATCGACACAACAAGTTTCTGCACACCTTGTCCCTCGCGCCCAACGTGGAGGCCCTGCGGCGGCTCATCAGGAAAGCCACCCATTATCAGCTGAGAGTTCTCCTCCTCCTTTTGGCCTCCGTGGCACGGAGGTACCTGCCCGCCACCGAGACCGTGAGGAAGACCTTCTACAACAGCAGGAAGAAGCGCCTCCTCCACCAGGTGGTTCGATCCAAGGCGCAGCTGAAGAGGTTCCTGACCGGATCGGGTAGGGAGGAGTGGCGGCGGGTCCTTCTGGATCTTGCTCCTCTGGTGCGCGCCTGCCTGTCCCTCCTGTTCCACTCCTCGGGTTCACAACAGCAGCAGCAGCAGCAATAGCAACAAGAGCAGCAACGGGAGGAGGAGGGAGAGCGCCATGAGCCGCGTTTTTGTGCCAGAGGAAGAATACGAGCGACTGAGGCAGATCAAGAAAGAGCACAGCAAACTCCTGGAGCAGCAGGCAGGCGACCAGAAGAAAGTGGAGCAGCAGCGACGACTCCTGGCCGGACAGATCGAGGTGAACCGGGTGAACCAGGCGGCCCTCGACCGGGCCAATGCTGCGCGCCGGGAGGATCTTGCTCCTCTTCATGAGGGTGTGGTGGGACCATCACCAGAGGCGTCGGCGGCAGAAGAGGGTCTGGCGGAAGCAGGAGAGAGCCCGTCTTGTCAGAGCCAAGATGCAAGAGAAACAGCAGCAGGCGCAGCAGCACCAACAACAGCAGCGGCAAAAACAGGGACGACACTGCTGAAGTCAGAGAGGGAGAGGAACTTGGGCCTCGTAGCCAGGGGCTCCATCGACCTGAGCAACCTTGCCGACTCTTTCTCCTCCCCCTCCCAATGGAGCAAGGCCATGAGCTTTCTCCAGAGAGCTCTAGTGCACCAGAGCGTCCACCTGGACCGAGGACTCCTCTTCCTGGACGGGAGGAAGATTGGCCACATCGTCCTGGTCCTGTACCACCTGTTTGGAGGCGGAGGCGGCCTCAAGTCTGGTCTCCAGCACCGCTCCAAGCTCGCCTCCTTCGTGCGCCAGGTGGGGATCAGCAGCAACAGCGCCAAGAAGAAGAAGTCCGGGCCCAAGTCTAAGGGGGCAAACAAGAACCACGGCGGCCGAGGCAGCAAGAAGACCAAGACCACCAAGACACACACCTCCCCGCACCACCTAATCAACCCCGCTCTGTACGAGCTGATGAAGTGAGAGGGAAACCCCCCTTTTTCTCTACAGCAGCTTTTTCAGTGTTAATTCTCAAGCAATAAATTATTCCATGTTCATCCCTGCACATGTGAGGAAAAAACAAACTAATTTTTCTATTTAGCGTTTTATTCTTTTGATATCCGGCGATGCAAAACTCAACAGAAGAAGTGCGCTCTGCAAATTGTCTCTTTAATGCATGCAGACTGATGATTGGCTCACACACAGCAGCAGGACAAACACAAAAAGTGGTTAAGAGGCATGTGTAGTGATAAAGAGGCATGGTTCCCCAATAGAATACTCTGTAAGGCAGTTGTGAAGCGGTAATTATTCATTACACACTGGTTAGATGTTCATTTCCCCTCATTTATTATATACAATTTCGCAGATTTCGGTAACAGCACACTGTTGCTGAAATGACTTTTTCTGGTCCAGAAAACATCTTCAGAAGGGCTCAAGGGGGGAGGGGGGAGGATGCACCACCAAGGACAACGTCGGGGGCTGTTAGTGGGGTACATCGGCAAAGTCGAAACTGCGAAGACCGAAGGGGTAGCTGGTCAGGTACATGTCAGGGTTCTCTGGAATCCAGCGCTTGCTGCCGAGAGAGGCAGTGGAATACTGTTTGTAAATGATCTGATTTTTGATCGTGGCTCTTCTGGGGTCGATCTTCATGTGGAAGTGGGGTACCTCCACCGTCAGCCCCTTCTTCTTCTTCTTGTTCTTCTTCTTCCTCGGACGAGAGCGACCCTCTCCTTCCTCCGCGCTCTCGTCGCCCGCCAGGGAGTCGGCCGCCGCCGCCTCGGCGCTGGGGCTGTCGTTGCCGTCGTCGCTGCTCTCGAAGGCTGCGGGGTTCCTCCTGCGCTCGATGTAGTCCTGGGCCATCTCTGCCATCTTCTGGCGACTCAGCAGGTCCTGCGCCAGCTTGTTTTTGAGGTGGAAGCCGCGGACCCTGCACGAAGAAAAATGACTAATAAAATTAAATTAAAACACATTTTTGAGGTCACTCACTTCATGACAGTGTCCCCGCCCTCGCACTTAAAGCCATAGTTCTTGCTGCCAAGGGAATCCCAGGTGTGGATAGGTGTCTTGGTCTCCTCTTTGTAGGCTCCTGGAGGGGAAAAAGAACGAAAACTCGCATTTTCGCCCACAAAAAAAAATCGCCAAAATCGAGTACCGTAAATAGCGTTGTGGCAGACCAGCTTCTCCTTGAGGGCCTCCAGCTTTTCAGGCTCAATAGCAAAGAATATGCTGTCTGTATCTGTGTAACAGGGAATTCCACCTGCTGCTTGAATCTTGACCAGATCCTGGTGAAGCTGTGCAGGCAAAGACATTTGAGCACATTCAGAAAGCCATTCTTCGCCCCCCCTTGAAAACCGCTCTTTTTGCCCAAACCGAAACTTTTATGATTTGTTGGCAAGATCTCTCCCCCAGTTTTTTAAATTACAGTTATTAAAAGGTTAAAATATTAGTAGTGGCTCAAACGTCTTAATTCCCTTGATGCGTCCGTGCGCCGTCACGAATCTGGAAAGGAAAAAGAGGTTGCGCGCCTGCTTAAAAACGGTGCGCGAAGGAGGGAGGGAAGGAAGGAGGGGAAGAGGAGAAAGAAGGAGGGGGAAAATAATATTATTTTTTAAAATTAAATACGTACGAGTAAAGTATTGGTTGGACCAGCTTCGAGTAGCCCCTAAGCTCGTTCCGCTGGGTGTACTTGACCTCGGCCAGGGACTCGTCAATCGGGAAGATGCTGGTGATCTTCTTGTCGCTGCTGAACTTGAGGGCCGCGATGTCGGCGGCGGAGTGGCAGTAGGCCACCTGGACTTTGTCGTCGTTCTGGCTCAGCTTGCCTGCAAGGAAAAGGAGAAAAAAACACTGTTAATAAGAAAAACTGTGGCGACTTGACCACAGCCCTCACCCAGGGTGGCGTTGGACACCAACTTGCTAAAGTTGCGCCTGGCCATGTTCTTCTGCACTCGTTTAGGGTCCAAGGCCAGTCCGGGCATGCGCTCGTTCAGCTCCCGGCAGTAGGCCTCCTTCTCGGCCTCGGTGACGACCTCCTTGGGAAAACCCTCTGATTCCAATTTCATGGTGGCCAGCTTGCTGTAGAAGCTGTGGAAGAGCTTCTTCTCCTCCGAGTAAAGGAAGGCCTCATAGGTGTGCTTCAGAGTGTAGTTGCACTCGAAGACGGCGTAGACAATCTCCTCGGTGGTCCAGGTCCCCGTCAGAGCCCGCTCCTCTTCCTCGTGCTCGCAGAGGCCCGCCCTCTCTTCCTTGGCGCATTTTTGGCAGAGGGGGAATTTGAACTTGCCATCCATGGACAGCCCGAGGCAGGGAAGGAAGAGGTTTCCCGGAGGGACCAGGCAGACCTGGGCCAGCCCGGACAGCTTCTTCCCGGTGATCTTGTTGTAGAACCCCCGCTCTCGGTCCAGGCCCAGGTCCTCCATGTTCTGGCCCAAGTAGGTAGTGGGCAGCCCGCAAGGATACGAAAAGGTCACCGCGGCCCATGGGTACAAAATGTAAGGGGGAAAAAAAACCAGTTGAAACACCGACGTTTGCCGCATTTAGAGCAACTTTGACCCACCTGTTTATATCAAAATAGTACAGCTTCTTGCGCCCGCCCACGTCGTCCTGGGAGAAGTGATGGCGCAGGCTTTCGCACCTCCCTCCCCGGAGACCCTCGCGCAGGGTGAGCCGCTCCCGAGGCCGGTGCTGGGCGTACGTCTCCAGGAACCGCTGCAGCTCCGGGTCCTCCTCCTTGGCGCGCAAAAATTGGCATTCATAGATGCTAACAACTTTAATTCCTCTCAGTTGCAGCCTCCTCTTCTTCTCCTGCCACTTCTTGTAGACCTTCTCCATGGGCTCCTTGAAGGGGGTCGTCTCCACGCCGCGGGAGAGGGGGCAGTCCACGTCCTCCTGGCAGTGCCCATGGAAAAGGCACCCCTGCAGTGGGGGAGGGAAACAAGTAAAACATGTCGGGGAGCATAACACAAGGGAAGTTGAGCAGGAAGGTCAATTATTAAAATGTAGATAGGGACCAACGTTGAACTCGTAGACTACTTCGCCCTCGCCGGTCAAAGCCCAGCCGTCGGCAAAGTACCTGGAAGAGGAGAGTGGGAAGACACATTAAAACCAATAAAAGTCACAAACTCTGTGCAACCCTCACCCTGCGATGCGGCGCTGGCCCTCCGGGCTGCTGAAGGCCGTCTGGAGTGGCTGGCCCAGCTTCAGCTCCTCCCAGGCCAGCCATTCCATTTCGAGGGTCGATGTCTTCCTTGAATTTGACTGGTTTGTCGTGAGGAAGATCTCGCCCGGTTTCACGCAGAAGTACCTGAAGAGGGCGTGGGAGAAGGAGGACAAGGTGAAGTACCCGGAAAAGGGATGGAAAAAACAAGACTCTGGGGGCTCGGGCATCTCGCTCTGCAGGTCCATGAAGTCGCTGACGAGCTGCAGACAGCCGTTGCGCAGCAGCCTGGAACAACAACAACATTTTTAAATGGAGAGGCTAATGGGCATCCGACTTTCCCTCCTCACCTGACATCCTGCACCACATATTTGTGCAGCTCGTTTTTAAAGTTGTAGGAGGACTCCTCGTAGCTGTTCAGGAAGGCCTCAATGTCCTCCTTCTTCTTCTCTGTGGTGAACTCGTCGGCGAACATCTCCAGCGGGGGCGGCGCCCCATCGTACTCGTAGTTGGCAGGCCTGAATGCAAGAACGGGTTAGGCACCAACACCTCATGCAACTCTCATGGAGTCTCCTACTTGTTCATCTTATGAGGAAAAAAACCCTTGATGCCTTCCGCCACATTGGGAAAGCGCTCAGGAAATCGATCCAGGGCGATGTCCACATACCTGTTGCACAAAAACATCCAAAGTTATATATGCCCCTCTTCCTTATTCTGCTTTCAATCACCGGTAGCTGTCGGCGAAGGCGATGCGGTATTTCGGCACTTTCAGGTAGAGAAGCTTGGCACCTGAAACATAAAGAGCCCGTGAGATGCCCACTTGACCTCAAGTCTTTTGACTCACCTTCAAAAATGGGCTCGCAGTGGATGTGCTTGCGCAGAAGGCCCTGCAGGAGGAGGATGGAGTCGAATCCGCCTGAGGACAAGAAAAACGTTGTGCTGTTGTTTACACTGGCACACATAAAATCTCAAATCCCTCACCGCTGTTGTGGGCGATGAAGGTGGTCCCGTACGAGGAGGCGTTGATGTACTTGTCTATGAACTTGTCCAGACAGCTGGAGAGGGGTTTCCCTTCATCTGGCTTTCGCAGCCGGGTGGGCCCTACCTCGCCCAGGCGCGCTCCTTCTCCTTCCTCTCCTCCCGCTCCTTCTTCTTCCTCGTCGGTGCTTCCTCCTGCCTCCACGGCCTCGGTGGAGAGGAAGTCGGCCCCTCGCAGATCATGTTCGGCGCGGGCCTCCTCTGCCGCCCCCACGCCCAGCACGGCCTCCCTCTCGGCGTCCGAGTCGGTGCTGTCCCCTCCTTCCCTGAAGACCCGATCGTCTTTGAAGTTCTTGGGTTTCTTCCGGAACGGCACCTTCTTCATGCTCTCAGGGTGGGTCCTTCTATAGTAGTCTTCCTCCACGTACCAGTCCTGCTTCGGGTGATGCAGCTCGTCCGAATACAAGGTGCACATATCATAGGACCCCGGCTTGTCCGGATTTTCTTTGGACACGGCGATCGCGTTGATCTCATGAGTCCCGTCCTCGGTCGTCCAGGTTTCACAGTCCCAAAAGGCCAGCAGGTTCCAGAACCTGGGCTCACTGGGCGCGGACAGCTCGCACAGGTGAGGGGTCCCATTGAGCGGGTACTGCTGCTTGCAGATGATGCAGAAGGCGCTGTTGCAACTGCAATGGAAAAGAAACAGTCACATCACCAGCCCTAAAACACTGCACACAATAAGCCAAATACGTACATGTGCGCTCTCCCCTTCACCTCTTTGTAGACCATGCCGCACTCTCCGCAGTACTTCTTGGTCTTGCAATGCTTCACATGCTCTTTGTAGCACTGCTCCTCGTGGCACACCCTCTCGCAGTGGCCACACTGGAACACTCCCCGGCTGCTGCTCCACACGGCGGCCAAGCACAGGTCGCGCGTGGCCAGGTGGTCCTCTCGGTCTCCCGGAAGCAACACCTGACGGCGGCACAGCTTGCAGCGGGGACGGGAAGAGCAGGCATGGTATTTGAAGTACCTGTACAGAGGGAAACAGGATTAACTTAAAGAAACTATTCCAGCAACAACAACAGCAACACTCACCTCTTGACAAAAGTCTCCTTGCAGTCCAGGCAGCGCTGGCGCCCCTTGCTGCTGAAGAAGCGGTCGGGCCTGGTGATCACCCCGGCGTGGTCCAGCTGGGTGACGGGGTTGGTCCTCTTGAGCACACTGACCGTGGGCTTGGTGGGGTCGCACACGTAGGGTTCTTGGAAGACCACTTCCAGGTTGCAGTCGTAGTTGTAGATGAGCAAGTTGAGGGGCATCTTCCTGATCTCCGTCCTCACGTCCTCGGGGTCCACCAGGCGGAACTTGGCCGGGTCGATGTCGTGCTCCTCGCAGAAGCGCAGGGTCTCCTCCTCCAGGAACCGGCAGGCCGACTTGGCCCGCGCCTTGTCCTTCCGCCAGCACTGGGAGAGCTTTCTCCAGCTGGGGCTGGTGGGGAACTTGCCCACGGTGTCCTGGTGCGCGTGCTCTGCCATCTCCTCTGCGTGCTTCAGGCCCAGAACGATGGCCAGGAGCAGGCAGCAGTCCCGGAGAGGCCCCGCCGCGATCTCAGGCACCATCTTCATGGAGTCCTTGTTGGAGGTGTACAGGGACTTTCTGAACTCGGGGCCTAGCATGACCTGGTCCTCCTCCTTCTTGCAAGGCCTCCCCCTCTTCTTCTTCCTCTTTGGACTCGGCTCGTTCGGACTGGCGGCCCCGGCGGCGCCGATCTTGAAGCCAGCACCTCCGCTCCTCCTGCTCCTCCTCTTTGCCTCCTGCTCCTCCTTCCTCTTCTGCTCCTCCTCGCTCCTGAGCGGGGCCACCCGGTTGACGATCGCGCTAATTTTCATGGAGTCATCCAGGGCCAAGGACTGGTTGCTCTGGTTGACGTTTTGCAGGGCGTACATCAGGTCTTCGACGGCGCCCAGGTCGTTGAGGGGGAGGACCGGCATGGTGATGGCCCCCTTCTCCAGACCCTCGTGCTGGAGGGCGAGCTGCAGGCCGGTGTACAGGGAGTCCTTGTACTCGTTGATGAGGAAGTTGTGCACCAGCTTCAGGGCCTTCTCCACGGCCAGGTAGCTGTCCTTGAGCAACTGCTTGTTCTTCCTCTTCTTGTTCAGCAGCTGGAACTTGATGTCAAAGTTGGCCTGGTCGACGGCCAGCTTCTTGTAGCGCCTGTCTCGCACCTTGCGCACGGTGTAGCTGATGCCCCCCACGTGCCCCTGGGCGATGACGGTGTTCACAGGGACGTCCTCCACGTGGAGCCTCTTCAGGAGGCGTTGCAGCACCGGCGAGGGCGACCGACGCCGGCGGCGCTGGGCCGAGGCCTTCATCTGTCTGATCAGCCCCTTCTTCTTGGTGGCCGAGATGCCCTTCTGCTGTCCACTGGGTCCTGCCGCCGACTCCGTGGCAGGCGTTGCCGGCGTGTCCACCGGCTCTGAGGTCTCCAGGGAGGAGGCTGCTTCGGATTCGGGAGGCAGGGAAGGAGGAGTCTCTGCCTTCCCTTCTGAAGGACGACGGTGGCGCCCCTTCATCTTCTTGCGGTTGGGCGAGGCCGTGGGGGACCGAGGACCATTCCTCCTGGACACGGAAGGAGAGGAGGGGACAGGGCTCTCACGTCTCTTCCGCTTCCTCGTCTCCCTCTGGTCTTCTTGCCTCTTCTGCCCGGCCTCCTTCTCCTTGTCCTCCTTATTTTCCCCCTCCTTCTTCTTCTTGGGCGGGGAGGGCGGGGTGAGCTCCGGGGAGG
>JAAUXU010000852.1_pt1 | contig 15714 bp, 17 predicted proteins | sample 7278151 | NCBI WGS metagenome assembly JAAUXU01 (sample SAMN14350113, study PRJNA611818) | marine sediment metagenome | isolation source: surface marine sediment (1.8m) | place: French Polynesia: Moorea | collected 2018-08 | reverse complement strand
TGCACCAAGTACTACCACTGCGCCAACGGGAGACCCAGCGAGGGATCCTGTCCAGCGGGACTCTTCTGGAGCAAGGGTCAGTGAGCACGTTCGTAGAGTGGTCAGATTAGGATAGGTCAGGCTCTCGTACTTGCATGAGCTCACGTCTGCGGAACTCCTTGATCAGTTCTACTCCACCTATGCAGTATCGAGTCAGTGCGATTGGCCGTCGAACGTAGACTGCGAAGTGACCGTGGAGAAGGCGCGCGCATTGCAGAATCAGAATCCGACCACCGTGTACTTGACCTTCGACGACGGCCCCACCGAGGGCACAACGCAGGTCTTGGACGCCCTGAAGGAGACCAACGTCAAGGCAACGTTCTTCATCAACAGCTACAATCTGGTGGAGCAGTTGAGATACGGCAATCCAAAGGACAACGCGAATGCGCTGCTGCGGATCGTCGAGGAAGGACACGTCTTGGCCGACCATTCATACGACCACATGATGCACAACAGCGACGGGCCGAACAACGCCTACACAGACATAGATAACGACCTCAGGTAGGTGTTCAGCGACTCTTTCACTGGGGCAAACAGATGGAAATGTGTGCCAAGCAGAGGAACTTGATGGTGGAGCAAAATAGTAAGTACGAACATGCTCGTTCAGTACTGAAGCCTAAACTCCTCTCGAGGCAAGTCTTTGGCAACCCTGACCGAGTGATAACAAAACACCGAAAAAAGAAATTACAAACACTGGACCGAGCGTCAACGGAGCGTCGATTTTTCAAGTTTATCACGATACCGAGTGATTCTCGGTGGCCTCGCCGACCTCTGTGATGCCCGTGCTTTGTCCGTCATCGACACTGGTGCTGGACAACGGCGGCTGCAGCCTAAAAGCCGGATTCTCGAATGCCGCTAAGGCCAGGATCGTACCCAACGCGATCTGCAAGGCCAAGAGCGAAAAGAGGCGCGCTTTTGTGGGAGATCAGGTAGGGCAACCGTTGGGTACAATTAAGCGCAAAGCAGTCCCAAGGCCCGACATGTCCGTGGCAGCCATTTTGGTCCCGGTAGACATCTCTTTTTGTGTGCCTATGTAGATTGACGACTGCCGCGATCTCTCCTCCCTCTACTACATCCTGCCTTTCCAACGCGGGTACCTCATCAACTGGGATCATCAGAAGACCGTCTGGGATTATCTTTTTGGAAAGACGTGTCTGAACTTTGAGCCTCCTGATAAAAGAATCATTTTCACGGAGCCGTATTTTAACTTTACTTCCATCCAGGTACGGAAATGTCTCTCCTCATCGTTATGTACGTTAGTGGATGCTATTTTGCTTTTGCAGGAGGGGCTCAATGAGCTTTTGTTTGAGGAGTTTCGCTTCAAGAGCGTCTTCCGCACAAATCCTGCCGATCTAGCGTGCTACAAGAACAAGCTGGAGCACCCAGAGCAATCATGCTGTCTTGTCGTGGACGCAGGTACAGTGTGAGGCAGAAAAGAGTTTTCGTTGTATCTCCTACTGCGGAAGGAGTCAAATGTTGCGTGCAACCCAGGTTTCAGCTTCACACACGTTATTCCTTTCGTCCGCGGGCGTCGTGTTCGTGAGTGCGTTAAACGCATCGACGTCGGCGGCAAGATGCTGACGAACCACCTGAAGGAGATCATTTCTTATCGCCAGCTCCATGTGCTCGACGAGACGCACGTCATGAACGCGTGCAAGGAGGACTGCTGTTATGTCTCCATGGACTTCCATGAGGACATGAAGAAAGCAGCCCTTCGGAACCACCCGGTAAGAATCAACACCCTACGTGATGCTGTCGGGCTGAACAGACTCTCTCGTTGACATAGGACAATGATGTTGCCCGCGACTACGTCTTGCCAGACTTCACCACCATCCGTCGAGGATTCATGAAGAGTAAGGAGGAGTCGGTTGGACGGCCTCAGGAGGGAGAACAGATAATCAGGATCAACAATGAGAGATTTACGGTCCCAGAATTACTCTTTAATCCTTCAGATATTGGGATCCCCCAGGTAACTTTCCAGTGCATCGGCAAGAAAGGTTTTTTTTACAGGTGGACATTGTGCATCTTTCAGATGGGCATCCCTGAGTGCATCGTGCACGTGATCAATCAGTGCGAGGAGGAAACTCGGAGGTGGCTCTTTCAAAATATTGTCTTGATTGGCGGATGCTCCAACATTCCAAACATGCGAGAAAGAGTGGAAAGAGATGTCAGAGAATTGGCACCCAGTCACTACCCTGTAAGATCACGATGCAATATTCCAGCAGTGATTTCAAGTCATCAACCCCGCGTCATTTGCAGGTTCACGTTCGCCTACCAGATGACGTCATTTGCTACCCCTGGCAGGGAGGGGCTGCATTGGCGGAGGACCCGATCCTGAAGGATATCTCTGTATCCAGGCTAGACTACCTGGAAGTCGGGCATCAGGCCTGCGTTGAAGCATTTTATTTATGATTTCAATCTGTCCGTCCATGATTGAAAATATACATACAGTACAAATGAGCAAGTCCTGTTTCTAAAGTTTAAGGCACCCGTACAGCATTGGGATAATCACGGTCATAATAATTGTCGCGACGTTTCAGATACTTTGGAGACGGCAATCTACATCCTGTCTTGAATCTGCTGGAGCAGGCTGGTGCGAATTCCCAGACGTTGGCGTACGTGCGTTGGAGCCTCTCCAGCCTCGTGCGGATGCCCTATAGCAACAACTGGCGCGTGCAGTTCCTCAAGTCTGGAAGGAAGCTAAACTGGGACTGTGGGGAGTGCACGGTGCCAGCGAGTTCGGGCAGGATCGGTCTCAGAATCGCTGATCAGGTACTGTAAGCACTAACTACGTGAGAGAGGTGAAAAACCGTAGGCCTGTCACTTGGTTGTGATTGAACTTGACGTCTACGCAGTAACTGTACATATTTTTCCAGCTCTACGCCAATGGAGCCCAAGTCATTGGATGGGACCTTGAGTGGAATATGAACTTCCGCGTGAATCGTCTGCGTTATGGCGGTCGCCAAATGTTCCAGCGTCTCGGGACCGGCAACCTGGCCAAGCGACCCAGACACTTGGTTGTTTTGGTCCACGACATTGCTTTCAGACCCCACGAGATCACGGGAGGAGAGTCCGAGAAGGCCAAATTGGTCGAGTTTCTCAAAATGGCCGTCGAGGCAGGATACAAGTTCGATACCATTGACAACTACCCAGAGGAGCTGGATTAAAAGCAGTCCTGCCAATTTCTATACGTAGAGTCCATAGAAAATCGTGAATTTTGCCCAACAAATACACAAATCGGTGATGTTCATGACACGAGCTGAGATGAAAGAGATGGCGCCAAAATGGTAGGATCAGGAAAGAAACTGCCACATAGCGCATAAGCTGGTCTTCTGCTCATACTAATAATCATTGGACATGCTGATGGGTTGCCACATCTGCTCTTGCAGCAACAACCAGGAATATCAAAGATTGGAATCCTGGAATTCGAATTCCTGACCCTTTTCTCATCTGAATCCTCAATGTGGAACTATCAAGGATTCAGATGAGATTCATCGTCACCCGTACTAAGCCAGTAGGAGTCCCCAGCATTGCCTGGGATATAATGATGAAAGAATTAAAACGGAGGATTGTTCCCATTTTAACTGATTCACTGTTAACAACCAAACCGCCAGTGTTTCTGTTGTCTTCCAATGGGTTTTTGACTTGTTTCAAGCGTCAGACAAACCTAGCCTTAACAGTGTTACACGTGGTTAGAAAGCTGAGAGCAGGACATGCTTTCCATGATCGAAAAACGCGTGGATAATGTTTGTCCCTGCCAGAGTCGATTTTTCTATTGCTTACAACTTGAGCAGAAGATTGATTGCGGACTCTTCCCTCCATTCTCCTGACTCATATCTTTTCGTCAGGCGGGGACAACTTGGAAGAGCGACCAAGGATGGGCTTGCTATGTAGAGCTTCAGTCACCTTGACTATGTCAGTCTGCCTTGAGGCTGCAATAACCATCGACTGCGCCTGTGTCTCTTCAGCCTGCAGCACGAAAATTCCTCTTCCGTGGTCCCATTTTTGGTCCCTCAACGCCAATTTCATGTTTCAAGACCTGGAAATCTCTCAAGTTGGTGCTAATGTAAATGCTCGCCCAGCATTTTGTGGTTTTTGCCCTCTTTTGCAGCTTTTTGCTCAACTTCAGTGGCAACGGTCGTCAGCTGACACTGTTAGCTGTGGATGTGAGGAGATCGACCATTGCAGCAAGCTGCTAAGTCCATTCTAGGCTTGTTCTTCACCCTCATTTTTCACCCGCTCAGGATGCCCGGGTCCAGCCTGCTGGCTTTGCGGGGCCTCGGAAGGGCCTTCAACAAGGCCACAAAGTGGAACCAGGTGGGGAGTGTTGACTTCAATGCTAAGAAAAACTGAGCAGAGGTTTTTCACTTTTTGTATTATTTAAGTCCGGTCCACTGATCCGGTTGCTGTCAACGCCAGTGGCGCAGCCGTCGGGCGGGTTGGCACCATCGACGCAGGTCACAGTCCTCAACAACCAAATTCGGTGAGTTCGGTGCTGGATATGTAAAGCGGTTCCACGGGGATACCGTCTAAAGTATGAGTGCCACTCCACCCTGGATGCGACCATTTTTCACACTTTCTCTCAATTCTTTCCATTTTGGCTGCTGCAGGGTGGCGACCGAGGACAGCCAGGCCCCGACGGCGACCGTAGGTCTGTGGATTGACACTGGCTCCAGGTTCGAGAACGCCAACAACAATGGAGTCGCTCACTTCCTAGAGCACATGGCGTTCAAGGTATTACTTTGGGGCCCTTGGGATAGAAACTAGCCCATCGGGGACTCCTGCAAGCATAAGGAGGCTGGAGAAATTCCTTGAGAGTCTTAATCCATGATATTTCAGGGCACTGCGAAGCGGTCACAGACTCAGCTGGAGCTGGAGGTAGAGAACATGGGTGCACACCTGAACGCTTACACGAGCAGGGAGCAGACGGTGTTCTACGCAAAGTGCCTCAGCCAGGACATTGGGCAGGCCGTGGAAATTCTGGCTGATATTCTTCAGAATTCCAAGTTCGGCGAGCAGGTGAGACAAAGTGGTATTGGCCATTGAGCAAGCCCAACATCTACATGTGGGACAACACACCTGCTAAGTTGAAGAGCTATTTTAGGTTTTGAGCCTCTCCTGTAATCATCATTACTTGATGTGGGCCTTGTAAAAACAATGAAGCCACTTCTATACCAAAGAAGCAGTGTTTTATCACATAACAATTGATGTATATCTTTTGAAACCTCTATCAACGTGGGGTAAAAGAGTTAACTCGGTCTAAAACTGAGAGGTTTTTAAAGTTTCTGCTCTGAAACGATTAAGTTTTAGCGTAGAACGCATCACGGATGCGCCAAGTTTTAGACCATGGGACTTTATTTCTCTATTTTATCGCAGGAGATTGAGCGCGAACGTGGCGTGATCCTGAGGGAGATGCAAGAGGTCGAGATGAACCTGCAGGAAGTTGTGTTCGACCATCTACATGCCGTCGCCTACCAGGGAACGCCGCTCGGCCGCACGATCCTCGGTCCGACCGAAAACATCAAGAGCATCAACAGGTGAGACTTTTCGTCACCGAGAAAGTGCGGACAGTTTCCTGACACTCAAAAATTGACGTCCAAGCGCAATATCATGTATAGTTAATACTTTATTAGGCCATTCAGCTAAAATTGAAGGTGAACATCTTAAAAACAAGGGGCTCATATTTCGACTTTGTTGCCAGCAGACTGCAAATGCTTTCCTTATTTTCCTCTTTGCTTTACCACTAGGACCGACTTGGTACAGTACATCAACAACCATTACAAGGGCCACCGAATGGTGATGGCTGGCGCCGGCGGAGTCAATCACGAGGAACTCTGCAAGCTGACTAACGAACACTTTGGAGGGATCAACAACGACTACCCTCATGAGATCCCCCTTGAAACACCCTGCAGATTCACAGGTAATGATGTAGCAAAGACCTCAATCCCATACATCAAGTACCAGCTTCTACCATCAGGTCAGAAGAAGTCGTAATGTGTCACTACAGCAGTGTTTCTACAAAAATTATTTATTATGTTTCATTTAGTTTGTTCTAGAAGCTACAGGCTTCCTATGACGGACTGTAGTGCTATACAACACTGTTTACTGTACGGAGGACATAGCTGCTGTCATCATGTCATTCAATTGAGACCGATCTGCCCGCCTTTCTCAGGTTCAGAGGTCCGCGTACGTGACGACTCGATGCCTTACGCGCATGTGGCACTGGCCGTCGAGGGCTGCGGTTGGGCCGACCCGGACAATATCCCGCTCATGGTCGCCAACACCCTTGTGGGCTCCTGGGATCGCTCCATGGGTGGGGGGCCGCACAACTCGTCCAACCTGGCGAAGTACTGCGCTGAAAAGGGTTTCGCAATCTCCTTCCAGTCCTTCAACACCTGCTACAAGGTACGTAAGGTGTACCACAATTGACATCAAGTTATGCGGTCTTCTTCTATGCGTTTGCTGCAAGCAATGGGCAGATCAGATGGAGTCAGACGGAAACTAAATATAGCCTGAAGTAGGACTAGAATGCGATGCCGCAATGAATACCGAGCCTTTCATATTCAGGATACTGGCCTCTGGGGCATTTACTTCGTGTCTGATCGGATGAACCAAGACGATATGGTATGGAACATCCAGTATGAATGGATGCGGATCTGCACGTCTGCCACGGACTTCGAGGTCGACCGCGCCAAGAACCTCTTGAAGACAAACATGTTGCTGCAGTTGGACGGGACGACCCCTGTGTGTGAGGACATTGGCAGGCAGATGTTATGCTACGGAAGGAGAATCCCGGCACAGGAACTGGAGGCTAGGATCGACGTGAGTATTAACAGCTTGGTACCATGCAAGACGATGCATGACGATGAATTGTCTTCTGGCACAGGCGGTGAACGCTGACCTCGTGAGGGACGTGGCCTTCAAGTACTTGTATGACAAGTGTCCGGCAGTTGCGGCCGTCGGACCCGTTGAGAACCTGCCAGACTACGCCGTCATCAGGTTAGCAACAAAATAAAAGGAAACTTGTTCAGTTACAAGGTTCTTTTCACTTTTTTTCAGGTCTGGCATGTACAGATTAAAGGTGTGAAGGAGGCCAGGGGAGTTGTACTGCCTATGTGAAGTTTAGGAATGTGTAATAAAAGTTTGTGTACCAATAGCTGCTTTTTCACAGTTACAGTAAAAAGTGATTGAAAATAGTTCTTGAAAGAAGTCGACTTTTCACAGCGCTCGATATGATAAAAATGGACAGACTTAGAACACTTCAGGTCTTAAAACATTTAAGGCTTTAAAACACTTAAGGCAAAAAGCACCCTCAGCTGCATATTAAGTTGCTTTGGCGGCTTCATCCGAAGGATCAGTCCTTACGTAACTGGTAAGTGGAATTCTTCCCCTTTTTGTCAGAGTTCCAAGTTTGAGGATTGCAGGGGACGCTTGAGAGGGCCTCAAAGAGTCCTTGGCAGGCAACAGCCTCACATCGAAGGTGGGAATGCTGTAAGTTGAAGGTTTCCGCTTTATTGATGTAGAAAAGGTTTTTAAAGAACTCGAAGTATGTAGCTGGGATGCCGCGTAAGTTCAGTCATGGCAGGTTCTCCACACGTCTTAAAGGAAAGGTCTTTTCGCTCTTCTAGACAAGGACATGGCCGTAACGTCCACGGCCATGACTATAGTCACAATGGAAACAACTATGATAACTCCTGTAAGTAGAACACATTCTAAGGCCAGTGACAATCTAAGATATTTGTTCCAGAGTTGAAGGACCCTCAACTGTTTGCTTTGAGTAGAGCTGCCCTTAAGAGTCCTGGAAAAAGCTGATTAGAAATGCTTAAATTTCTTTCATCACCTGTCGAAATGTTTGAGGTAGACGCCATCGCCATCTCCTTGACGTAGAGGAAGCAGCGGCCCCTCTTGGTAATGGGCACGACCAAGTGCTTGAACTTCCACTGGACTTCTCTGAAGTCCATCTTGTCCAGGAGGTCCTGATCCTGGCAGTCTTCATTATTCTTTGGGAAATGCTTTTGCTGCATCTCGACATCGAGATTAAGATCAGGCTGCAGTTGGAGAGAGAGGACGTGCGAACAGGAAGAGGGTTCCAGGCCTTTTAAATGGCCCCCTGAAACAAGGTCTCACAGGCTTTTGTGACCTGGTCAGGCCTGGCTTTTAAGGCCAGTACAGAACTCCATGCGTAATTGTGCAAGCTCAGGGATGAAAGTGCAGACTGTATCATCAGATTAAACGAGTTGATGGATGTAGAGTAGCACTATGAAGTGGGAGAGTAACTAAACAGGTCTAATTTGAAATGTTGATCCAACATCCCTATGTACCGGTACAAGACTTCAAAGGCAGAGAAGAGACCCAAGCAATGATTATTTCTTCATTTCGTTTGACTAGAATGGATTCAAATGGAGTCTGGCTACAAATATAGCACACAGGAAGAGATTAACAATTGGTCTAGCCTAATATATCTCTATGTGTTGCTGCATCAGCACTACTTTGTGCTACAAGGAGACAAGAGTCTGATCTCTTCTCTCTAGTGTAACTAGAGCAGACATATATGTACAGTGGATAACAGTAACTATCCGGGTTCCAAGTCTGTGCACATGCGACGCAACCTCATTGCAAGACATGTAGATGGAACTATTGCCGATGACTGTTGTCTGGACTCCACCATTACCCAGTGGTGAGGGGGGATCCTATCCTAGGACAGGCAACTGCAAGATGGGAGTGGAACGACTCATTTCTAGTGCTTAGTACTTCTCTGCTAATCAGACAAAGCAATCTGGGATTAAAACTGTTACTGAAGTTCTAGAACAGACTACAGCCATAAATTGGATTTTAAGTAAGGTTGATAGAACATCTAAGCTGAAACATGAAGTACTCGGTGTTTTTTCTTCGGTTCTTGGCGCCCGTGACCACAAAAGTGGTCTTGGAGGTACTTTCCTGATCGTCCTAACGTCAACGGATCAAGATACAACTGATCTGTCGCACTATCAAAGGCCTCACCAAAGAGTTTTCAAAGACCACGGAAAATTACTCTACGAAGTACCGTTAGTATACGTGTAGTAAAACTTTGTCCAAATCTTGCTCTGTGCCAGGATATACAGATAATATACAATGTGGAATGTTTCTTTGTTTTAGTGCGAACTTCACAAAATCAAATGGTGAGCCAAAGGTGATGCATGTCTATCCACTCACCTATATGTGATGAGTGATCACATATTTACTGTAACCTTCACTGATGAGCTAAGAGCTGTAATTTTGATGTCTATACACCTTGCTACAGCATATGCGTACAGTACAGAGATGGAACCCCTAACTCTTAAAGAGTTGAAGCGTCAAACTCAGCAGCACCTTCAAGACATTCTTAGTACATCTCACCAAGTGCCACGTCGGTAGCTGCAGCAGACTTGCTTTCTTTTACTTGGCACTTTGATCCAGACCCTTTCTCTCCCTCCATGAATGTTACCCTGCCACATATGCTGTCCATGTATATTCGTATATGAAGTGACTCAGTTGCGTCATCAGAGAAAACGAGAGCTGAAGCAAGTCAGGATGAGCGGATCTACTCGGCCTAAGCTGGCTCTGTCCCGCGACGACCGCCTCATGACCTGGTCGGCCAGCCTGAACATCTATCGCGTCAACCGCTTCCAGTCCACCGAGGAGATCAAGCGCGAATCGACTCGATTCGACCTGGTCGAGCAACTGCTCATGCGGAACATGTTGGACGAGGTCGAGGCCATTTTTGCTTACGTCGGCCTGGAGAGCGTCAGCGAGTGTCTCTTGGTGTGCAGACTTTGGAGAGACTTTCTCACCAACCACCTCTTCAAACGCTGGGCGGAGAGGCTGCTGGATCAAGACGAGGGTCTCAGGGAGTTGGCCGAGGCCGAGAGGTGGCAGCCTGACGGAGACGACGACGAGGACGATGCCATCTATGGCAGAATATGCAGGAGGATCTTTGAAGTGAGGTGATGCAAGAGGTGGATGTGATATGCGCACAATGTGTTGCTGTCCTGTTCTAGCTGCGAGAAGTGTGGCGCTATCGTGAACCAAAGCTACGACGCCTTTTTTGCGATAGCTTCGTACTGAGCTTGAAGTTCGATGGCGACAGCCTCTACTGCGGCCTGAACAACGGGAGCCTCCAGCTTTGGGATCTCGACTGGGCGGCGAAGAAGAGGGAGCAGGAGGTTCACGAGAAAGGGGTACAACTGGTGACAATGATTGCTAAGCGTGTTGCTGCATTTGAATTGTCTCAGGTCAAAAGTCTTGATGTCAACCAAACCTTCATAGCCACTGGCAGCTACGACTGCACGGCCAAGGTCTGGCTGCGCAGCAGCTGGTCGCTTCTCCACGTCATCACCATCCACTCAGACTCCGTCTGGGACTTGAAACTTCAGGACAACGACAGACTCGTCACCGCAGGCCTAGACGGTGCCGTTGGAATGTTCCAACTGACACGTGATAAACTAGACGTGTGCTTCGTCATGCAGGTGATTCACTGCCTATAGCATACTGCTAGTTCATGATCTTATTCTCTTCAGTCCCAAGAAGACCTCGTTTCATCGGTGGACTTTGATTACACCAACTTGGTCACTGGGTACGAGGACGCTCATATCAGACTGTGGACCTTGACATCCATTGGTCCTCCTATGATGAAGCACAGACTCATCGGTAAGCTTTTCTAACCACGAACTGTCTTATTTGACTATAAGTTTCCATCAAGGCCATACTGGAGGAGTGACCGGCCTGCAACTAAATGCCGCCTCCACCTTGTTGGCCTCCGGCAGCTACGACGGGACAGTCCGCCTCTGGAATCTGGGCAGCGGCGACCAAGTCGCGGTTTTCAACGAGCCTCAGCATTTTGTTCGATGTTTGAGCTTCAAGGGCAACGCTCTGGCCGCTGGAGACTTTGGCGGTAACGTCCACTTGTGGGACCTAAAAGGCGTAGACGACTACCAGCATAGGAAGAGACACCGTTGCTTTGCCTCCTCTCACAAGGGCCACGTCGTAAGCGTACAGATCGACGCCAGGCGCATCGTGTCAGGCAGCCGGGACAAGACGGCTCTAGTGCAGGACTTCTGGGCCAAGATGCTCGAGGAGCTCAAGAGGAGGAGGAAAGAGAGGGAAGGAGACCGTGGCAAGACGTACAGGTTCTGGAGACCAAGTTACCGTTAAAGCCGCATCATCGTGGCCCCGTGGCAATCGCCAAAGTGATTGTGGATTGATGGACATCATCACAGGATCACCGGTCTTATGACAGTGAAACATGGACTAGTCCCAAGTGCGTGCTTCAGAAGAGAAAGGTCTTTACTCTCCAGGCAGGATCACTGTCATAGCCAACTTCTCCATACTTTACACGATGACCTTGAACTTGGTGCTGTCAACTTTGCTTAACACACGACCTTTTAATGTGTCAGTTGAATGGATCCCTAATTCAAACAGGTTGTTTCTTCTATCTCAAACTTCAGTGCCTCAAGCCCTCAGCTTAGAATGTCAGATTTTCAAGTGTCAGCAGTAAAGTATAGGAGCTACAGCACCGACGGTATCATAATGTCTCTTGGTGCTCTGAATAACGTTCGTACGTATTTTTTGTCTAGAGTTCCTCTTCATGAGTTAGGATAATGCGCCTCATACAACTACCAAACCTTCCCTGCTTCCTGTCTAACTTCAGGGTCATGACTTTCTTCAGTATCGGTAACATGGTCCAGTGGAGAGAAGCTGACAGATTCCTAACTTTGAAATGTGCATTGCTGATTCCTCGCTCGTTCCCGTAGGCAAAAAAAATTAAAAAATAGTATCAGTAGGTTATAATAACTCAGAGGAATTACAGTGAAACGAGCTTAATCGTGCGCCCTCCGGGACTGGGAAACTTGCACAATTACGTGTGGGACCCCAAAGTCACCTAACAATCTGTCCGGATCGCGGAGAGAGAAGCATCCTTCGGCTGGGACGATCGGTCATGAAGATAGGACATAGCTGAAATTAAGGTCTTCTTGACATTTGTAGGGTCTGGCTCTGTCCGTCGAGAATTGTACAGTCTGGACTGAACTTTGGAGTCTGGGACTTTGGCCATGTCGCACGCAATTAAGCATGTTCCACTGTAACAGTGATTGTATCAAGGACTTAAGTGGAATGTATTCATTTGGCGCTAAGATGGCTCTGAAACTGTTGAGAGCATCGCAACCCATTGGATTTTTCATGAAGTTTTCACTGGTTATAGTAATGGCCATACAAAAACACAGTAACTTCCTGAACGTCGACCTCTTCCTCGCTGTAGGACATGTAATGAGTACTTATTTCTATTGCAAGTGCACGTCTTAATATGGCACAAGAACCATGCAGGCGAGTCACGTTGGTCATTGGTGGCTTTATTCCGTGGCTTTATTCCTTCCTTCAACAAAGAAAAAATATCTTGCAAGTAGAAGCGCATTTTTAGATATAAATCTGTATTACAACATTAGAAGGCAGACAAGAAGTTCGCCTGCTGCACGTTTTGGGTTCCACGTTTGACCATTGGACAGCACGAAGCGATTCTAATCCTGCTACCTATTTCTTGGACACACCAACTAGTGCTGGTCTGACTGTTCTTCCGTGTAGGACATACCCAACCTTTTGTACGTCAACCACGATGTTAGGCTCTTTATCAGGAGCGGGCACCTAAAAAGGAGGACAGACTAAGGATGAGTGAAGATTCAAGCGATATTCAAGGAATTCTAAAGTAACATTAAGTTAGTTTTTCCGTGGCAATGAATCCCCCGTGTAGGACATGGCACAGATGCATTCAATAGAAGTGGTTCTACTCTGGACCTTTTGCCAGGGAGTTGGGGACTCCCCTCACTTTAAATGTTCAACTCCACTGTGCTTCAAAAACACAGTGAGAAAATTAAAACAACGCACAGTCACTGAGGTAGAGCACGACTCTAAAAACCAGTGAACACAGAAGGTTCATACATACGTACATGCATGCACATGACAGAGAATCTCTGGTCTCAATGAGGACATTGCTCACCTGGAATAGAGCCTCATGCACATTGGGGTCAAACTTCTCCCCCAATGGGTCAACTCGTTCCAGTCCGTGTCGGCGAAACACCTGCTGCAGCTGATTCTCGGTCAGATTGAGTCCCTCACGCATGTCCTCCACACTAGAATCTTGGCAACTGTTGGCAGCCTTAGAGAGAACGTCGGCAACATCCAGCAGGTCCTTGCAGAAGCTCTGCAACGATCACAAGCATAAAATGTCTTTGGCCAATGTGGTGAAAGTCGACGACTAGATTCCACCTGAATTCCGAAGACTCTAGCGTCTTCTATCTGCTTGTTCAGCCGCTTTCGGACGTTGTCGCTCTCAGCCAGACTCCGTCGGTATTTGTCGATAAGGTCGTCGTGCCGCTCCTGCAGCTCCTTTAGGCGTCGTTCGGCTTCAGTCTCATCCGACGCAATGTCTTGCTGCTCCCCCTCCTCTTTGGAGGCGGCCTCCCGGCTCTTCTCTGTGGAGTTAAATGCCTTCAAGACGAGTGACTGATGCACAACCCAGCCACTGTGGCAACCAGGCGAGAGGAGCGGCGACCGGACCGGCGAGACCGCGATGCTGGGGTGCCGACGTCGCCAGACTGAAGCAGAAGACCAGCGCAAATTGTGGCGCCATGCTCAAGACCCATGCAACTCTCACGTACTCACCAGAAGACGAGGACTCACTGCACAGCCTCCTAAGGCCGGTCAGCGTGGGCGAGGTCTGTGAGGTCTGCACCATCAAACCAAGCCGCCACAGGGAGGCTGAAGACGCTGTCATGGCGAAGGCAGAAGCTGGTAGCACTCGACGGAGACGCGGTACGGAACCTACGACGTCGCCTTTGCCCACAAGTTGTCCTGCGCGCCAAGGAGCGAGGCCAACTTTTTGTACGTGCGTGACTGCGGACTCGCGAGGGCAACTTTGTTGTCTTTCTTCTGTTTTCTGTCAGCTGTTGGCGGAGTTGGCATAAAGTAAGGGATTTGTGGACTTGGACAAGACAACTAGAAAACACTATGTTCTAGTTGAAGGTACAAAGTAAGCCTCATAGCCTAGAGCAAGGTCTACGACTGCTTCCTTGCAGTCTATCGAATGTGTTGCTGACCACGAGCACATGGTTCACTTGGACTCCATGGAGAGCGCCTTCATGTGGGACAGGTGCCAAGAATATGACAGAGATGCGAAAAAGGCTCGTCATATTACTGCAATCGACAGGGGGACCATCACATATCAAAGAATTACCAGAACAGCAAAAAGTCCGAGAATGAGCCCAGCATCCGGACGATATTAATGTTACACTCCTCCTCCAGGACGTTGTCTGTAAGGACCCCTATCGGATGCCCTTCAGTGAGAAGAAGCACTATTTTACGTACATGATGTTGGACTTGCAGTCTGGTGAATGACGAATTGTCAGTCGAAGGACCGCTAGCGAGGACCACGGCCAGACCCTGATGGACCAGTCTCTCGGCCGCTCTCGACTTGATGTCTGCGAGAGAAATATGTGTAATGTTTTGTACTTTAGTATTAACAGCACATACGATATTTCATGTATCTATAACACATGCGGTATCTATATGCTAGCTTGCACTTCTGTACATTCTCTCTCTTAGTTCTCTCACCTGCTCAGATAATATTACAATAGACAATAATCACCCTCAATCTGACCTTCTCCGAGTTCACTTCATATCTTATGAATCAGCCTCACCCTCAGTACGTTACATGGCGTTGTGAACGTGAACAGGAACATTTAAAAATCAAGTTGAAGTGTGACAATGGCCTCAAAAGAAGTCTAGAGTGAAGAACTCAAAAAACTCCAGTGATCTACTGCTGCATTATGTGGTGTTTTCACAAAAACATCAATGAACTCACCAAACTCACTGAGAGTCCCTATCCAGGGTCACCTGCATTCCTCGCAACACTCACCCAGGAAGATCAGGTCAAGTTGACAACCTCTTTTGATAATTTTCTGCATCTCTTGCTAAACTTATGGACATTGATGACTCCGAAGATGCTTTCTCAAACTGGAATTCCAAGCTGCAGAGTTGTGCAGAGGAGCATGCTGAAGCCACCCAGAGAGCAATACAGGCACTTGCCACTATTCATTCACCTGTACAAAATCCACCACAACCACCACCTCCAACTGCACAGAATGCTCAAAATCCAACATCTCACCACATTGAGGACAGCCTAAAACCTTCCACACTCAGTCTTGACATGACACCTGCTGAACTCAGACATTGGTTAGAAAAATTAGAAGCATGGTATAATTACAATGACATGCCAAGCTTACCCACCTTGCAGCGACACAGCTTTTTCTAGTGTTCTTGATGCTGATTTGACTTCTCATCTGCGGAGACAAGTTCACCCAGACACTCCCATCTTCTCTGATGATGATGACACAGAATCATGTATCAGCATTTTACAAGATCTTTTCAATCAGTGGTATCCACTCATTGAATGCAGAGCCCAATTTTTTTGTTACACTCAAGGCAACCAACAGCCCCTCACAGACTTTCTCAACAACCTACAGAAGCTGGCCCTAGAAGCTGATCTTCACAAGTTGGACATAGGTGACATCCAGTGCTTTCATGCAATTGTTGGGGCAGCTAAACTGCATCAGTGCCTTCTCAAGCTGTCTCCACTTACACTTGCCTCCATTCAACATGAGGCCCATGAAT
>JAAUXU010083636.1_pt1 | contig 15725 bp, 11 predicted proteins | sample 7278151 | NCBI WGS metagenome assembly JAAUXU01 (sample SAMN14350113, study PRJNA611818) | marine sediment metagenome | isolation source: surface marine sediment (1.8m) | place: French Polynesia: Moorea | collected 2018-08 | reverse complement strand
GAGAAGAAGATCCCGAAGGTCTCGGCATTCGCGCCCTCGAAGCGGATATCGCCATCGGCGGGAGCCGCGAGTCCCGGGTCGAGCGCCGGCGTCTCCCGGATGACCAGGGCGGGTCTGGCCAAGGCAAGGATGTCATCGACGGCGGCCGGCAGGAGATCCGGCGAAATCGGGCAGGCCACGAAACCGCCGATGGCGCATGCCAGGTACAGGCAGGGATAGGCCGGGCCGTTCGGCAGGTGCAGGGCGACGCAGTCGCCGGGCTCGAGGCCTTGGGAGGACCATAGCGCCGCGATCCGTCGCGCGTTGGCGTAGTAGGCGCCGTAGGTGAAGCGCCGGCCGCCCGCTGTGTCCAGCAGGACGTGGTCCCGGCTTTCGCGGAAGCGCCTTTCAAGGATTTCCGAGGCTGTCGTCATCGCACCATCTCACCCGCTTCGGCTGCCGCACTGACGATCTAGCCATCTCGTCGAGCTCGGCCCCAGTTCCGGCGTTCGGCCTAGGAATAATTGGTGTGCCAAATAACCCTTAACGAAGCATTCACCATGTAAGCGTATGCCTTTCGACGGATATTTCGGGGCCGAAGCCCGGACAGCGCGATCGGAGGGCCAGGTGCTACACAAGCCTCAGGAAGACGAAGAGCAATTCCTCAACCTGGGCGAGGAGCTAAATCTTCGAAAGAAGCTGCACCAGACCTCGGTCCTGGAGCGGGTCGATCAGCTGCGGGCCCAGGGCCCGGCGCCGGCGCCCTGGGTCGTCGAGCTCGATCCGACCACGGCCTGCAACCTGGCCTGCCCCGACTGCATCAGCCGCGATCTGCTGAACCAGGGCGGCTTCGAGCGCGAGCGCCTGCGCGATCTGGCCCGGGAGATGGTCGACGCCGGCGTGCGCGCCGTGGTCCTGATCGGCGGCGGCGAGCCCCTGGCCCATCCCGAGGCCGAATGGGTGATCCGTCACTTCGGCGAGAACGGCCTCCAGATCGGGGTCACCACCAACGGCACCCTGATCGATCGTCACATGGACTGCCTGGCGGAGCACGCCAGCTGGGTCCGTGTTTCGGTCGATGCCGCCAGCTCGGAGACCTTTCAGCATTTCCGGCCCAGCCCGAAGGGCGTCTCCGAATTCGACAACGTGATCGACAACATGCGCGCCTTTGCCCGGCGCAAACGCGGCAAGCTCGGATACTCCTTCCTGATGCTCACCGAGTGCGACCGGGAGGGCAATGTTCTGCGTTCGAACATTCCCGAGATCTATACCGGTGCACTGCTCGCGCGGGACATCGGCTGCGACTACTTCGAGGTCAAGCCCTCCTTCGATTTCAATCATTTCCTGATCGGCCAGCCGGACGCGCTGCTGAACCAGGCGAAGGAGCAGATCAACGCGATCGAGCATCTGCAGACCGAGAGCTTCAAGAGCCTGACGGCCACCAAGACCCGCTTCGTGCTGGAGAACGATGTTCAGTCCCAGCCCAAGGACTATCACGATTGCAAGGTGGCCAAGCTGCGCACCTTGCTCACGCCGTCGGGCGCCTACGTCTGCCCCTATTTCCGGGGCGTGGCCGCGAAGCAGATCGGCGACGTGACCAAGCAGTCCTTCACCGAGATGTGGCACGGCGCCCAAAGGGCCGCCGTTATGGACAAGCTGGATCCCAGCAAGGACTGCCGTTTCCACTGCATCCGGCACGAGTCCAACCTGATGCTCGAAGAAATCCTCAAGTCGCCGCCGGAAGAGGGCGGACCGGACTACGACTTCTTCATCTGACCGGCGCCGTCGGACGCTCGGGCGTCCGGACCGGTTGAGCGGGGAAAGCCCATGGAAACTGCCAACTGGCTCCTCGACTGGTTTGCCGCCCGCGGCGAGCCATGCGCCCTGAAAGCCGAGGAAAACTACTACGACAAGGGCGTGATCGATTCCTTCTCGGTCATCGAGCTGATTGAAGACGTCGAAACTCGCTTCGGAATCCGCTTTTGCGACAGCGACTTCCGCGACAAGCGCTTTCCCACGGTCGCCGGCCTCGCCGAGCTGATCTCGGAAAAACAACGAGTCGATGGCTGAGGCCCACTACACCCGCGAAGACCTGGATACCGGGCTCGCCGCCTTGCAGATCGAGGCCGGCGACACGGTCTTTTGCCACAGCAACATCGGCTATTTCGGGCGTCTTGCCGGGGCCGACAGCAGGGACGCCCTCTGCGAGGCGATCTTCGACACGGTGATGGCGCGCCTCGGTCCGCGCGGGACGCTGGTCGTGCCGACCTACACCTATTCCTTCCCCAGGGGCCAGGACTTCGACCCGGCCGAGACGGCGTCCCCGATGGGGATCTTCGCCGAGTGGATCCGCGCCCATCCCGATTCCCTGAGGTCCCGCGATCCCTCCTATTCGGTGGCGGCGATCGGACCCGGGGCGGCTGCGCTGATTGAGGGTTTGCCGGACAACAGCTTCGGACGGGATTCGGTCTTCGACCGGCTGCTCAGGCTCGGTGCCAAGCACCTCAACTTCAATCACCCCGGCTGCACCTTCATCCACTACGTCGAGCGCGAGCTGCAGGTGCCCTATCGCTTCGACAAGACCTTCACCGGCACGCTCCATCTCGATGGCAAGGCGAGACCGGCGGAGGTGACCATCTGGGTGCATTACCTGAGCGACATGTCGCTGGCGCACAGCCCCTTCGGCTTCGAGACCCTGGCCCGGGAGACCGAGCGGATGGCGGCGCGCCCGCTCGGTCGTGGCGAGATCAGCGCGATAGCCGCTCGGGCGGCCTTCGCGCTCATCGCCGAGACCTTACCGGCTCGGCCCTGGTTCCTGACCAAGGCCGAGGCGCTTGGAATCACGGATCCGGTGATGATCCCAGAGTGACGGCCGCCCTGCCGCGGCCGTGAGTTTCCCAGCCGACTACAGCTCTTGCGCGGTCTTGAGAACCGTCTCGACGTGGCCGGGCACCTTGACCTTGCGCCAGGCGCCTTGGACCACCCCGTTCTCGTCGATCAGGAAGGTCGAGCGCTCGATTCCCATGTACTTCCTGCCGTACATCGACTTTTCGACCCAGACCCCGTACTTCTCGCAGATGCTGCCGTCCTCGTCGCTGACCAGCGAGAAGGGCAGGTCGTACTTGGCCTTGAACTTGTCGTGGCTCTTCACGCTGTCTTTCGAAACGCCGAGGATCTCGGCATCGATCTTCGAGAAGTCCGGTAGCGCGTCCCGGAAGCCGCAGGCCTCCTTGGTGCAGCCCGAGGTATCGTCCTTCGGGTAGAAGTAAAGCACCACCTTGCGGCCCTTCAGCGAGGCCAAGTCGACCTTGCCTTCGCCGTCGGTTGGAGCAGCGAAGGTCGGGGCGGCATCTCCGATCGAAACGGTCATTGGGGTCTCCCTCCTCATTCTGACTGAGCGCTCATATGGTGGCGGGCCGCCGACGGTTGCAAGACCGTGCGGACGCGGTCGATGGCACACAAGTTCAAATACGCTTCTTCGTTGCGACTGGATCGCGGCGGCTGACGGAAGTTCGGTCGGCCGGCGTCGGGTCTTCAACCCAGAGCGTGGACCGGCAGCGCCTGGGCGTGGGGCTCAGCCCAAGCGCTTGCGTTTTGCCCGTCGCCCACCGGCAGCCGCGGGGGCCTCGAAAGCCTCAAGCTTGAAAGAGGAGAAGTCGCCGAAGAGCGGCTCTCCGGGGCGGGCCTCCTGCGGGTCGCAGGGCGCGATCAGATCCGCCTCCCGCAGTCGCTCGGCCGCCCGGACGATCTCGGACCAGGGTAGTCCGCTCTGGGCGGCAATCGACAGCAGGTCCTGGGTCCCGTCAGACTGGTTGAGCACCCAGAGCAGGGCCGAGCGGTCGACCGGTCGCTTCCGGTCGCCGAGCGTGCTGTAAAGGCCGCGCCGACCCAGCTGGGGCTCGCCGAAGGGCTTCAGGTTTCGGTAAACCAGGTTCGCCTCCAGCGCGCCGCAGACCTTCTCGTAGACCCCGATCGTCTCGACCATGGCGGGGAAGGAGACGAAACTCTTGTCGTCGAGCGAGCTGTGATACTCCGGATAGCTGGAGGCCGGGCAGCGCACGATACTCGCTACCGGCAGGTTGAAGCCGGGCGAATTGTACTGTCGCTCGTCGCTGCCGCGATCGGGCCGGAAGGGAGTGGTTACCAGGTCCTGAGCGTTGCCTTCGCTGAGCACAGCGGCGGCGGCGCGGTCCGCCAGGCTGTCGCCGCGGCGGGTCTGCTTCAGATGGAAGGGACCGTTGGTGCCGACGCAGTGGATGATGTATCCGGCCACCATGCTGTGGAGCAGATGGCTGCCCTTCAGGCTCAGGTAGGCAATGCTGCCGATCGTCTCCGGCACCAGGACGAAGCGGTAGGTGTAGCGGCGCCGCGGCAGGGTCGCGAGGCGGCGGTAGAGATGGCTCAGGACCAGCGGCCCCGAGAGCTCGTTGTTGGCAAGGGAGGGATGGCAGGTGTAGCAGGAGAGCAGGACCTCCTCCGCTGACTCGCCCGGCAGCACCGCCTCGCTGATGGTCATCGACCCCTCGACCAGTTCGGTGTCGATGACGACCTCGTAGTCGCCCTCCGGAAGGGCGAGCCTTTCTTCGTGCGAAAGGCAGAAGCCCCAGCGTTCCTGGTAGTAGCTGGTGACGTAGGGCACCGCCTCCGGTAGCTCGGGAAGGCTGTGAAGGTGCGCGTCCAGGTCCTGGCGCGAGACTCGGCCCCGGAAGGGGATCGAATAGTTCAGAAGGTGCAGGTTGTTGTCTCGGACATCCAGCCGGCGGTGGCCGTCCGGTCCGACCAGGTAGGCCTCGCGCACCCGCCATTCCTTCGGCACCGTCCAGTCGAGGACCTTCGTGCCGCTGGGGATCTCGAAGCGGGTCAGCGGCAGGAGCTCGCCCAGGATCTCGTGAGTCTCGCGGACGCCGTCGCCGGTCAAACTGCGCAGCAGCGGCCAAAGGCGGTCGAAGTAGGCTTCCAGCTGCTCGGCCTCGGCCTTGCCGGATCTGTTCTCGCCAGTCACGTCGACACCCCTTCCTTTTCCTATAGCTCGTCTCGTCGTTTCGACCCCCGAAGGAAATCGAATGCCGCCATGGTGTATAAGCCTTAAGGTTAATAGCTTGGCGCCGACTGCTTAATTCGCGGTAAAGCGGTCCCGGCCCTCCGGGCCTATTTCCCGTCGCCCCCGGGCTTTCCGATTTCTTTCTGGAAGGCCATTTCGACGGTCGCGGTCGCTTCGGCGAGCCTCGCCTTGAGGGCCTCGAAGTCGGCGCAGTTGCCGGCCGCGGCCAGTCTCACCTTGAGGCCTTCCGGCGCCTGGGCTTCGTCGAAGTCCTGGCCCACCGTCAAGCGCAGGATGGCCTGCAGGTGCCGCAGCAAGCGGGCCGCCTGATCCAGGGCCTCAGCTTTGTCGGGTTTCAAGACCCCGGCCGCGGCGAGCTTCTGTAGGGCAGCTGCGGTGCGCGGGTCGAGCACCTCCGGATGCTCGTGGGCGTGGCGCAGCTGCCAGTACTGGACCAGGAACTCGAGGTCGACCAGGCCGCCGGGCCGTTGCTTGACGTCCCACAGGCCGCCTGACCGGTGCTCTCGGGCGACCCGGGCCCGCATTTCGGCGATATCCCGGGCCAGCTTGTCCGGATCCCGCTCGCTGGCCAGCAGTTCCGAAATCGCCGTCTGGACCCGCCCCGGGAAATCCGCGGTCCCGATGATCGCCCGGGCCCGGGTCAGGGCCATGTGCTCCCAGGTCCAGGCCTGGTTGCGCTGGTACTTGACGAAGCCGGGCAGGGTCGTGGCAATCGGCCCGGCGTTGCCCGAGGGCCGCAGGCGCATGTCGATCTCGTAGAGCCGGCCCTCGCCGGTCGGCGCCGACAGGGCGTTGATGAAGCGTTGCGCCAGTCGAGCGTAGTAGACGCTGGGCGCCAGGGGCTTGGCCCCGTCCGACTGGGTCGAGTCCTCCGGCCCGTCGTAGAGGAACACCAGGTCCAGATCCGAGGTGACGGTCATCTCCCGACCGCCGAGCTTGCCCAGGGCAATCACCGCCAGCCCGGCGCCCGGCAAGGTTCCATGGGCCGCCTCGAACTCGGCCAGCACGGCCGGAAAGAGCCCCTTCATCGTGGTTTCGGCGATGGCGGTCAGCGCGGTCGCGCAGTCGTCGGCGTCGCTGATCCGGTCGAGCAGGTGAACCCCGACCTGGAACTTGCGGTCGTTGGCCCAGCGGCGCGAGAGCTCGAGGATGTCCTGGAAGTCGCGCCCTTCCCGAAGGGCCTGGTCGAGCTGCGGTTCCAGCGCCCCGGCGGCAGGCAGGGGCTCGAGGAAATCCGGAGAGAGGACGGCGTCCAGGAGCCCGGGCCGGCGGCTCAGCTGCTCCGCCAGGGCTGGGGCGCTGCCCATGATGGCGGCCAGCAACCGTAGCAGGCCCGGATTGGCGTGGAGCATCGAAAACAGCTGGACCCCGGCCGGCAGGCCCTGGAGGAATGTGTCGAAGCGGCGCAGGGCCTGGTCCGGTTGCGCGGTCGCCGCCAAGGATTCCAGCAGGGTCGGCATGATCTCGGTCAGGATCTCCCGGCTGCGCTTGCTGCGGGTCGCGCGGTATCGGCCGTGGTGCCAGCCGCTGATCAGGTGGATGACCTGATCGCCCGCCGTGAACCCCATTCCCTCGAGGGTCGAGACCGTATCCGGGTCCGGCTCGTTGCCGGTGAACACCAGGTTGCCGGGCCCGGAGAGGGCCGGCGCCTCCTCGAATAGCGCGGCGTAGTGCTCCTCGACACAGCGCAGATGGGCCAGCAGCTCTCGCCGGAAGGTTTCCGGATCGTCGTAGCCGAGGAAGGCGGCCAGAGCCTTGAGCTGCTCGGGGTCCGTGGGCAGCTGGTGGGTCTGCTGGTCTGCAACCATTTGCAGGCGGTGCTCGAGCCGGCGGAGGTAGCGATAGGCCGCGGTCAGGTCTTTTGCCGTCTCGGCCTCCAAGCGGCCGGCATCGACCAAGGCGGCCAGGGCATCGGCCGTGCGCGGCTGGCGCAACGCCGCCGCGCGGCCGCCGGAGATCAGCTGCTGGGTCTGGGCGAAGAACACGATCTCCCGGATGCCGCCACGTCCCAGCTTGACGTTGTGGCCCAGAATTGCGACCTCGCCGCCGCCGCGCTGGGCGTTGATCTGGCGCTTGATCGAGTGGATGTCCTGGATCGCCCAGAAGTCCAGGTTCCGGCGCCAGACGAAAGGCCGCAGGATCGACATGATCTCGCGACCCAGGACCGGATCTCCGGCAATCGGCCGCGCCTTGATCATCGCCGCCCGTTCCCAGTTCTGGCCCAGGCTCTCGTAGTAGGTCTCGGCGGCCGTGATCGAGATCGCCAGTGGCATCGCCGCCGGATCCGGTCGCAGTCTGAGGTCGGTCCGGAAAACATAGCCCTGGGCCGTCCGCTCGCTCAGCATCTGAACCAGATCGCGGGTCAGACGGACGAAGAAATCCTGGCAGCTGCGACTGCCGACGTAGGGCGCCTGCTCGGGATCGAAGATCGCGATCAAGTCGACATCGGAGGAGTAGTTCAGTTCCCCAGCGCCCAATTTGCCCAAGGCCAGGACGGCGTAGCCACAACCCTCCGCGGGGCGATCGGGATTCGCCAAGGTCAGCTCTTGGCGTCCCGCGGCTCGGCGAAGCAGGAAGGCCAGGGCCTGGCCGACCGCCTGGTCCGCGAAGCGGCTCAGGGCTTCGGTCACCTGGTCGACCGTCCAGGTGCCGGCAAGATCGGCCAGGGCCACAATCAGGGCTACCTTTTGCTTAGCCCGGCGCAGCTCGGCCTCGACCGCAGATTTCTCGGTCTCATCCTGCAATTCCACTTTGAGTCGATCGAGCGTTTCCTCTAAGAGTTTCTTCGGCCCATGCCTTAAAACCGCCTCGAAAAGTTCGATATCATGAAGGAGGCATCGACTCAGAAAGGGGCTGTAGGCGAATACCGCCCCCATGAGTCGCTCAACCTTGGGGTCTTTGGACTGCTCGCCGAGCTTCTCAGCGCGCCCGGACTCTGCCATTTTGGTTAGTCGGCTGGCCCAATCCTGCCAACCGGCTTCGGCTCGCTCAGGATGGGCGAGGACGGGGAGTAGGGCCTTGGACGTGAATAGAGACAATCGCGTCACCCGCTACGATCCGGTTTCGGGCAACACTGCGTGCCGCCCCGTCGGCGGTCAAGGACCGGTCTGTGTCGGTCGGCAAAGGGATGAGGCGAAGCCGTAATTGCTGAAACGAAGCGCTAAGATCGGCCTGGAGATCCTGCTAGGTGTCGTCGCCACCGCGGCGGTCGTGGTCGGCTTGCTGATATGGCGCCTGTCCAGCGGGCCCGTGACCCTCGATTTCCTGACACCCTATCTGGAGGCTGGCTTCTCCGACCCCGATCGCGGCGTCAATGTGCGCGTCACGAGCACCGTGCTGACTTGGGACAAGGAGGAAGGCGACCTCGACCTGAGAGCCCTCGATGTGAACGTGCGCGACCAGGAAGGCCGGCCCATCCTGTCGCTGCCGGACGTCGAGATCGGTTTCAGTTTGACCGCGCTGCTTTCGGGCACCCTGGCCCCGACCCGCGTCGCTATTGTCGGGGCTCGAATCACCGTGCTCCGGAAGGCCGACGGCAGTTTCCATTTCGGAGACGGCGACTCGGCAGAACCGGCGCCAGAGGAGGCGGCTCCGGAACTCGCCGGGATTATCCCTGAACTGCTGGCCGAATTGCAGGCGGAGCGCGATCCGAGCAGGGTCATGTCCTATCTGCGCGAGCTCAATATCCTCGACGGCCAGTTGCTGGTTCGCGACGAGCAAGCGGGCGTCGACTGGTGGGCCAAGTCGACCAACATTGGGATTCGTCGTGGTCCTACGGGACTCGCGGGCGAGCTTTCACTCGATATCGCTGAACCCAAGGAGATTTCCGGCGTGCGCGGCGCTTTCTCCTTTCACCGTGCATCCCAGCGCCTGGACCTGGTGGTCAATGTCGATGAGGTGCTGCTTTCCGATCTCGCCCTCCTGTCGCCGGACCTCAGCACGCTCGCCGGTGTGGACGTGGCCATGAAGGGGACCTTGATCTCCGCCTTCAACGCGCAGGGCCATGTCACCAACCTCGGATTCGACGTTTCTGGCGGGCCCGGTCAGATTGCCATCTCGGACCTCTGGCCGGCGCCGTTGCCGGTGCGATCCTTCAGGGCCCGCGGGGTCTTCGACGGTGCGGGCGATAAGATGCGGATCGAGGACGCGACCTTGTCCCTCGGCAGTGAATCCGACCTGGGCCCGCAGGTCGGCTTGGTCGGCAGCGCCGAGCTTCAGAGCGACGGCGTTGTCATCAAGGCCCGGGCAACCAGTCAGGCGATCGCGCTGGACGATCTGGCCAGCTACTGGCCCTTGGGCCTCAGCACCAATGCGAGGTCTTGGGTCACTGAGAACATCCGCAATGGACTGGCCGACACCGCCGAAATCAACCTCGACATCTTGATTCCGGACGACGCCGAGCAGGAGGTGCGGGCACGAGAAGTCTTCGGTCGGCTGACCTATAGCGATCTTTCGGTGCATTACCTGAGACCACTCCCGCCGGTGACCGAAATCAGCGGTGAGGCCACCTTCAATGCCAAGGAGTTCGTCCTTCATCCCAAAGGCGGCAGGCTTGGCGACATAGCCGTTCCAGAGGGTGAGATCACGATCACCGGTCTCGACGTCGTGGATCAAGACATCGACATCGACATCAAGGTGGTGGGGCCGCTCCGCGAGAAACTGGAGTTGCTCGATCACGAGCGCCTTGACCTGCTCAGCAGCATGGGCATCGAACCCGCCAAGGCCTCCGGGAAATCCGACGGCCGGCTGCGCCTGAGTTTTCCGCTTGAGTCTGATCTTTCCGTGGATGAGATCCGGGTCGAAACGGAAGCGACCCTGACCGACGTCAGCGTCGAGGGGATCCTGCTCGACAAGAGCTTGAGCGCGCCCCGGCTGCAACTCGTTCTCGACACCAAGAGCATGCAGATCAGCGGCCCAATTCGCCTCGACGACCTCGGCATGACGCTCGACTGGCAGGAGTTCTTCAGCTCGGACAGCCTGATCAGTTCGCGGATTGCTGCCAGGGTGCCGCGGGTCGAGGTCGCGGACTGGGCGTCCTTCGGCGTCGACGTGGTTCCCTATATCGAGGGGCCCTCCGTGACCCAGGTTGTCGTCACCGTCGATCGCAACGATCTGACCAGGGTTGAGGCCAGTTCTAATCTGCGCCTGGCGAGGCTGACCTTTCCAATTCTCAGCTGGAGCAAGCGGCCGGGCGCCGACGCGACCGCGACAGCAACGGTGGTCTTCGACAAGGGAGTCCTGGACAGAGTCGAGACTTTTCGTATCGATGCCGGTGACTTGCAAGGCGCCGGCAGCGTGGCCGTCGACCCGAATGACCGCAAAATCATAACCGTGAATCTGAAGGAACTGGCAGTCGGGCGAACCCGGCTCTCAAATGTTGTCGTCAGAGAAGGTGGTGAGGTGCTTCAGGTGGATCTGGGCACCGGGACAATCGATCTCAGCCCTCGTCTCAACGATGAGTCCGAGGGCCCGGAAGACCTGGAGCCAGCTGCCGAAGAGCAGCCCGCCGAGGTTGCAAAAGGCGAGGCGCCGCCGGCTGTACAGCCCTTCGACATCAAGGCCAAATGGCTCGATCGGGTTTACTTCGGGCCGGAAGAGTACTTGGAGAACGTCCGGCTTCGGCTGGTGCGCGCCGAGGGCGGCTGGGACAGAATGGAAATCGACGGCCAGGTTCCCGAGATCCTCGCCCGCCATCCGAAAGCACCGCCCCCGCCCGAGCCGCGCGCGAAGTCAAACGCGTTTGGCGGCAGGTTCGGCGAGGCACCCGAGGAGAGCTATGGGGATTCGGAAGCGGAGGCCGATCGAGGCCCGGTGACGCTTAACTTGCGTTTGGTTCCAGTCGAGGACGGCACTCGCCGTTTGGCGGTGCGGTCTCGCGATCTGGGCGCAATTCTCCGCGCTCTCGCCATCGAACCCAGCATCGACGGCGGCAAGCTGGAGGTCACGGGTGAAACCGAAAGCCCGGACCCTGCCAGTCCGATCAAGGGCCGGATCGAGGCCGACGGATTTCGGGTCTATGACGCGCCGATTTTGGCCAAGGTGCTGACCGTGGCTTCGCTGACCGGGATTCTCGAATCCCTCGGTGGTGAGGGTCTCGTCTTCGACCGGGTGACCGGCGACTTTACCTACGAGGAAGATCGCCTTTCGACGGAACTGCTTCGCGTTTACGGCACCTCGCTCGGAATCACCACGCAGGGCGAGGTGGATCTCGGACGCGGCTGGATCGATGTCGAGGGCACCGTCGTGCCAGCCTATTTCCTGAACCGAATCCTCGGGGCCATCCCGATCATCGGCAACATCCTGACCGGCGGCGAAGGCGAAGGCCTGATTGCATTCACCTACGAGGTGGAGGGGCCGAGCGACGACCCCGAAGTCAGCGTCAATCCGCTCGCGGCGCTCACGCCCGGCTTTCTGCGGGGCATCTTCGACATCTTCGACAGCGATGGCGACGATTCACGGCCCAGCGATGACATGACCGCGCTGCCGTCGGGGCGTGGCGACCGTTAAAGCGGCATCTCCCGTTCCTCGGCAGAAAGCGAGGGATCAGGCGATCCGGACCAGGGCGTGACGTTTTTTCCCGGCCGATAGCTTGACGACACCGTCGCTGTTGCGGTCGTCCAGGGTGACCACCCGGGCCTCGTCCTCGATTCTCTGGTCGTTGATCCTGGCGCCGCCGCCCTTGATCAGCCGCCTGGCCTCGCCGTTGCTTTTGGTCAGGCCGCTGCGGCTGAACAGCTCGTAGGCCGGCAGGCCGGCCGACAGATCGGCCGCCGACAGCTCCAGGCTCGGGAGGGCTTCGCCGAGGCCGCCCTGCTCGAAGGTCTTGCGCGCGGTCTCGGCCGCCGCCGACGCGGCGGCGTCGCCGCGGCAGAGCCGGGTCGCCTCACGGGCGAGAATTTTTTTTGCCTCGTTGATCTCAGCCCCCTCGAGTGCTTCGAGGCGGGCGATCTCGGTCTCTGGCAGCTCGGTGAAAAGGCGCAGGAAGCGGCCGACGTCGGGGTCCTCGGTGTTGCGCCAGAACTGGTAGTAGTCGTAGGCCGAAAGCCGCTCCTCGTTCAGCCAGACCGCGCCCTCGGCGGTCTTGCCCATCTTGGCGCCCGAGGCGTTGGTGATCAGAGGCGTGGTCAGGCCATAAAGGACCGTCTGCTCGACCCGGCGGCCGAGTTCGACTCCGTTGACGATGTTGCCCCATTGATCCGAGCCGCCCATCTGCAAGCGGCAACCGTGACGCCGCGCCAGCTCCACGAAATCGTAGGCCTGCAGGACCATGTAGTTGAACTCCAGGAACGACAGCGGCTGCTCCCGTTCCAGGCGCAGGCGGATGGAATCCATGGTCAGCATGCGGTTGACCGAAAAGTGCCGGCCGTAGTCTCGCAGGAAGGCGATGTAGTTGAGCTCGTCCAGCCACTCGGCATTGTCGATCATGACAGCGTCCGTCGGTCCGTCGCCGAAGGTGAGAAATTGGGCGAAGATCCGCCGGATGCTCTCCTTGTTGCGTTCGATGCCCTCGAGGTCGAGCAGCTGGCGCATTTCGTCCTTGCCCGAGGGATCGCCCACCTTGGTCGTGCCGCCGCCCATCAGGACGATAGGCCGGTGTCCCGTCTGCTGCAGCCAGCGCAGCAGCATGATCTGAACCAGGCTGCCGACGTGCAGGCTGCTCGCGGTGAGGTCGTAGCCGATGTAGGCGACGATACGCCCCTGGCTCGCTTCTTGATCCAGGCCCTCCAGGTCCGTGCACTGATGGATGAAGCCGCGCTGGTCGAGGGTGCGCAGAAAATCGGATCGCAGCTTGCTCATGTTGGCCGAGGGGCTCCCGATGGACGTCCGGCTGCGTGCCGGGGCGGCGCTGCCATATCACAATCCCGCCGCCGTCTCAAACGCCTGGCCGCGGCCAAGCAATCCTCGCGCGCGGGTCGCTGCCGTCTTGTCTTCCCCGTCTGGAATCTAGGGCTATCGTGCGGCGGCGACGGCGCTGCTCTCGGCCTTGGCCAGGTAGTCCTCGACGTGGCCGTTCAGCTGATCCATCTGCTCGGTGAAGAAGTGATTGGCCCCGGGGATGACCCGGTAGTCGATCGTGATGCCGCGCTGCTGCGAGAGCTTGTCGACCAGCTTGGCCACCGCGGTTTCGGGAACGATCTCATCCCGGCTGCCCTGGATCACCAGACCCGACGACGGGCAAGGCGCGAGGAAGCTGAAGTCGTATTGGTTGGCCGGTGGGGCCACGGATACGAAACCGGCGATCTCGGGCCGGCGCATCAGCAACTGCATCCCGATCCAGGCTCCGAAGGAAAATCCGGCGATCCAGCAGGCCGAGGCGTTCTCGTTGATCGACTGCAGCCAGTCCAGGGCCGAGGCGGCGTCCGAGAGCTCGCCCTCGCCGCGGTCGTAGATGCCCTGAGACCGCCCGACGCCGCGGAAGTTGAAGCGCAGCACCGAGAAGCCCTGGCGGGCGAAGGCATGGTAAAGATTGTAGATGACCTTGTTGTTCATGGTGCCGCCGTGCTGCGGATGCGGATGCAGCATCAGGGCGATCGGAGCGGTTGGCGCCTTGCTGTGCTGGTAGCGTCCTTCCAGGCGACCTTCAGGTCCGTTGAAGATCACGTCAGGCATCGGCGGTATCCATGAGTTTGCTTCACGTCAGGATCTAGGAAAACTCAGCGTAGATATCGGGTCTCGCGGCTGGTGTTACCAGTGGCCGAGGGTTAAACTTGAGAAAATTACTCGGACAAACCATATCCGACCCGATATGTTTTCGAAGGCCGGGGGCGAGCTCTCCGGGAGGTCTCACGGGCGCGGATCATAGCACGACGGGTAAGGCGATGTTCAAGTTCCTGGTGGAAGAGATCGACTCGATCATGCGCCGTGATCCGGCGGCGCGGTCTCGTTTCGAGGTCGCGCTCTGCAATCCCGGTTTTCAGGCGATTCTGCTTTATCGCGTGGCCAACGCTGCCTGGCGCCGCGACTGGCACCTCACCGGTCGCTTCCTCTCGCAGGCCGCACGCTGGTTCACGGGGATCGAGATCCACCCCGGCGCCAGCATCGGTCGCCGCCTGTTCATCGACCACGGAATGGGCGTGGTGATCGGCGAGACCAGCAGCATCGGCGACGACGTCACGCTTTACCATGACGTCACCCTGGGCGGCGTGGCGCCCAGCGTCGACAGCGACAGCCAGCGCAACCAGAAGCGCCATCCGACCCTGGAGCACGGCGTGATCGTTGGCTCTGGGGCGCAGATCCTGGGACCGATCACGGTCGGCAGCAACGCCAGGGTCGGCGCCAACGCGGTAGTGACCAAGGACGTACCGTCCTGTGGGACCGTGGTCGGCGTACCCGGCAAGGTGATTCAGCCGGCGGCCAAGCGGGAAGAGCAGCCGGCTTTCGTCGCCTACGGCACGCCGACGGGCGATCTGCCCGACCCGGTGGCGCGGGCGATCGAGGGCCTGCTGGACGAGGTTTCTAGTCTGCGCGCCCGGGTCGCCGAGCTGGAGGCTCGAAGCGATGCCGGCGGCGAGGTTGACGGCCTGGGTGTCGATCCGGCGGCCGCCGACGAAGGTGGTGCCGATGCCCCCCAGGGCAAATGCTGATGACGAGCGCTTGAGCGCGCAGTTGGAGGATAGGCGGTGAAGCTCAGCACCAAGGGACGCTATGCGGTGATGGCGATGGTCGACTTGGCGGCCCAGAGCGACGGCAAGCCGATTGCCCTCTCCGATATCGCCGAGCGGCAGGAGATCTCTCTGTCTTACCTGGAGCAGCTCTTTGCGAAGCTGCGCCGCGGCGGCCTGGTCCGCAGTGTTCGCGGCCCCGGCGGCGGCTATCTGCCGTCGCGACCGCCCGAGGAAATCCGTATCTCGGACATCATCCTGGCGGTCGACGAGCCGATCCGGACGACACGCTGCACGCCCGGCCAGCCGCTCGGCTGTCGCAGCAACAAGAGCCGCTGCGCGACCCATGACCTTTGGGAAGAACTGGGCAACCAGATCTACCTCTATCTGAGCTCGGTCACCGTGGCCGACGTGGTCGATCGGCGGGTGCTCGGGACCAGCAGCCTGCTGGCCGGCGACGGCCCGGTGGTGGCCGCGGAGTAGCGGCCCGCGACGGCCGCGTAGCGGCCCGGTGACAGCCATGGCCCGATCCGTCTACCTGGACTACAACGCCACCGCGCCGCTGCGCCCGGAGGCCGCGGCCACCCTGGAGGCGGCCTTGCGGGAAACCGGCAATCCTTCGTCCGTGCACGGGTTCGGACGCCGGGCCCGGCGCCGGGTCGAGGACGCGCGCGAGGCCGTGGCGGCCCTGGTCGGGGGCCAGCCCGCCGGTGTCGTGTTCACCAGCGGCGGCAGCGAGGCCAACAACCTGGCCCTTTCCGGGCTGTCAGCCGGCCGGATCCTGGTCTCGGCGGTCGAGCACGACTCGGTTCTGCAGGCCGCCCCCGAGGCGCAGCTTCTGCCGGTCGACCGCCAGGGCCGGATCGATCTGGACGCTCTGAGCGAGGCCCTGGCCGAGAACGGCGAGGCGGCGGGGCCGACCTTGGTGTCGGTGATGCTGGCCAACAACGAGACCGGGGTGATCCAGCCCGTCGCGGAGATCTCCGCCCTGGCCCGGGCACGGGGCGCTCTCGTCCATTGCGACGCCGTTCAGGCGGCCGGAAGGTTGGATATCGATCTCACGGCCCTGGGGGTATCGGCCG
>JAAUXU010169995.1_pt1 | contig 15730 bp, 13 predicted proteins | sample 7278151 | NCBI WGS metagenome assembly JAAUXU01 (sample SAMN14350113, study PRJNA611818) | marine sediment metagenome | isolation source: surface marine sediment (1.8m) | place: French Polynesia: Moorea | collected 2018-08 | reverse complement strand
GTCGAACATCTTCTTCGCCACTACATCCAGCACTAACTCTGCGTCCAGGTTCTTGACGAGCTCCTCCAACTGGGTCCTGGCCATAGGGATGACGGGGATAGACAGTTCGGGCATTTTCTTTCCCGACGCCGACACCATCAACGCCGCTGATGGCGTAGCTTTAGGGGGAGGAGGTGGTGGCGGAGGAGGAGAAGGCCGAGTTTCTTCTGACGGACCATGGCTGGGAAAAAGCTTCACGTGTCTGTTCATTTTGCGATCACCGAGATAAATCTTCTGACACACACGACAACGGTACCGCTCCGGCACGTGAAACTTCCGCTTCGGCCTGGCTTCAATCGCCTGCTCCGGAGCGGGCGTGTCCTTCACCTGCACCTTGTAGCTGACTGCTTCGTCCTTGGCCATTGGTGGCTTCGACATTCTTCCAGATCTAGTCCGAGAAGGCACACGGTCACTACCACTACCTCCTTCCTCTTCCTCTTCTTCATTTATGTCCAACTTAACAGCTCTGTCGGAAACGATGTCTTTCTCCACGGAGTGGAGCTGCGCCACAGTCAAACCAAATTCCTTCTTCAGCATTTTTGCGTGGACCTCTGGCCTCTCCAGCCTCGCCTCGGTTTTTCGCGGACGGCCTCGCTTTTTGCTGCTCTTCAAGCGCCGCTTTCTTGAAGTCATCGACTTGAGAAGGCGCTCGTTCGAGTAGAAGTTCTCCATGTTGCCCTCTCCGATGTTTTCATGAGCTTCGCCGTAACTGTCTTGGTCGCTAGAGTCTGCCCTATGAGCAGAACTATTTAGTCGCTGTCCGTTCTGTTCCTCTTCTTCCTCCTCGTCCAGATCCTCCGGGAAGAGAACTTTGTAGACGATCTTACCGCCCTTATCCTTGTCGACGACAATCTGAGTCTCTTGCGGAGAGAGCTCTGGCCTGGCTTTCTTTAGAATGTTGGCCACCTGTGTGAGCTGCACGTTGCTCAGAGGCTGCATGCTATGGAAGCTGGATCCTCTCTGAATGAGCTGGATCGGATTCCCTGGCGCGCCCAGGGGAATGGACGTAGAGGTCGACGTCGCCATTGTCATGGCCACCGGGGCGGGATTCTTGACTGGAGCGGTCTTTGGTAAAATTAAGGGCACCGAACTGAGGGCCCTGGGGGCGGGCTTGGGTAAAACTGGCTTAGGAAGCAACATGGGCTTTTTCTGTTCTTTTGACTGGACCACGCTGGGGGACATCACTGGTCGCATGGAAGTGAACGGCATAGACTTGGCGGGCGAATGTGTCACGACCTTCCTGCCGAAGATTGTGGGGCGCGAGGACTTGGCCGCCAACAACGGCATCTGCTTTAAATGAGGCTGGCGTGTCGGCGACGGATCCTTCGCTGCACGAATAGCGTAAGTCAGTTCCCCATCGGATCTTGTCTGTGGGAGCAAAAATGTCTCCTTTGTCAACGAAAGAGTGGGGGTCGCCTTCTCAGACTTTGTCCCCGGGTTCTGCTTTCGCGGGAACTTCCTCGTGGCGACAAGTGGAACACTGGTTGAAGTCCGCTGTATTTGTTGAGCGGAAGGCGCTAGGCGAAGAGTTCCGTCAGGGGCCCTGAACACTGTGAGAATGCCTCCTTGTTCATTCGCGGGAATACCATTCCCTGCGGCCAGAGAGACAGCGGTCGACGTGTTGGTATCAACAGCGGCCACGGCAGCCAGCTCTTCTAGGAGTACCTCGTTTGATGTCACCGCCATGGGCTCACCCGCCGAGGTCGTCGGTGTGTCCAACAGAAAGGACAGATCCGCTCCGGCCTCAAATCCCTGGGGTGTCGGGATAGTGGGGGCCGCCAACTGCGTCGTGGTCAGCACGTCTGAGGAGTCCACCTCTTGCAAAGCCTGTTGGAGGATGTCGCTGCCGAAGAGGTTCTCATCGGAGAAGAGCATCTGGGTTGCACCGCCATCGACTATGTAGAGCGTGGACGCCGCCGAAGGCTTTGACCTTCCGGCGTCGGACGAATCCATGAAGGATTTCTTTGTTTTTCCTTCTCGCTCACTGTTCTTTCCCGTATTTTTGCACACAGGGAAACTGTGGAGTGCAACGCAGCTGCAGCCCTGGGCAACGGTGACCAGCGGAGGCGTGACACCAGACAGGAGAAGAGGGTGCTTTGCAAAACTTTTGGGTGACTTTTTACCACATCCCTGGCACCACACCTGGCAGCTCTACAGATGACTGCAGACTCACGACCACAGAGAATCATAGGAATGAAGATCTCACTGAGAAGGACGTTATGATTCACCAGAGGGCATCAAATAGAGAGATGAATCAAGCTTAAGATAACATGTCATTGATGTTATTTCCTGGTCACATATGAGAAGTTGTTGCACAACGCAAAATCAACAGATTCTAAAAGGTCTCAAGCCAAATGCATACTTCAATATATTATGACAACCTTACTGTTCCGGCTTCAATGTCTTATCGTCAGAGGGTATCAAGTCTTCCTCCACGGGTCAACTCTTCAGAAGAAACCAGCGGCAAAGATGGCATCAACGTTGCTACCATTGTCAATCATGTCACCGGCGCTGAAATCTGACACCTCAGCTTTAAGGACTGCCCATGCTTATTTGAACGCAAACTGCCGATGTACGTTCGGAGCGTCGTTGTCAAGCAAGCGACAAGCAGCCAATGACCGTATGCAGTGACACATTGCAGAGCTCCTCATGTGCAGTTAGTACACACCTGCAGAATTGCAATTTTGTATCTTGGACAAGCACCAGTTACACCCACGACGAAGGCCTTTGTCTGTGACACTTTATCCGTCCGTCCAGGTGTTGTCCTTGCTTCACCGGGCAACATCCGGCGGATTTTTACTTCTCGCGTATAGCAAGCAGGTTGACCGGGACTCACGAACACGCCGGGGCAGACGCCAGGATTCACCACCATGACGATCGCTAGGATGGCGCCAAATTTTAAATGTCAGATAGGCTTCCACAACAGGACAATACGTCGTTCTTTCAACCACTTGTCTAGGGCCCCAGGAATGAGTGGAGCTCCGCCTTTTACATGGCTGGTGGCATCTCCCAGTTCGGCTACTTCACCTGCCTGGCCCTTGGCTACACGGAGCTTGAGGGCTTTTGCCAGTGCAACACATGCCATGTACGTGGAGGAAGTGATCCAGTCGAGTGTCATAGAAAAGTCTGATGAAGTAGGAGTACTGGACAAAGAAACCAAGTTTGCAGCTTAAGCTATACTCAAAATTTTATTCCAATTGTGCTTCTGAGGAGTAACAAAATAAATGAGTTTCATTATTAAATTCTAGTCATCCCGTCACTGGAAAGAGCCAAAACAGTTAAAATTGTAGATCCGGACTGTGAACAATTCCGGGTTAACGTAACAACTTCGACAACAAGCAACTTTCATTTGGATAAGAATGTCTCATCTGACAACAAAGCTATCACATAGTAACAATTCTGACGGTAGAGGAGTTTCTAACAATAATTTTGACAATGATTTCTTCCTAGTGAACTAAACTAAACAGCTGGGCTTTCACGGATGACGGAGCCACCCAGTCTTGCCCTCTTTTTGGTCGGTGTCTCCCTCTTCTGGGTGGACGATCTCTTGGACCCCTTCTGCTTCCGCTCCGCCACCTGCATCTTCTCCGTCGCTTTCACGAGAGAGACTACGTTAAGCCTATCCATGAAGTTCCGTCCAAGGTACTTTGGCGCAAAAGTCTTGCTCAGGAGAGCGATGTCAATCTTACCGGTACTCATCGCAACCACCTTGTCATCAGTCAGTTTCTCAAAGATGGCTTCGGCCAGGCCCTCGTCGCAGCTCAGGAGGCCGGCAATGTCCTCTGGTTGACAGTGCGTCCTCCCCTTGTGGGTGCAGTAAAAGAGGACTCTACGGTAAAGGCAGGTGTTGGTCACTGGGCGCCCCGAGCGCCTCATCTTGCCTAGTTTGAAGTCAGTGCACTTGATCTCGCTATCGTCATTCTTCAGGGCGAGGTCGCATGTGTCGCACACGTGGTCGCCGGGAGAAGGAATCTGCGTCTCGGTGAAGATCAAGAAGCACTCGCCGTGCTGCATCGTGCCGCAGAGGCTGCATTCCAGCATCAGAGGAACTTTATCATCGACGCCACAGGGGCAGACCACTTGGCCACGGTGATCGGGCAGCAGATCCTGGCAGTTGCTGTGGTTGCTTTCAAGCTTTGGTTCAGTCTGAGGTGTCGCCTGGATTGGAGGAGTTATCAGGGAGGATTTGATTTTGACTGAGAATTCGTGAAAGTCGGTCTTGACGGATGGAAGATCCACACTCTCAACATCGTTGCTGACTGTATACCTCACATCGCTCTCTTGAAAGCCCTCTGGATGGTAGTCGGCCGGGGTGCGATCCTCGTAGTACTCCAGCTTAATCTTTAGATAAGCCTCCTCCGGCAGTAGATCCATCTTGCTCGTCACCTCGACAAGCTTGCTGAGGAGAGCCACAGTATGTTGGTAGAGAGCTTTCTGCTTGTTGCCCTTATTCTTGCTGTCTCCAGCCGCCGTATCAAATAACAGTCTCTTCGTCTTGCCATCTGAGTCGTCCTCAGCGTTCGTATCATGACCGTCTCTTCCTGCCTCCAGAGTGACGAGGGCATCCTCGCCGTTGTAGGCGAACTGAAACGTATACATCTCGAGGGTTTTCTCCGAAGCCATAGGCTCGGCGGTGACGGCTAGGATGAGCTCTCGGAGATATTGCTTCTCGACTGCGTCCATGGCGCTCCTAATCCAGCGGCACAGGTTTTCGCCCTTCTTGACGCCGCTTTTGCCGTTCAAAAGCTTAAGTCGCAGATGGTCCAGGTTCTTCTCCCAGAAGGCGTCCTCGGGCAGCGACGATCGCAGGTACATGATGGTCGAAACCCCGACGGCCACCAGCTTTTTGACGAAAGTGAGCGACTCGGCGCTAGTCTCGACACTGGCCGGAAACAAGTCGCTCCAGTCGCCGGCCAGGATCTTCATCTGGTCGCGGTTGCGACGAGCCATGGCAGTCGCAGCGGCCATGGCGAGGACGAAGACTTAAGTGGGACGGAGGATTCGGGAGAAAGAAGCGACTTTGAGCGAGCTTTCGGAAACAAGATTACAAAGTAAAATTCCTATTTTTCCCAAGGTTTAAACTTTTCATAAGAATTTCCGCCTCCTAGCGTTGCCACTGATCTAGAGAAACTCGGAAGGCTGAAGAGACTTTCAGCCTCAAGTGACTTTCAAGCAGCAATCACCATGGAAAGTAACACTTCATCGTGATTTACTTCTAATTACCACTTGCCGGCCTCCGGAAGGCTTGGAGCTTTGCGGCGGCTTCAAACATTGGTACGTACACATGTGGCAACCCTTTGCCCGACCAGGCAGAACAGGCAGACTGAGGTGCTGATGCAGCTGCTTACTAAACAGCTCAGTAGTAGGAAAGAGAAGCAAAAGTGAATGAATCGGCAAAATTAACGCCAGGCGTCGTTCAAGAAAGCATCTTTAAGTCCTCTAACATGGGCAAGGACTACCTGGGCAAGGACATGCGCCGAGCGCGCGCCCCGGACGACAAGGACACGGAGGAGAAGGACTTTAAGACACTGGACGAGGGCGATATCAGGCTGCTCAAGACATACGGCCAAGGTCCTTACTCGAAGTCGCTCAAAGCTGTGGAGAAGGACATTGCCGACATCACGAAACGCGTCAATGAGCTGGCCGGGATCAAGGAGTCCGACACTGGTCTGGGGCCGCCGGCCCTCTGGGACTTGGCTGCCGACAAACAGACCTTGCAGTCGGAGCAGCCGTTACAGGTAATGAAGGGAGTGCCTTGAAATTGCCTGTGAGTGCACAGTCATATAATTTTTTATCTTGCAGGTGGCTCGGTGCACCAAGATCATCAACGCCGATTCCGACGACCCAAAGTACATTATCAATGTGAAGCAGTTTGCCAAGTTTGTGGTGGATCTGGCCGATCAGGTCGCGTCCACAGACATCGAAGAGGGAATGCGAGTGGGCGTCGATAGAAACAAGTACCAGATTCACATTCCCCTGCCCCCCAAAATCGACCCCTCGGTCACCATGATGCAGGTGGAGGAAAAACCTGGTAAGTGACGCCTCTTGCTGTACACTTTTTGGCGTTGAAAGCGTTTCAGCCGTCCAAGTAGATCGACAGAAGAGTGATGTTAAGCGCCCGAAATGCATAACTAATTTCTTTTTCGTTTAGACGTGACCTATTCTGACGTGGGCGGCTGCAAGGAGCAGATCGAGAAGCTCCGCGAGGTGGTTGAAACTCCTCTCTTGCATCCCGAGAGGTTCGTCAACTTGGGCATCGAACCACCCAAGGGAGTCCTGCTTTACGGGCCGCCCGGCACAGGAAAGACTCTTTGTGCCAGGGCTGTGGCGAACCGGACGGACGCATGCTTCATCAGGGTGATTGGGTCAGAGCTGGTACAGAAGTACGTGGGTGAGGGCGCCCGAATGGTGCGCGAGCTCTTTGAGATGGCCAGGACCAAGAAGGCTTGTCTCATCTTCTTCGACGAGATTGACGCTGTCGGAGGGGCGAGGTGTGCTTTGAGACTTAAAACGGTTAATTCTTTATTTTATCGTTATTATTATGACTTTTAGATTCGACGACGGCGCCGGGGGTGACAACGAAGTCCAGCGTACCATGCTGGAGCTGATCAACCAGCTGGACGGATTTGATCCCCGGGGAAACATCAAGGTGCTGATGGCCACAAATCGCCCGGACACTCTCGACCCTGCTCTGTGTAGACCCGGACGCCTGGACAGGAAGGTCGAATTTGGTCTGCCAGACATGGACGGGAGAGCAAACATATTTAAGATCCACGCCAGGTCCATGTCGGTGGAGAGAGACATAAGGTAACAGTTTTAGGGCTATCGTGGTGACTTCTTATTAAGACATTACTTTTGTTGGAAAGGCTCAAACAGCCTCAAAGCATGCAGAAGCAGAGTTCTTTTCAAACGAAGTTTGCCAAGGTTTCTTGGCCCTGAAAGTTACAGAAATGTGTTAAGTCCACTACTAGAATCATAACTGAATTACGAGGAATTTCTCTCTTTCTCCTTTTAAAGTATCACCTAAAACACTTGTTCCAGATTTGACCTGCTGGCTCGACTCTGTCCCAATTCGACCGGCGCAGAGATCCGTTCTGTCTGTACTGAGGCCGGGATGTTCGCCATCCGCGCTAGGCGTAAGGTGGCTACTGAGAAAGACTTCCTGGATGCCGTCAACAAGGTCATCAAGGCCTACGCAAAGTTCTCAGCCACGCCCAAGTACATGACATACAACTAAGTAGACTGTGAAGTGTCGCTCGGTAACATTTTGGTAAAAAAGAGAAATACACAGGTAACAATAAGAAGTCATGAAATCTCCCTTTATTCAAAGTCATCGAGGACATTTCCATGAACTTGGAGGGGCAAGACCATGGAAGCGTGTAAAAGCTTGGGTAACATTTTCTCTTTATCGCCCGGCCTCTGGCCTCTCCATGAGCAACTGATTCTTCAGCTTCTGCATCATCTCCTCCAACTGGGAAAGGTAGTGGAGGGTGTCTTCTTGGCTCCGGCAGCGGCCTTTTCCCAGTTGGTCTAACCCTAACCCTGCTCCGTGACCCGCAACCCATGACACAACCAGCTGTGTGTCGTGTCGAAGAAAGAAAGAAAGAAAGAAAGGAAACTTCCGTTTCCGGTCGCGACACCCCCGTTCTGTCCTCAGATGAACGAAACAGCCTTCTAAGATCATCAGTCAAATAAGGTGTCTCTGAAGCTTTAGGACGAGCTCCAGTATCATACATTAAACGTACTGTTGACGTTCGGCTACGGGTCAAAGCCTGGGAGGGCTGAGTCGAAATAGAAATTTGCTCTGAAGTACTCACTCTTTCTGGAATTGGCCGCGCCGGCGAGGGCGCTGGGTCAATTTTCGCCCAGATTTCCAGTATTACTTGCAATTTGGTAAGCTCTTCTACGAGTGGCTTGGGATTCTCCAGCCTACTGTAGAGATCTGAGCTGGTCGTTTCCCATGCTTCCCAGGCCGTGTCCACCCACGAGTTACGCGCTTGAGGCGGCCAGAACTCGGGCGGACCCTTCTCATCTCTTTGCTTTGCAAGATTCGTAAGAATGGCACACTGATCAGCGTGATACTTCAGGTCTTTGCATATCCTTCTGTTAGTTGGAAGATCAAGATCATACTCCTTCTTCAAATGCTCAGTCACTTTGGCGTGAGAGCTCCATAAAAACTCAGCCAAATGCTCCCCTTTAGCTGGTGGATCCACATCTGGATCCAACTCGGGTATGTCCCCCCCTGTCGCCATGTCAGACAGTTTCACTCATATCAAATCAGCCGCATCACTCGAGCCCCACGTTGGGCGCCAACTTGTCCGTACGAGACTGTATTACGTAAGCAACCTGGACAATGTGCTCAAGAATTAGAGCTAAGTACACTTATGCTAGACCTTAAGGTTACGTGCCGCGGAGCTCGAGTGAGTAGCTGAACTTTAATTTAAAGGAATGCACCCGTTCTTACAGTATTAATAGAAGTATAATTTGGCATCTAGTTCTGGAAAATGAGTCAGCGTGATCTTAATACTAACTTAAATGGTAGTTGACATAGACATGAACATAGACATGAACTGGTCGACTGGAAAGACTGAACCTGAGCTCAAGACCCATCAGATCTTAGTCACAAGCCTGCCCCTTCACCTCGCTCCCCGTCCTGTCCATCATGTAGAAGTAGTCGAAGTCGTTGGCCTCCTCGCTCCCCGTCCACGCAACGCTTGATGTCAGTCCCGTAGAGACTCAAAACGGTCTCCACCTATCGGTCGGCGTCCCCGCCTTCCAGTGAAACCCCCAAGAGTAGTGGTAGAAGATGAAGATGGCGATGTTGCTGGCTTCGATGCCGTAGAACGAGTGACAGAAGTTCACGATGTGGCGAGGCACGAGGCATAAGTACTCAAAGTACATGAGCAATATCCAGTCCAAACCTTTCGACCAGCTCTTATCGCACAATAGTACGATCCATTACAGTAGAACACACACTTTACAAACTGTACAGTAAGAACACGATTTATCTTAAAGCTACCCAATGTACTGCGCATGCGCGTGTACACAGAAAGAGAGACAGAAAGAAAGAAAGAGAGAAAGAAAGAGAGAGAGAAAGAGAGAAAGAAAGAAAGCCCAACAAAAGAATATTTTAATTCTAATAGAACCTGGCAATGGCAGTGGTGGCAATTGGGTGCCAGTAATAGTGACCGTGGCGGTAATGGTGGTGGTCCCTCTACCCCTTCAACTTCCTTGTTCACCCACTTAATATTGGTCAACGGCGGCGGCGACAGCAGGGACTTTCCTTATGCCAAATGAAAGGGGCAACCAAATCACAGCTCCAGAGCTGATCAATACACAACCACTCGACTGCTGGCACCTTCCCACGTGTTGACGTCTTCTCAACGTTCGTCATGAGCCTCTCGGAAGCCAGCAAAATGAGCATCTGGAACAAGCTGGGGAGTTTTCCATACAGCGCCAGATTCTCCTGCGCTGGAGCAGATGAAGGCGAGAAAGTCGCGCACTCCGGACCAAAATGCCCCTGCAGATCTGGTCCGCATACATGTGGGAGGCAGCAGACAAGATGTAAGAAATATACCTATCAAGTGGAGAAATTCATAGAAGCAGCAGCTGCGAAATTCTAAGCCGCCAAAAATGCTGCCATCCTTCAACACCAGAAGCTGCCAACTGTCAAACTCGCCGCCAAGGGAAAGAAAGCAGACAAAATGCCCACAGCATCTCCAAGAGTCCGGCCCTACTGTTCCACCCTTCACATGTGTACAGAGATTCGTTGGGCGCCCAGCAACGCCGCACTCAATAACCTTAATCACCACCCTCGAGGCCGTCGAGGTCGTAGGGAGTAGGTGGAATAGCACGTTTCATTTATTATGGTTTTGGCGCCATCTCTTTTCTTGTTCTCGCCCAGTTCGTTGATGTCGCATTCTCCACCAATAACTCCCCCTTCCCGTGCTCAAGAACTTTTCACATTGCAGGATCTTTACGACAGCGAGGACGACTTCATGTCCGAGAACCATCCTCCCCAAAATTCTCCCAGCAAAAATAGATCGAAGCCGCCTTTGGTCCGTTCTAGTCGTACCCCATTGTCTACGCTTCAGCAGTCGTCCATCCAGAATTTCGCGAAGCCTCCGCAGAAGTCCTCTTCGCCGCCGGCGAAGAAGCTTAAGCCGAGGCAGTCGTGGTCCATGTGAGTATCCTCATGCCACCTGAGGGGCGTGATGCTTACACTCGTACGTACGAGCAACTGGCACGATTGGTCTTCGAGACCTTGCTGGCTGGGTAGATTGAGCTGTGTTGTGGCTGTAACCAATGGGCTTGACAGTGGACGAGTCGGTGTCCATTGAGCTGCCCTGATTGCACTCCTGCCATGTCCTCGTTACAGATTCCGCCAGTTCATACAGACAAGTTCGAGGTCTCGCTCCACGACTCCTTTTCCCAAGCTGGATTGGGCCGACGGGCAGGAATTGTGGCTCTTGGTGACTAAGACTTCCAACTTCCGTTAACTTCAAGTGTTGATTGCAGTTTCACCACGCACTGAAATTCGTCTGCCAATGATAGCCATGCTGCCGTCGAACATTTGCATTTGGGATTTCACTGCTCCTCCTCACACTGCGCCATTTGCACGCGCCAGCGGTCCCTCGGCCCAGAACAAGAGCAGCCAGCCTTTGTGCAAGGACGAATAAGTCCCAGTCATTTTCCTGCGTCTTCCAATTCAGAGCAAATAACAGTCCTTTCCTAGCAGGCCAGCTACTCCTGCCATGTCACTCCTTTTGGAGGTTCACTCATTTTGGACCCACGGAACCCGTTGACCTTCCATATCCTCTGTCTGTCTGTGCTCAGGCAGTGTCGTCTCGTCCATGCCTACAGGTCTCTCACTGGCCTACCGGCGACAAAGCCAACTTCGTGAGCGCGCGCTACTCCGGCCTGGCCTTCGCACGCGCCATGCTGCTCGTGGATTTGGTAACCCTGGACGCGGGATCACTGGCATTCAAGAACTCCATCTTGGCGGCTGCGGCTCTGGCGCTCACGGGCAGCTCCGGGCGACTCGGCGCCTGCGCTGTATCGGACGGCGAATTGGCGTCTTGTGCCAATTTGCTCTCGGCGCACGCGGCCGCCCTCAGGGAGGTCGAGGCCGCACTGCAGCCCTGCAAGGCGCTCCATAACATCGCCCTGGAGGACCAGCACAACATCCAGACGCACACTTTCGCTCTGGCATTCCTCGACCGTGCCCAGGTAATGTGCCTTCATCTGCAACCAAGCAAGCAAGCCAAGGAACAATCTGATCACTTATCGCTTGCATCAGTACCAACCACTGCATTCAACTCTTGGAAGCTGAAACAGTTGGCAGTGCACAAGGTGTTGTCAAGGCCTGATCCTCTAAAGAAGTCTCGTATTGTTTTTACAGGAGAGGTCCACGAGTGGCCGCGAGTCCCCCGAGGCGTCGTCTTTGTCTTGCTTTCCCGTAGAAATGACGCCACCTGAAACGCAAGGGGACAGACTTTTGAGGCCAGATCCGTGGACTGAGAAAGACAAAGAAAGCTCGACTGTCTTCATCTCTCCGCAGACTCCAACGAGTTGCTCAAAGTAGTAGATGAAGTGATCTCGGTAGTCTCATGAGAAAAAAGATACGCTTACACCGAAAAAAATAGCAATACTTTAGTCAATCCATGACGAAATTGTAATTAAGAAGTCCTAGATAGATCACGAGTCTAAGTTTTTTTTAGGCGAAATAAACTGTGAGTATCAAGTCTGATGTTCGGGATGCGACCACTTCAATGGACCACACTGTCCACAACAGAGCGCGCGTTGACACTAGCGGACTTTCCGGACGAACACTTCGTGCCGGAAAACCACAAGGTCCTGCTCTGCTAGAACCTTTTCAAGTTCCTGCCGGTTGTCGAACAAAAAAGCCCCTACAATGTTGCCACGAAGACCCATGATGGGAAGGGCACTTCAGGGCTTTTGCCCCGTCCGTTTGGGCCTCCAATCATGGAATCATTGGCGAGTGAAGGACATACACGTTGAGTAACTCCCCGGGATCCTGCCCACATGTTGCCTGGGACCCTGCCTCTATAGTGATCATGGTAAGAGATGGAGCGGGCAAACTTTTGCGTAGTCATCATATTTCTTTTTGGCGAATTCGACAAAACGTCGTTAGTAAAAGTTTTAGAGGATGACTCCAGGATCCCAAACATGTAGAAATCTTGGCCATGTGTTGACATCTCGCCATTCTACGAACGATCGTTGCGTGGACTTTAGAAGGGCTTCAATGGCCTGTGCAGCTATTGACAATGTCAAAAAGAGTGGCTTATAGCAGCATTGCACCTGCTCACCAACCTTAGACAGGTGTGTGAGTATTCTACCGACTCACAATAATTGGGAACAAGTACATAAATAATGACTCGAGTCAAAAGGCAAACTTTCATTTCCAATCACTCGTAGGCATCGTATTGACTGTAATCCTCTTCTTGATCTGTGGCTTCCACCTTCTTGACCGCTTCTTTCCACCACCAATCGTCACTTTTGGCCGAACATACACTGTCTTTGTCGCAAAAATCTTGCAAAAAACAGTCAAATTCGCGCAAAAGTACCATACTCAACTCACTCTTCATGATCTGTCCCAAAGTTTGACCGCTGGAAACTCCAATTTGAGCCCATTTTCCTTTCATAATGTCTTTCAGGCCCGATCTCATGGAACAAATTTCCTCCAATTCCAAAGGCACCACCTTTTGGGCCATGAGAAAACTGATCTCCACCAGGCAATGATTGATATTCGGGCCGAGTTTGACCAATTCGCCAGCGAATGACGACTCGGGTGTCTCTTCCCAAATGATTTTCAAGAGGTCCTTCACCTTGTACCAATCTTCTGCGGTGGAACCTTTGCAATTGTTCAATGCTTGCAACAACTTGGAGCTCGCCATGGTGATCTCTGCAAAAGAATTTGAAAAGGGGATGTTAGTTTTCTTTATGCTAAAAAGCATAAAATGCTTTCTTTATTCATTAGAATTTGTAGCAAGTCATGATGACCCATTCGCCATATTGGTCCTGTCTCAGCAGAACTTTCCAGTTCTTGCCCGTGTTCCGCCAATTCTTCACTATGATGCAGTAAACGTCGGGATCGCGTCCGGGTCGAAACCTGCTATTTCCTCGTTGAGAGATGATATCTCGCACGAGTCTGCCGTACTCTTGGGCAGTGGCAAAGTGAGCTTCTCCGTGCTTTTGGAAGTGATAAATCAGATTGAGGAGAGTGGAAAATCCCGCCTGCTTAATGTTGGCCGCCGAGCCCACGAAGCTCATCAAGGTGCTCTTGTCCTTGGTCAACGTAAGATATTCAGTTTGAATCTCCTGGAACTTGATGATTCGATTGAGAATTGCCGTGAAAGTGCTGTTATTGATGCACTGATGTTTCCAGCTTCGCAAAATCTGAAAAAATAAGAATAAAAGTTGCACATACGTTCATAGTCATATTGGTATGAGGGGGGGGGTATCTGGGTCACATGTGGCCTCCAACCAAGAATGATATGAAAAAACTCTTTCAATGATACTGGACGTTAGTTACATCATACTTTTATAGTGAAGTTTGAAGAAGACTCAGAGCAAGATTAGACACAGTAGACTCACTTTCATGAACGTCGCCAGTGCAAACTCCATGTGGCCCACAAATTCATTCAAGTTCGAAGGACTCTGATTCATGGCATAGTCCACGGCCGCTCTCAAGTAATCTCTGGCTAGGGATGACGAGAATCCCGAATTCGACGCAACGTTCCAAAAGTCCAGGAGTGAAAAATACGCCTGCCTCAGTCGATTCCGCTCATCCCTGAATGGATTGATGAAGATGTTCTCTTTCAAAAAGGCTTCGTGACCTGTCAAGTCGGTCAGCAGATACAGCCATTGATACAAGTCGAAGGTGTCGAAGGAGCAGTTACTCTGAGGATGGTGCGGATGATTCCAATTGGGATCATTGGGGTCTTCTCCACCCGTGCTGGACACGTGACTTGATTGAGACTGCTGTTGTTGTCGTTGTTGTTGTTGTTGATGCTGCTGCTTGGCCTGGGCATAATATTGATAGGTCTTACTCTGTTTCCGCTGCATTCGGGCCCTTTTATCGACGGCATCTTTAATTTCCTGTTCAGTTCGTTCCAAATTTCTGATGCTCTCCCAACACAGATCATTCTCTTCCCTCAACTGACTCTTGAGTCGGTCAATGTTCTTGATGGTGGTGTGGTCGTTAGCCCAAGTTTTGATGAGATCCACCACTTCGAAGACTTGGAAGACGACGCCCACGGCCACGGCCCCCTTGGCCACGCCGCCCAAAATCTTGCCCGCATTCTTTAACACAGCCGACTCGCCTTTGGCCAGCGAGCCGAACAGACTGCCCAGAAACTTTATCTCCTGCGACACCAGCCCATTCTTGCCTAAGATCATGATGGTCTTTTCGAAAGATCGACTGAGGGATGTGAAGATGACGCCGCTGCCCTTGAGGGACAAGAGGGCCGCCGTCAATTCCGGCTTGACCACGCGAATGCCGGCGCCGGCTAACATGGCCGCGTACAGAGCCAAGTCGGAGTCGGTGCCAGAGTCAATGTTCCTCTTGACGTTGACGTGCATCTCTTCCACCACATCTGACAGTTTCTGGGCCTCAGCATCGTGCTCACTCATCAGTTCCTTCAATTGGCTGTGTAAAAAAGGGACAGTTTTAATTGCTCGCTGCGTGGATTCATCAAGCGAAGGAGAAATTATCACGAAACCTGGCAAAAACGGTTTTATCTCGAATACCTGACGTGGTCTTCGGTGCAATTGGCGTCCACTTTGTCGGTGATCAAGTTAGTGGTGACTCCGGCCGCGGTGAAGCCCAAACTTCCCAAGGTGATGGCCAGCGAGGCACCGCCAGTGAGCGGCGCGCCCAAAACGCCCACGACGGCTCCGACCGTGCCGACGACGTTGCTGGACGTGCCCACCGTCTTGGCCGTGCGCACCTTCGTCTGATACGTCTCAATTTGGTCTCGTTTGTCGTCCAGCCAGCGGATGCGCTTTTCATTGCCGTGGATCAGCTTTTTCAGACTTTTAATAAGAGTCATGGTGACGGTTGGCCCTGTCATTTCAAAAAAAGTCATAACATTGTGTCATTGGAAAAATACTATTAAGTCTCTAGACTCAAGAGGTGTTGAGCAAGAGAGCTACAAAGATACTGGATGTGTGTGTCATGGAAGCAGCTTCTTATATGGTGACTGATGGTGTACAGGAACGTTTGTATAGTGTAGTGTGCAGAATAGTCTACAATAGTCCAGTGAGGAGTAAGTTGAACTACTGAGTCCTCAAGCTTTCCAATGACGTGAAGAAGGTCTCTGTAGCTACACTATTAAGAGCGTTATGAAGGGGTCACCTCTGTGCAAAAGTCTTCACACACCTGGACTGTAGTGGAAAGTCAAGTGAATGTAGTCATTTTTTGACATGTTTAAATTGCCGGCCCCACCTTAAATATAATTTCTTTCTTGAAAGTCAAGAATGAGTTGAAGTACTGAGGCCTCAAGCTTTCCAGCGATGTGACGAAGGCCTCTGTAGCTGCACACTCTGTGCTGGACACATGTGGAAACGTTTCGTACGTAGTGGAGCGTTGTGTACGGCCATGTATATGCAAGATGATCTGTGCGATTAGCGGCGCGATACCCGACTGTGCTGTGCTTTTGTTGATGCT
>JAAUXU010183797.1_pt1 | contig 15732 bp, 20 predicted proteins | sample 7278151 | NCBI WGS metagenome assembly JAAUXU01 (sample SAMN14350113, study PRJNA611818) | marine sediment metagenome | isolation source: surface marine sediment (1.8m) | place: French Polynesia: Moorea | collected 2018-08 | reverse complement strand
GTGCCAGGTTATTACTTGTAAGCATGTATGTTTAGGTGTCCGGTGACTTTTGCACGGGGGGTAAACGGCCGCCAAAGGCTGGTACCTACCTTTCACAGTAGGAAAAATTTTAAATTTCGCTTCAAAAAGGCCACCAAATCAGCCCGTTTTTCATCCCTCAGACGAGTGTCCGATGACTTTTGCACAGCACTGTATAAAAGGACAGACCCGTGTGTGTGTGAATGGGTGCTCTGACCAAAACATTGTTGTCGGTTCGGTTATTCAGCGAGGATGAGGTTGAAGAAAAACTCCATTGTTTCCGCTCAAAACATGCCAAATTTAGTCATGCATTTGTGCTGGTCCCCTGGAAAGGATGCGTTGTTGCTGTGACCACAACTCCTAATTCTCTACAGCAACACTCCTGCCGCAACAGACGTATGAAAGTACTCGTCCTGATGTAGTGGGATGCTGCACACATCTGATCAGGGGCTTTCTTTTCGACTCCCACTGCACTGCAGACTTGGCACATCCAGTGCATGAGTCAAGCAAGTCTCTGGAGGTTGGACCACACTGGAGCTGCAAAAAGTTGATCCCTCTGGATCTCACTACTTCCAACATAGAGGGGGGACACCAAGCCAAAGCCAACTTCTTGGATGCAAAGTGATACTCAAAGGGTCGCTCTAATTCAGCCAGAGAAAAGCTGACGGCAATCACGAGATTCGGTAGTGTGGGGTGTTGCTTTTGGACGTCTTTATGTCCCACCAAATTGTACATTGTGTGCATTTGGCACTTTCCAAACTCTCGGTCTCTGCGGCCTGAAAGTGTTTGGAAGAGACTGGGTGTTCATATATGCACCTGCTGTGTGTTCTGCATAATTGTCCATTGCGCATTGATCTGATGCAATCTTATGGAGGCCACACTGTAACTGCAGGTCCTATATATTAGTGTCCGCACTTTCTGGCAGTGCCTCAGAAGTCCTGTCCTCAACTTTTCCACCTGCTGTCAGTACAAGAGGAGGGTGGAAAAGTAGTTCTTTTCTAGGCCTCCTTAGGATATGCGAAATGGATAATCTTACATGAAGGGAATTTGCAATATTTTTCAAACTTGGGTCGTGCTAAGCTGACTCTCTGCTTGGGTCGCCAACTTTAAACAGTCCTGAGCCCAACAACCGACCCTCATTGTGTGAACGACTTTTGACCTCGATTTTTGGCCTCGAAACGGCCTCGAAATCCACATCCAACCTCGAGGTGTCACTCCCCAGATGCAGAGGGTCCTCCCAGCTATCTCTGGTTGGGATCTGTCCGGCGGTTCTGGCGCCCATGGCGAACAATCCAACTTCCTTGAGAATGTGAACTGTAGCCTCTGGTGAAAGTCGTCTCTCAAGGTCTTGGGGACTGTGACTGATATATTCTTGTAACAGATATGAGTAGAAACAAATGGCTTTTACTGACATGCAACTCGAATTATGCACCTTCAGAGACCTTGAAAGAACCTTTAGACCTTGAAAGAACTCACACAATTTATGGCTGCTTTCCCCTCTCGGTCAGAGAGAGCATTGGAATGTAAGTAGAATGATACCTTTCTACGTAGTTTCCAACAAATCATGATCCTCTAGAACTGTATTTTACCCGCGAAATACCCCAGAAATGTGGTCCATTTAGATTTTCTGCTAGTCACTAAATGACTGGAAGCAGAGTTTGATGACTTTGACCAATGCCTTCATTTTATAGAGTTAAAAATCCGAACTAGGAAAAGTGGTGACTCTGGTTAGGTTGTGACTATAATCAGAGACCATTGCATAAGATGAACTAGACTCGTGATGATCTTGGATTGCCGATCTTCATGGTCAGGATCACGTTCTTACGGCCTGAGCTGATGCCTAGATTATTTTCGGAGTCGCCATGATCCTCGATGAGAAATCTACGATCAAAATTCTGGGTCCACCGATGTGACTTTGCTTTCAGTGAAGATAAAAAAAAGTACATCTTCAGAGGATTCGAAGGCAGACTCAAAGTTGAAATGTAGAGATGAAGGAAGTCGAAAGTTTGCCAAAGGCAATCAAAAGTAACGTTACCTTTCGGTGCTCCAAATTGGCTTCGTGAAAGTGATCGGGGTGATCTGAACAACCTACTCGATCTGGACAAGATCATCAGTGTTTTTGTCACCCTCAACGTGATCTCAGGTCACTTTGTCAGGTTGCGAGCTTGATCTGTTCGAACTTTGGATGATGTGTCAAGTGAGCGTAAAAAAGCTGCTCGTGAAGCCAATAACAGCCTTTGTTGAGGGTAACTATCTAGCAATGATAAAGCGCCACCACAGCATTCCTTTTATGCAAGAGTTGGGCTTGTGCAGTGCAGTGCAGTGCAGTGCAGTGCAGTGCAGTGCAGTGCAGTGCAGTGCAGTGCAGGGGGTGCTGCCAAAGGGGAACTCAGAGCTGCCTTGGGTGGCTATATCCACGCCCGGAGGAGACACTTGAAACCATAGAAGAAGCATCCACTGCACAACTGTGCTGCTGCCGCTGCTGCTGCCGCCAACTCGTCTACGGACAAACTGATCCAAAAATCCCCCCACCCTGAGAAAAAGCCAGACTGTTTACAGCAGAAAGATATGTCAAGACTTGTACTAGGGTTGCTCGAGCATAAACAAGGCAATGTTGAATGATGACCTCCGGGTGCGACTTCTGTGTGAATCATCTTTGGACCTTTCCAAACAACTTATGTCAACTTCCAGTCAGCCTACTTAAGGCCAAGCCAAAGTCACCTTCAGTGGGGCGTCCTATGAAATGCCTCCATGTATGAAAATACACACTTAAAGCACTTGCAGCTGTCATCTGCTTTTGAGACCGCGTTCAGGTCTTAACGGAAGATGAAAGCTACTCTTTGTTGTGTGGCACAAACTGATTGGCTGACACAGGTCATTGATCCTGGTTGACAATGCTGCAACTCAATCTCTGTATGAACCGAATCCCTCCTAAGCCCAAGTGGAGGCATCTGACAGGAGTGAATGTGACGTGTCTTTCAGTCAAGATCGGCTGACACGACCGAGGTAAAAGTTGTTTGGAAAGATCTGAAGATTACTCAGAAGACATACAGACACAGACAGACACAGACATACACAGACATACACGCCCATACGCACACACCCACACGCCCATACGCACACACACACACGCACACACATACCCATACCCATACACACACACGCACAAACACCAACTAGAGACCGTGGTATGAAGCAAGGATGTCTTTTCTTTAGGGATTAACGTATACGCACATTGGGCATGTAAGAACCAATGCCTTAAAATTGCTTTCACTGTGTTAGTTCCAAGTCCCATGGGGGGACTGGAACTGCGAAAAAACTCTTTGGCAGCTATTGCGAAAACTGATCATCGTTGCTGGGCCTGAATTTGTCGCTTGCCGCGCACGCACATTTGTGGGCCTTTTGCGAACTTGGTCATGTCGTTGCAGAAACAGCTTGCATCTTTTTCTGCAAGTCACGTTCGCTGATGTCGTGCGTTCCTTTGCAGAAGAACGGCACCTCCCAGGGCGTGCTGAGGGCGCTGACCGGCCTCCACGACGTCTCGCGGGTGGGCCAGCTCATCAGCTTCGACGGGAAGACCGAGCTGGACTTCTGGAGGAAGGATCAGGGAACGTGCAACGAAATCACGTGAGTCACCCATGGCTGTCGGGCTGTGTACCACCCAGACTCGGCGATACTCGACTATGGATGGATATGGACAAGCAGAGTATCGTTGATACTCGCTAGATGATGCTTTTTCCGACTTCTCCTCAAGTTTCGCTTAGCCATTCCGAGACACCCTGTAGCTCATCTGTCTCCAGACGGAAAAGACAATGCCAGCACAGCTACTTGCCAATGAATGTTTCTCTCGCACTCTCGTGGTTTGCCTGCAGGAGACGCTATCGAGTATCGGATGATATTCGGGAAACGTCGGCGATGCGATACTTTTTTGATATCGCGTAGTCTTACTGTGTAGTGCTCGGGCGGACCAACTTTTTCTGCCCTGGCCAACAGTTGCTTAGTAGAGTGGAAGAACACGCTTGGAGTGTGCAACTTGCTCAATCCCGCAACGTTGCCACAGTCCCGGGCAGAAAGGTTGCAACATTTTTTGCATCAGCCAGGGCAGAAGAGTGGAGTTTTGCTTCTCAGATATCGACCAGACCACAGATTTACTGTTAGGGTTACCCAATCAAACCCTAATCTCCGGGCAGAACTGGTGTTTGTCGACTTAACGCACCCCAATTGTGCTTCGCAACCTAACGACATGACTAATACTGGGCAATTGAGCGATCGCAGGACAAAAGCTTTCATCTGTTCGATCTTGACCCTCCTTTGCACATGTGTGTGTGTGTGTGTGTGTGTGTGGCTGCCACAACAGTTAGCATGCTGATTTGGTCCAATTCTGACTGTTCCTGTGGACAACAATGCTTGTTGGGAAGTAACTTAACAAATCGTGGGTGCCAGAGAAGGGTTCTTGCTTCTTACAGCTCCCTGAAGGGTTGAACCTCTTTTAAGAGCGATTTACTTTTGTGTAATCAAATCACAACGTGGTGAAAAAAGCCAACAAGAAAAACAGGAGGTTCTCACCAAGTCCGGTCTGAGTGAAGGCTTTTTGAGTAGTAGGGTGCACTCAGCAAGAGGTGTTTTTCCTCAACATATCTGACTTGCGCCAGCTCTGACCATGCTCAAGGCCAATCTGCAACTCCGAGAAACTAAAACTGACATTTTCCAACTAGTCTTATATAACTGTCTGTCTATACTAGGAAACAAACTTAAAGTCCACGTAGTCAAATTAACCTGGCCTGACGTAGTTGTTACTGTTCTGGTGATTTCCAGCTGCAAATTTACGATTTCTTGAAAGACTCTGAAGTCGTACTTTAAGCCAGCTCGATTCAATCTGAGCTGATGTGAGGCTCGAGCTCGGAGGAAGCAAAGACTTGGCTCGAGCTCGGCCAAACGACAACCCTAGTCCGCAGTCGCTGGGATAGGGTAACACCTGTCTCTTTTATTGTCTGACCTCGTGTTTCATGGACAATTCAAACCCGACACCCTGTATTTTGAGGTCCTTCAGCTGCGGCCGCTGCGGCGTCCCCAGTGTGGCCGCAAAGGTCAGCCAGACAAAGTACATCAAGGAGAGTGGGAAAGGTCACGACCACAGGATCGCGAACCCCGAGAAGGTCGCAGAAGCTTACCGTGCTTACCGGGTTGCTCCTTGTTAAGGTGCGAAGAGAACAGTGGAGACTCCAAAGTCAGAAAGTTTGGCGCAGAAAGTATTTTTAACTAAGTCCCTTTGTAACTTAGCAACAGCTGAAATGTGGGAGACAAAGTATGTTAGAAATCGTTAATTACGTGGCAACCACGAGGGCCACAAAGTCAGATTTGTTACACCACAACAATAATTAGGATGTTTGTTTGTCTCACAACTTTCCAATTTGGACCGGTAATGACAATGCTATCAGCATATTTATGCCGTGCACGAGATTTGTTGTATAGGGGATTAGGGCTGTTGGCCCTCAGCATCGCCTTTGGCATCTACATTTGGCATTGGCAACAAATCTGGCATCGACGAGGCGTTCTTCAATTTTTTTTCTCTCTCAAGTTGTCGGAGGAGGACGAGTAATATCGTACGCTTTTGAAAGTCTTGCAACTGTGTTCGGGTGCGCTAGTACATATCGATGATCTATGAAAAAAATTACTGGAACGTGCAGAATTTAGTCATGTGTGATATGGCCAAGACATCGATTTCCCCATACTCGATATATCGAGGTAGAGATAACGCGATGTTCATGCTATAAACAGCGGGTTGCAAACAACCGTTTGCTTTATCCAACAAATTGGACAATCTCTTGGAGAAAGCAGTAGCTCCTACTGGCCAGTCGTGGCCAATGGTGACCAGTTGTGGCCCAGGAGTGACCAGCTGTGGCCAGGAGTGACCAGTTGCTGGTCTCATACTAATCCGAGCAACGCCGGATACCTCAAGGAAAAACAGAGCTCCTCAGCGATAATCAGCTCTTTATGTTGCAATAAAGCAGAGTAGCTGAAGTGTTCACAAAACTGTTGTTCAGAAACTTTTTTGATGCTGTCCCCAACAGCAGCAGCATCGTGTTGTTGTGCAGACGAACAACAGCAGAGACTTCTCATTGTCCAGCTGCTCTTTACCGCCGCCTCCTCCTCCTCCATCAGATGCCGAACTGGGGGTTTCCAAATATCAACACTGGATATTGTGATGCCTTCTTGATGATAGTTCACAGTATGGCGATATCAGTATCGATGCGATGCATCGCGCGTGCCCAGTCAAGATATCACTTTGTCAGAGCTGCAGCTGCCCTGACACTTGTGACACCGTTGCACAGCTGGAGGCTCGCGCAGTTCAAGCTATTTGCTTGACTCTGGGACAAAATTGCGTGTTGATGGCAGCCGTGGTAGTTTTTGTCTTTGCACTGGGCAAGCTCTTAGCTCTTCCTGACGTGACAAAGCGTAATTGCAGCTGCGCAGGCCTTCTTGACACCGTTGCACAGTTATCTGGACAGAAAGGCTTCTTTGGGGAGGCCCATTGAAGGAATCAGAGGCTCTGACTACAGAGCTGAGTTGGGATCTGCTCTGAGCTGCACCGAGATCGTGTTTGCACACGTCCAGGTTGCCCAGAGATGAAAAACCAGTCTGTGCTGCAGAATCTGGAGTCAGCTGATCTCATGAGAGGCATCTCCACCATCAGTCAGCTCTGATGTCATTCATTGCAGCGTTCATCATCATGGACGACTTCCCAGAGGACGCGTCCAAGAGGCAGAAGTTCGCGCTCCTCTGGATCATGTCCAACACGGCCAAGGCCTGCGAGCCGGAGGCCCCGTATCAACTCTAGATCAAGTGTGCATTTCTAAGCTTGACCGTCCTACAGCAATCCTAGAAGACAATGAATGAGAATAAGCATTATCATCGGTGACCTTGAAGAAGAAGAGTAACTTTGTTTCATAAACGGTCCGCTTGTGTGGGGAGTCTCCAACTTGACGGCTCTCATAAGTGCACCGAGCAGGGTTGCCACGAGCTTGCCGTGTCCATGAACTTGACAATGCGACATAGTTTAGATTTCGTGCAAAGTTGTGTTTACAGTATGTTTCAATGCCTGGGTCATGTTAGTGGCGCTCCGCGGTTTTGGAGTTTTGGCTGAGGTCATTTGACCCGTCCGAGGCCCGAGGCTGGACGAGGTCAGCGCAGAGGACGCGACAAAACCTAGGTCGGAAAAATATCGAAAGCTGTGTGCGAAATTGTGGTAAAATGTCCGGTAGAAAATACTCCGTTCAGAGCTACAAGACACCACCCTGACTGGGATATATAGAGGAAAGCTGAAAATATCATAAACTTGAATATATCATATACAGCGACTGCGGTCATTGCAGGGCTTGAATGTCCCCCCCAAAAAAACACCCCACCCCAGATTTAGTCTGATCTCAGGCCAAAGGTAAATAACTAATGTCACAAACGTTGAATGTGCAGATTTGTCAGTCGGATTAGCTCTTCTCGCCGAAATTCACTCTCATTCAGAGCATTTTGAAGAAAGTAGCGTAGAATTGGGATCTGTTTGAGAAGCATCTTATGTAAGAGACACTCGAGCTCTCCCTCCAGCCAAGCAGGTCTTTGATGCCACATTTTGAGATATTTCATCACTGAATAGTTGAGATGTGCTGAAATTTGACTCAGCAACGCTTTTCTGCGAGACAACTTGATCTCACTACTTTCCGACGGAAGCTGAGCCACCAGCGCCAGCGTTGCCACAGCACACTGAGCACGTCTGGCAAGCCCAACAGCGCAGTTAACTAAGAGTGACTCGAGATGCAGCAAAGACAACTAGCATTTTAGACATTTTCTGGTCCAGAGCTACTGTTTTGCTCCCCACCCCCATTCCCTGTACGTGCAGTGCAGTGCAGTGCAGTGCAGTGCAGTGCAGTGCATATCCAGCACTGAGGGGTCATCCACGTTGAGCTCGGCAGACATCTTAATATCGACTCCGCTCCGTTCAAAAATGAGGGTCAGATCAGGGGGATGATTGTGTCATGCTCAAAAAATGCAAAGCTGAGTCATTGAGAGAAACACACCTGGTTGACCTTTCCCCCCAACTCTGGCCAGTGCCTTAAACGTGAAGCTCATTTCTCACTGCTGGAAGATATCACCCACTGTGATTGAAATACCGAGTTGTGGAGCCTGAAATCTTATCACGATTTGCATCCATCGACACGAAGCCAAGTCAAATAAATGCTAACTTGTGCGTGTGTGCGCGTGAGCAAGCAAGAGTTACGCAATCCAGGCCAACTTTCCAAACGTCTGACATGCAGTGAAGAAGCAGTGACAGCAGCCAGAAGGAAACAAAAAAATGACTAAACCACTGATACAAGATCACTTCCTGTGATTTCTATGCAGTGCCCATATCAGACACTTCTTTGTCGGAACAGAAGGAGTAGATGATCTTGTGGCTGATCAACTTGAGGGGCCGAAAAGCGTTGCTGAGTCAACCTTCAGCACACCTCAGCTGTTCAAGCGTGAAGCATCTGCAAATGTGGTATCTGCCATGACTGCACGATGAATCAGAAGTCCTGATTCACAGCACAGAAGTGAGCGGACGTTGAGAGCAAAAGGGCGCATCTTTATTAAGTGTTGATCAAACGTTTCTGTTTTGGTTGTGCTTCAGCTGTGCCGCGTTTCTGTTGTGGTTTGGAGTGGTTGTGCTGCAGCTGTGCCACGTTTCTCTTGTGGTTGTGCTGCAGCTGTGCTATGCTTTGGATTAGGTAGGGGAATGATGAAATTGTTGTCTTGGTGATCGCTCAATTCAATTAGGAAGAGCTTTTGGGAAATTGAGCAAGGCTCTTCTGTGATCCTCGAATGCCGTCCGTTGCTGCATACTTGAGCCGAAGAATCCCTAAAGAGCCTTGCTCATTTTCTGAGGAAACAATTTTTGCCCGTCTGCAGTGATCACGCGTAACTTATCCAGCTTTCTCATAGCCAGAGTTGCCATAAGACTTAACTGCTCGTGATTTTCACGCCACACACGCTTTCAATACGAAATCCGCGACATCTCATGAGCGTCCGTGCACGAAGCTTTGTGCTCCACGCGTCTGTTCCTGCGTACCAGGGTTCCCATTCCTTTGGCTTCTTCTGGCACGACGTAGATGAAGCAGTTCAGACAGCATGGGCGGTCTTGATACCAGCACAAATTGTCTTGCTTTCCTAGCTGACACGTGATACGACGGTTCTGATGCTCATACACGGTGTCACCCATCAGCTGTGCTTTCGTTCTCTAATCTTGTCATTGAGCTGATAAGTGTTGATTTCCGTCGGTGAATTTCTAGCAGAAGCACTTAAAGAGAGACCCATCCACATTAGGACACGTTCAGGGCTTCACACAGGATGGAAGCTTCTCATCAGTTCACAAACTAAGTGCCTGATGCAAGTCACTGATAGAGTCTTATTGATCGGGCTTGACAAAAGCGTCGTTGGCAACCTGAGGAAGGCAGTGGAAGAGGTGGTTGCATCAACTGCAGGGGAGCCAATCCAGGCTTTTCTCCGTCAAGATGTGAGAGAAACATGAATGAAAGAGTTTGTGGGCTGATTCAGTGAGGGTCACACAAACCCCGCCCGAAATTCGTATGGGCATCAGAATTTCCCCATCCATCTATTCTGCTGAACAAGCGGAGAAAAGGTCCTGAGTGACCAAAGGCCATCCTTTGTCATCTTATCACAGAAAGGCTCTCCCAGCTCCCAGTGCAAAGGCCAAGGCTGCCGTGGCTTCTTTAGTGTTGGGTGGACCCGGACTCGAGTACAGATTCACTGATCGTCGCATTCGCATGAAGGAAGTTTCACTCGAGTTGATGTCTTTTCGGCACTTTTTTTTGAAGGCTCAGACTTTTGGAACCCCTAAAATCAGGGCCGACTCACTTTTGCTAAAATAACTTTTTTGAACAAGCACATCTTCAAAGTCATTTTGATGTGTTAGAAAGGTGACATTTTGTGTCGTCTTTTGGCACTTAGAACCAAGCAAGTTGCTATTAGTCAGTGTGAGTAAGTTACTATTTTGTTTGGTGCGGCCAGCCGTAGAAGTACTTTTGACCACGACCGCATTAGCTGTAGAAATGTTCTTTTGTCACCGCCAAAGTTAGCCAGCAAAATGCATTGAACTGGAAATACCTTTCAGAGATGAGTCCTATTGTACAGATGTGCTCGCAGCACAATCGTGACATGGGCATTGTTGCCAGTAAGACGACCCCTTTTTGTGAAATCACACTCAGACTCTCCCACTATACATGACTTGTGCTTCCAGGTGCAAGTACATCAAGGACAAAAGTACCTTTCTCTGTACTGACGTAGTAGTAATCCAGTGTACGTAGGAATTTTGGGGGCCTCATTCGTTAATGCTGCCTCAAATATCCAATTTTGTCGATAGTGGAGTAAACAACTTTGACTGCCAATGCCTCAAGCTTTCCACTGAGGTCAAGGGCCTTTCTGCAGCTGCCCAATGACCAACATTAGATGTGCTATGGCAGGTCCTGGTCCAGTACATAAACACTAATGTGCTGGCAGTGAGCTAAATATGCAATTATACTTAAAGTGAAGTAGGTAGCTTCACTACAACTGCTTCCAGCTTTCCAACAAGCTCAAGAGCACTTCTGTAGCTGCTGGATTGACAGTGCCTTTTCCTGTTGGGGAAAACAAAGATTTCCTTTTGTGTCACTGGCACTCTTCAGGTGAAATTTTACTTATGCATGGTGAAGCCAGAAGGGAAATATCTCTCTTTAATAGTACTTACTTCCCCTGACTTATCAATAAATGTAGTGCAAAAACTTGTAGTCCCATTGAGCTCAAATTTTAGGTATGACTCATATGACTCCTGGCCAGCTCCACGTTGGAGCTACTGTTCTTCTACTGATGATTTCACATTTAGGAACATTTAGGAATGGTTGATGCTACGACAACAAACGTATGAACCAGGTGCAAGTCCAACATGCCCTAGGAGCAGGACTGCCCTGGCCATGATTCTTGTATCTTTCACCACATCTGTGTCAGCAGCTCTGCCTCATCTTCACATTGATATAATCTTCCCAGGGTTTGCTGTCAACTTTGTGGAGAAAAAGTGCCCTTCAGTACCGAGCTGAGTGGACGGCGGACCCGAGGGTCGTCAAGAGCTCCCCAATGCCAAACGAGGGGTGGAGGGTGGACCCGAGGGTCGTCAAGAGCTCCCCAGTGCAAAAAGAGTGTGCATTCTTGCCCAGACGTGCGCTTGTACTCTTGACTACACTTTTTTTTTTACTTTTACAGTTACTCAAACTTCAGGTGGATTTGATCTTCCTACCAACATTTCCTTTACCTTTGCTGCCAGCTTTTCTGGTGTTTTCACTGGGATGGGTTGATGCTGGTGTTGGAAATGTTGTTCATTTTCCGTTTTGGAATAAATTTGCACTGCACACAAAATGCATGAATTCACAATTATGAATTATGCTGGTTGCCCTCACACTTGAAGAAAATTAGACCCGCAAGAAGAGTAAACAGTGTACGTAAAGTGCTTCTCCCACGCACCCTCATCCAACTTGTACATTTGGTGTTCCACTTAAGCGGGCTCCACTGTATGACCTATCTAGGAGTCCCAGTGTGTTCCTCACTTGGTCCCGAGTCAAGGAGCCTGGCTCGAGCTATCGCAACGCTGTCCGGACCTGGTCAAGAGTTGCCACAAAGTACTGTCATCGCCCAACGGGTGCTTGTTCAAGTTGGCCCACGCCCATACGACCTCGTCCTGCCTCTAACGGAAGGGTCTGCTCATTTTCAGTGGCACTGACGGGTCCGTGTTCCACCCCGGCGTGGAGAAGACCGACGTCCTCCGCATCTTCAACCGCGACCTGTGCCAGTCCCTGCCGCTGGTCTTCCAGGAGGAGGTCCTGTCAAATGGCATCCCCGGATTTAGGTGAGTCAGAAGTATTGCAACTCTTGGCAAATGCAAACATGAGCAGGAACAAAGTAGGACAGCATCAACATCTGCAATGCAATATGTCTGTCTTTTGTCGTTTTGCAACATTGTCTAGCTTAATATATTATATCACCTCCGTGATGAGTTGCGATGAAGGCTGTGGTGCTTCTGTTGCAAGTTGCTTTGCAAGTTGCTTACGTCACATCAGTGAACAGACGAACACACCGAAGTTGCTCGTGACTGTTAAGTCTTGAAGAGCTAATACTTATCTGGCGACGCTGTCAGACCTGTTCCGCAACACTAATTGATCTGTCCAGCGGATGTGGCAGCCCCGGAGTGCAGGAGTTGCCACATGGCGTTGGCCACGCCTCAAGCTCTGAACTGTGTGACGTGAACGTTCTTTAATCTCAATTTGCCCACAACTGAAGTACATTTCATTTGAAACGAGGTAGGTTTTTCTTGCAATTGTAGCGTAAGGTTTAAAAGCTCTCCTAGAAGCTCAAGAGATTTGGCTTTCATCTAGGAGCTCAGCAGAACTCATGTAATTTCGCCAATCTGACTGCCCATTTAGGACGCATTATTTTGAGATCCTCAGAGCTGCTCACTTCAAGGGTGTGTTTGAAGGCGTGATCGCTCCTGTCACGACCAATGACAACCATGAACGATGTTCAAGAGCCTCAGATGCTCAAGCAGGATCTGGAGAGCGTCGCTGACGACCTTGGATCAGCGAGAAATCAGTGCTCAAGCTTTTCCTGCAGCTTCCACACCTTGTCCACGTTCCTCCAGATCAGATGGAACACGGACTGCACCGAGTCTGTGGCGGTACCAGAAGTGCTTCTTTCCCCCTCCACCAGTGGCCGAAGCATCGGAACCTCAGGCAATCCCAACCTGATGGTGCCAGACACGGTCCAGACTGGCACCATTGTAGCCAGTTGTCAGCCAAAAGATCACTGCTCTGGTCTGTTTGGATGATGCAAGACTTCCATCCTAACTATTCGATTCAGACAGTTCTTGAAGAACAGCCGACAAACCTTGCTAAAGTGAAGGCAGCTGTGCAGCAGCTGTGCAGCAGCCGTGCAGCAGCTGTGCAGCAGCTGTGCAGCAGCCGTGCCGCAGCTGTGCAATAGCTGTGCAGCAGCTGCAGTACCAGTAATGTATTCAACGAGCAATTTCTTGTGGCAGACGCAGCACTATGAGTTTGGCAAATTTTGACCCCCAATCTGGTCAGTGTCTTCTATATACAAAGTACTTAAGCATAGGGGGGCTGGCTGAAGAAAATGTACAACTCTGTACTGCACAGCTACATGACAATTGGACTATTGATGCAAAAAATGGGCACCCAAAACTTGGAACATTGAGCTCAGATCTTAGGAAGTAACACAATACACATGGAGCTAGACTTGCTCCAGAGTTGAGCTCCAATTTCCATCTGTAGGTGCCAGTCTGCCATTACAGTGGCACAGAGCAGTACCGAATATTCTCTTCCGAAATGCTAAAAGTGATGTAGTTAAAAAATGAGTTGTACATTTTTTTGGAATTTTGCCTCGGCCCGACCCCTGTTGACAAGTACCTCGTATATTGAAAGGAAGTGGGTTTTGCTGTTGCAGATGATGACAGGGATGTCTCAGCTGTTGAAGAGCGGAGCTTGAACACAAGGCTCAGGGCTCCGTGGTGGGCGGGCATCCGGGTCATGGTTGTGCAGAAGCAGCAGGGTTGTGGCAGGGGACGTGTAACAGCTGCTGCCTGATCCATTTGTGGATCTAGGGGAGTCCTGTTGCAAGAGACATCTGCGGCAGCAGACAGAAATGCGCAGGGGGAGTCAAGTTTGCACAGGAACAAGTGTGACAGCTTCATGATCGTCAACCTCAACTACCGTGAAAGAGAGAACTGGCAGACGTTAGGGACAAACAAAGAACAACTTGCCACAGTTGTGTGACCACCAAGATCCTCTCCACGATAGACCTTGGGCTCCTCGCCCATGTTGTTCTCCATGAGGTCGAACCTGTTTCTAGATCCTTTGTATCTTACAACGTGACAGCTTTGGTTTCGCCCACAGATTCGTTCCCCCTGCGGACGTCTTCGCCACCCCATTGGAGAAGCCCGAGAACGCCTGCTTCTGTCTGGCGGCCAACAGCGACCACTGCTCAACCCCCTCGGGCCTGTTCAACATGACCGCCTGCCAGTTCGGGTCGCCCATCATGCTGTCGTGGCCGCACTTCTTCCAGGTGAGCGGGCCAGTCACTTGATCACCCGTTGGCCAGTCTTACGATCGATATCGACTGGATGACCGGGGAGAGGTTGCCATGAGTATGGGCCTAGGCCCGGTCAAGGCCCGGCTCTAGGGCTGTTGGGGATGTCCATGAGATAGGGGAGGAAAATGGACTCTTTTGGGCTAGGCCTGGGCCTGGGCCCGGACAGGGCCCGGCTCGAAGGCTGTTGGGGATGTCCATGAGATAGGGGAGGAAAATGGGCTCCTTGAGGCTGGGCCTAACCCAAGAAATTGTCAGTTCCAAGGGAGACACTTGAGCTCCCCACGGTGTTGTTACCTGACCAGAACTTTTGATCATTTTGAGGTGAACCCGACACCCCGTGGAGATTTCAGTTAGTTTTGACCAGGAAATATGAGGAAAACAAATTGAAACAGCGTCCAGTGATATTGGCAGTTTAGTTTATCACAACTAAAACACAGTTTTAGCTGTGATTTCTTCTACTTTTGCCTCCCCCCCAAGGCTTCTTTTGCGTCTCCTGTTTAAAAGTATCAAGTTGCTTTTCCAAGTTTCCCAAATTTTATTTCTGGTCTTTCTTGAATTGTGTAGGGTTGGACGGCAGATTGGCCCGAGTTGAAATGCCCCCAGAAGCAGTGTTATCATTGTCACAGCCTGATATTTGCTGTTATAACAAATACTGACGTTTTTGGTGTGAAGGCTGACTCGGACCTTCCGAAATGTGTGAGGAAGGATGTCTCTGTACACTTTTCCCCCATTTCAATACCGTCTTTTGTGCAAAGGCAGCATTTTTCTCCGACGCCTGAATTATTCTGCCACCCTCTGAACGTGCGAGCCGCAAAATGTGCGTGACAGCTGTGCCTGACCTGAATGATCGCGCTTTCGTCACCCTCTGCAGGTACGAAAAAGCTGGCGTCCACCGTACTCAGTACAGGGTGTCCGGGCTAAATCGGGAAATAACATGAGCAAGGCCTTGAATCAGGCCAAGCAGTTTCAAGCACTACTGAACAGTATAACAGTATGCGCTTCTTGCTGCACTTTGTTGGTGTGTTCTCTTCTTCAATGAAATTCTTCACGCGGAGCCTGAACGCGCCGTCCACGTTGATGACGTTCTCGACGTTCACGGCCTTCCACCCCTTTGCCATGGCTCACTGCATGGTGCTGTTGCGGATGGACGGACTTTCCTCTTCAAGTCGGCATATGAAGTAGTCCAATGTTGACTTGGCAGGTCAAGAACTTGGGGTCACCGGTCTTGACCCGGGTCACGCTGGAGAAGGTGGTGTGTCGATTTTGTGTTGCGGGCTAGGCCCAGTTGGGCCTCTGTCTTGAAGTCAGCTGGGGGCTGCTGACGTCGTCAAGGATGAGAGGCCCCATCTTTAGGCATCGTTCAAGTCGACTCTCCTTGAGCTTGGTCTTCAAGATGCGAGTTGGACTACCTCAGCCCGAGGTCCGAGGACGCAGTCTTGGCCGTTGTGGTCTTGGCCGTTGTGGTCTTGGCCGTTGTGGTCTTGGCCGTTGTGGTCTTGGCCGTTGTGGTCTTGGCCGTTGTGGTCTTGGCCGTTGTGG
>JAAUXU010068664.1_pt1 | contig 15735 bp, 12 predicted proteins | sample 7278151 | NCBI WGS metagenome assembly JAAUXU01 (sample SAMN14350113, study PRJNA611818) | marine sediment metagenome | isolation source: surface marine sediment (1.8m) | place: French Polynesia: Moorea | collected 2018-08 | reverse complement strand
GGAGGATAGAATGAATGAATGGTCCTTTTACGTTCATTCCTTTTCCTGGAGATTGAAGGGAGCAGGGAAGCCTCTCATAAATAGAACCGTGTAGCTAAGGATACTCGGTTTTCCCCGGTCAGGATGAAGAAGAGCACTTGCTGAGGACCTCAAGTAGCTGTTTTCGAGCGAGCATAATCCGTCCACGGGCGCCGTGTTGGACGCAAACAGGTCCAACGACGCCAGGGGCAAGAAGGGGAAGAGCTGGCAGGCGGGGCACATGAGGGTGCGGCAACGGAAGCCACTGGAGAGGGACTGATAGAGAAAAAGCTGGTCAAGGAACGGAAAGTTCCTCGGGCTTTGTCTCACTCGCATATGGAAAGTGTTTACATAAAGGAAACGTGTTCCTATAGAGAAGATACGACGTGAATGGGGCCTTTTTGCGTAAATCCTTCTCAGGCTCTTTCAAGCTTGAAGATCTTTCGGTTTTGGAGTCGACTGAAATTCGCAAGCACCGTAAAGACTTTACAGTGTGGTCGAAATCGCTTATTGATTGCTAGAGGGGAAAGTTTTTATTGCGCTGCAAATAAGATCAGGCTTGAGAGAAGAGCGAGAAAAACATGAACAGCGACTTCACGACTGAGGGGCAGAAAAATGTTAATATATTCATTTACATTCAGTTTTGAACAGTGACACGACCGAGTCAGGGCTGGTTTGTTTCTTCGAAAATTTGTTTACGACAGCCTCGACGTCAGGTTCCTGACACCGACGGACGCGTGCATGCACGACGATGGTGAAGGTTATGCGCATACTTGGACACGATGTCATAGGTAGGGGAGGTACGGGCGACGATGAACAGACTTCTTCACGCTGTACTCGCGGTGTTGATCTTGGCGAGGTCGCTGATGGAATGTGTGGCGTGTGCAACACGAGCTGAAAATGTCATTGTCTCTCATAGGGGCCCATGACGGCAGACCCATTCAGGAGCCAGGCTGCCGCAGCGATCTCCTCCTCCTGCTCCTCGTCCTCGCCGTCCTCTTCCTCTTCCACCACATCGGTCATCACCACGTTCGAAGGCAGCTCCAACAGTTCTCAAGTCCTCAGCGGAAACAGCGGTAGCGGCGGCAACCAAAACGGCTCATCCAATCTGTGGCCAAACCTGCCCGAAGTCATCCGCAACGACAAGCTGCTCACCGACGACAGCGGCGGAATAGGCGGCGTCCGCACTCCGCCCATGCCGCCGCCGATGACGCCGCCGGCGCAGTGCGGCGTCGGTGGAGGAGGCGGCGGCACTGTCGGCCGCAAGACGCCGGTCAAAGTTGAGCACTCCTACTCCTGCGGCGGCCGCCCAAACGCGGCCGGTAGCGACGGTGACTCCATTCCAGACTCTCCCATGAGCTTGACTGATGGTAAAGTAGACAATTACAATTATGACATTAACTGATTGATTAAAAGGAAAAGGTCCTCTGTGATACACTGTACATCGAATAGGACGTAGCACTCCATGACTGGCATCCGCACACTTTTGGGTCCCTCCGGTTAGCCCTACAACAAGAACCTTTGCTACGGTTCCTCCGGGTTGACGGCCCCTCCTGCAGCGGACACAGAGAAAATCCCCATAGCTCAAACAGTCTTATTAGATAAGGCCGGTTTTTTAGGGGGCGGTGATGGTGTCGTGTTTACCCATTGTTGACGGTAGGCAGACCTTCCCACGGACGGTCTCGCCCCCCCCCCTTCTATCCCCCCGGGGGGGGACCTTTTACCTTCTTGCCCAGCGGCCACAGTGGCGATTCAGACAGACAAACGGACCAACAAACAGGCAAACTTTCCTTTAGGTATCCGATAGAAGCACTCGTGCGATGTATGAGAGGAGGCCAAAACAGTGTTATTTGTCCGCTACCATATGAATAATAAATCGTGCTAGCTTGGAATATGTGCAGTGAGCGCAGAAAGTTCGGACTCACCAAATGAAGTAGCCATTTGAAGACTGTTTGAGGGATCTCATGTAAGTCATATTAGTCATTCACTGGAAATGATTGTGACCTGTACAAGATGTACAGTCACGCCAGTTCGGCCCAAGTTATAAAGTGGTGTCTACTTTCAAGGTTTAAAAGTAAATTTACTGGATAACAGACTTCTAAATGACATTTAGGTGTGCGTTTCTGAATGCAATGGCAGAATGGGCGTATCTTCCTGTGAAAAGCTAATTTGCTTTTATGGTGGAAAGCATAAATGAAAAGTCTGCGCTGCAAAAGTTAAGTACACTTTACGAAACGAGGAAATAACTATTTATATTGCAACGCGTTGAAGTAGCAGCACTTTATTGCTCGGATTTTTGAAGTGATTGCCAGAGGTTTTGACCTGGCCGAGAGTTTACGTTGGCTTCGGGCAGCAGCCCGAGGCCAACGGGAGCTCGAGGACGGGCTAAAAAAAAAAACTAGGATAACCCTTTTCAAAACTGTGGCCATTAAAGCACTTCCACTGCGATGCAATTTGAATTTGGATGCCGCCAATCTGGTTTACTGGCACAACATTTCGGCATCTATATATACAAATAAATTAGACCGTTTGTTTGTTTGTCCTCTATGGACAGCCGAACCACTGAATGGATCTGGACTAAATTTGGCATGGAGCTGCCCATTTACCAGGGGAAGGATAGGCAGGTCAAACCTGACTCAGAGGTCACTGGAGGTCGCACCTTGAGGCCAAAAAGTGAAATTGCCATTTTCAGGCAGAAGGCGCCAAATCAAAAAAGTTTACAAGAGCGAAGTTGCTCAGCACCCTCAAAAATGAGTGGCCGGATGAGGTCAGACCGGACCTGTGAGGTCATTTGAGGTTTCAAATTGAGGATGTTTCAAATTGAGGATGAAGCCACAAAATCTTCAAGTTGGATTTGCGACATCGAATGACCTTGAAGATCCGGTCTGACTTCATCTGGTCAATCATTTTGGGGGTACTGAGCTACTTTGCTTTTGACCCTTTTTGATTTGGGGCCTTCTTCTGTCTGATGGACTTTCTATGTTTCAGTGATCTTAGTCAGCTTCCGGTCAGCTTCCAGTTGGCTTAACTGTTAGTTTTAATATCAGGTTCAAGGTTGGCCATGCCACCCAAGAAGACAGGCCTTTCAGGAAGGACCACTAGTGCCAAGCGAAAAGCATCAGCACGGTTGAATGACTCTGAGGAGGATCGCACCAGAAGACTAGCCCAACAACGGGGGAGGTCTGCCGCTGCCCGTAGCCACGAATCTGATGAGGCTACACCAGAAGGCTAGCTCAACAACAGAAGAGAACTTCCAGAAGACTACCAGCTTCTTCTGCTTTCTCAGCTCCATGAGCTGCCTTCCGGTACAGCCCTGTTGCAGATTACGATATAGATCCTGCCGTCCAGATTGGAGGTCTTACAATCCATTGCTCCTTCTGTGGGGCTTGGAAGTTTCAAGGAGAGACCCATGGCATATGCTGCTCGGGTGGAAAGGTCAGACTTCCTTCTCTTCAACCTCCACCAGAACCATTGTGTGGCCTCCTGAGGGGTGACTCTCCTCAGGCAAAACTCTTCCTGGACAAAATGCGTCAGTACAACTCTGCCTTCCAAATGACCTCTCTTGGAACCATGAGAGAGATCTGTGAACCGGGTTTCATGCCCACCTTCAAGTCTAATCTAACACCTGATTGGTTCTCTCCCGCCACCTGACGAAGATTCAGCAAAATTCCTCCAGATTTATTTCATGGGGGATTCCAAGAAAGAGTCTGAGAAGCGCTGCTCCAACAATCTACTTCTGTGCCGTAATCTAATCCAGTTCTTGGTTGATGTTCATGCCAAAGTTGAAGGTGAGCGTCTCCTCTTCATTCACAAGAATCAAAAGCAGCTGCGGGCTGAGTCTTACAGCCACCTGGAGGATGCCATTACAACAGATAGAAATGTTAGCAATGCGGGTCAGTTGGCTATTCTACCATCAACATTCACAGGAGGTCCAAGGTACATGCATGAGCGCACTCAAGATGCCATGACCTACGCCAGGACTTATGGCAGACCTGACCTGTTCATTACCTTTACGAGTAACCCGCAGAGACCAGAGATTCAAGCTCAGCTGCTGTCTGGTCAGTATTCCCACCATAGGCATGATCTGGTGGCAAGGGTGCTTCGTCAAAAACTGCAAAAATTGGTGGCCTTTACAACTAAGCAACACATTTTTGGACCTACCATTTGTCACATGTACACTATTGAGTGGCAGAAAGGTGGCCTTCCCCACACCCATATGCTCAGCTGGTTGAAGGATAAGATCCATTCAAATAGCATAGATGACATCATCAGTGCAGAGCTTCCAGATCTAGCAAAAGACCCAGACCTTTTTAAGGTCATCAAGACCCAGATGGTGCATTGGCCCTGCGGACCTTTTATCAGAAAGTCACCCTGCATGATCATGGAAAATGCAGCAAGGATTTTTCAAAACAGAAACTGAGACAGGATACGATGGCTACCCCAAGTACAGGCGACGTAAGCCAGGGCAGGGAGGGCACCAAGTAACCATCAGATTTGGTCGCAATCAGGAGATCCAAGTTGACAACCGGTGGGTGGTTTCATACTGTCCACTGCTGTGCAAGACATTTAAAGCACACATTAACATTGACTTCTGCAACTCTATCAAGTCCATCAAGTATGTGACAAAATATGTAAACAAGGGATCAGACATGGCAATGTTTGGCCTGCAAGATGTGAACAATAATGATACAGTAACATGCTACCAGATGGCCCGATACATTAGCAGCAATGAGGTTGCCTGGCGACTCTTCAACTTTCTACTTCATGAACGTTACCCAACAGTGATCCATGGGCCGTGCATCTTGAGATTGGTCAAATCATTGGTGATTGGTACTTTGATCCCAACAAGCCTCGGCAGGTCCAACAGCAACAGAAAACCCAAGGTCAATCACACTCACTGCTTTCTTTGAGCTCTGCAGATTAGATTCCTTTGCCGCCACCCTCTACTACCCTGAAGTTCCACAGTATTACACCTGGCAACAGACATCCAAGAAGTGGAAAAGGCGTGACGAAGGTCAAGATGTCCCTCAACACCTAGGGTCTAAGAAGGGCACAGCTCTGGGGCGAGTCTACACGGTGCATCCAAAAACCTTTGAATGCTATTGTCTACGCCTCCTGTTGCACGCAGTCCATGGCCCAAAGAGCTTCCAACTTATGGAGGTTGCATTTGTCACAGCTATCGACAAGCTTGTCAGCTGCATGAACAGCCTGATGATGACAGTCGTTAGGATACCACTCTCACGGAGGCAGCAGTTTCCTGCTCTGCAGTCCCAATGCGAAACCTCTTTGTCATCATGCTACTAAACTGTGACCTATCCAGTCCCTGTGACCTGTGGGAGAACCACAAGGACGACTTTTGTGAAGATACACTTCACCAAGTTCCTAATGTTCCTGTTCAGCTGTCAGAAAACATCCATGGCAAAGTGCTGCTTCTTCTTGAAGGCAAGGTGCTTCAGGTGGAAGGCAAGCAGGTGCAAGAGTATAGCCTGCCCAGATCAACACACCAGGACCATCAAACAGCACAAGAAATAGTTCATGAGACATCTTATGAAGTGAATGCTCCTAAGACCCATATTGTGGAAAATGAGCCTAAACTCCTTCCTGAGGAAAGAGCTGCTTACAACTGCATTCTGGAGTCTGCTCAGCACCAAAAGGGTGGTCTGTTCTTCCTTGATGCACCCGGAGGAACTGGGAAGACTTTCCTCACCAACCTTCTTTGGTCAAGGTACGCTTGAACAAGTGCGTTGCTCTTGCAGTGGCCTCTTCGGGAATCGCAGCTACTCTCCTGACTTGTGGCAGGACTGCTCTCTCAGTATTCAAGCTTCCTCTCAACTTGAACGGGACAGACTCCCCCACATGAAGCATCTCTAAATCAACAGCCATGGCAAGAGTTGTACAGCAGACCCGCTTCATTGTCGGGGATGAATGTACCATGTCTCGTCGCGGGGCCCTAGAAGCAGTTGACCGTTGCCTAAGAGATATTCGCAACACCAACACTCTGATGGGAGGTGTAACTGCAGCTCTTGCTGGAGACTTCTGACAAACACTTCCAGTCATTTCAAAGGGAACTAAGGCAGATCAGCTCAAAGCCTGCCTTCATTTCTCTGGAGGTATAATGCAAAGCTGTACCTGACAGTGGACATGAGGGCTCACCTGTTTGGAGACCAGTTAGCAGACCTCTTTTCCAACGAGCTCCTGAACATTGGCAATGGACAGCTTTGATACAATCCCCAGACACAGCTTCATCACCTTCCATGCGGACGGATTGTCCCAACGTTGAATGAACTGAAGAATCTGGTATTTCCAAACTTAGAACAGAACTTCAGAAAGACAGGGTGGCTCTATGAACGTGTCATGCTGGCTCCAAGAAATGACATTGTTGACAAGCTTAACCGTGATTTCCTGGAGCTGTTGCCTGGAACTGCAGAGTCCTTTCATTCATTTGACAGAGTCCTTGATCAGGATCAGGCTGTGCACTTTCCAACAGAGTTTCTTAACTCTCCACCCTCCTGGCATGCCCCAACACAACTGGGTCCTTAAGAAAGGAGCTCCAGCTATGCTGCTACGGAACCTGGACCCCCCACATCTGTAAAGGCCAGACTGAAAACATTGTGTATCTTGACGCTCTACAGAATTAAAATCTTACACCTGCGAACACCTTCTATCCTTTTGGGCAATGCTGGGCACTTTAGCTACTCAGGATAATTTTACTTCCCGGGAAACGCCGGGTACTTCTGCTAGTTTCTACTATTAACAATTCTACGGGCTCAGACCGCAGCCCGGCCCGACCCAGTCCCAAAGGGGAAAAAAATCAATCCTGCGCTGTCAGCCCGCCTGTAGCTCATACCAAGCCCGGTCTGACCCAGGCTTACTCTTATTTAGCCCGGCCCGACTTTGGTTCGGCCCGCCATCAGCACAAGTGCGCAAAAGATCTCTTCTTGTTACAGGCTGTTTATGCGTATCATCCCGTCCCATTCTCCAATTTGGTCAAAACAGTAAAAAGTGTCCAGTAAAGTAATAAAGTACCCAATAAAGTAAACCGTCTAATAAAGTAAAAAGTGTCCAATATAGTGGAATAATATCTTTGGATGGCGGTAGAAATGCCAAGATAGTGGGACTAAAATAAGTCCCACTTGGCGGCTACTAGACTATGTCGAGCGATCGCACTTGATAAATTGGGTCCCCCCGTACCTTAGCTGATCTCAAGGAGGCACTGGACCCAGCTGTGTTAGACAAACATGTCCAATGGATGCTGCAGCAGTGGGAAAACAGTTATGTTCTCGAATACTGTGTAACCTCCACGAATTGGACTGGACGAAGTTCCTCCTGAATAAGTAATCTCGCAAGTCAGTTCTATTTTTGCCTTATGCGAGTCCGAACTTTTTGCTCTCACTGTACTTATGCAGGTTCGTCCATATCAATGGAAGTATCCTGCTCTGGCCATCTTGTTGCAAGTCAGTGGTTGAGCAACATTTAAGTATAGAACTGGTGTAAGAGAGGCAATATTATAAGACGTCTATGAACTACTTCCAGACATGGAAAATGAATGCTACCCCTGCATCTCCCTGGGCACGACCCAGAGGCTCACGAAGCGCGGCGTCATCTCCAGGAAGCGAAAGAGTGGACAGGAGATCATGGCTGCCGCCGTCGCAGCTGCAGACGTACAAGAAGAGGTCAAGCAGGAGCCGCCGAGTCCACAGGGGGAGGACAAAGACGACATGGACGAAGAAGACGAAGACAGAGACAACGAGGAGGAGGAAATCGGACACAAAGAGATCAACGGTGACAGCCTCGCCAACGCCAAGGGAGTGACAACCTTGGACGGCGTCTTGGCCGGCATCCTTCCCGGGGGAGGAGGACCCGGGGGAGCGACCTCCAACGGCTACGTCATTAGGCGAGAGCAGCAACAAGAAGGAACGACACACTTAAAGGTAGCGACAGTGCAAAGACATAGGAAAAAAACACTCTTTGAGCAACCGTTTCATCCGTTGATTTCAGCTTTGCCATCCTGCTAGTCTGCTGAAGCCGTCCACCATCGTGCTCGCCACCTCCAAGGCCGGCCAAGGGAACAGGCTCGTCATACCAAAAGTCAACATCAAGCTGAATTCAGCAGCCAACGGTAAAAAAGGTCGGCGAAGTTCTTTGAAGCCTCTTTTTCTTGTTGTATCATCATTCGCTTTCACCATTAGGGTCTTCCCCACTGCTCTCGCCTTTGTCCTCCTGCTCCTCCTCCTCCTCGGCGTCGTCAGACTCGGACAACAACAACGCTACCTTCCTCACCCCGCCTATTCTGCAGGTACGCGCTCTCTCAGTTCGGTCACTTTAAGGACAGGGTTATCCTTGGGGAAATGTTGCTGCTCGTCCTTGGATTGAGCTGGTTAGGTTTGGCTGGGTTGGATCTAAAGCAACATTAGGCCAAGATCCGATACTAACTGACAGCGTCCTCAGGTCCGTTCATCTCAGCCACAGCAGCAGCCTCAACCTAGGAAAGAGGGCGTTGCCCGGATGTCCTACACCAGCACGAGGCAACCAATCACTACTCCCCTCATATCAAGTCAGCCGGTGAGTTGGACGAGAAAAAGATATGTTCTTGAACCATATTGAAAGGGAATTTTGCCTTGCGAACTTTCAGAAGGGTTCCACCGGTCCACTGATCCTGACGGAGGAGGAGAAGCGGACCTTGTTGTCCGAGGGGTACCCGGTGCCGCAGCGGCTGCCACTGACCAAGCAGGAAGAGAAATCGCTCAAAAAGATCCGGAGAAAGATCAAGAACAAGGTGTGCGCGCGATGGCTGTCATTGTTTTACTCGTCACGAATCAACTCCTTTTTGCAGATATCAGCCCAGGAGAGCCGTCGGAAGAAGAAGGAGTACATGGACTGCTTGGAGCGCAAGATGGACAGCTTGCACACGGAGCTGTCTCAGTACAAGACTAGGCAAGCCGTGCAACCTGTGCGAAAGTCGCACTTCACTAAAGTTTCATTTGCTTTCCTCCTCAGGTGTTTCCAGCTGGAGGACCAGAACAGCACCCTGATTAGTCAGGTGAGGCGGCTGCAGGCCCAGTTGGCCACGGCCACTGGAGGCGGCGGCCAAGTTGCTACAAAGATCGTTGACGACAACGCACAGGTATGAACACATCTTGGACAAGAAACGCTTTGGAGTGATCCGTGATATCTTTTGCATTTCAGTCAAAATTGTTGACCCAACAAAGCTCTGCTCCGAAGTGAACCCGGTGGCAGGCATGAGAGTGCAAGTGGAGGGGGAGGAAAGGGGGGTTCAACCCGGGAGGGTAGAGGGCACCACAGATAGAGGAAATTATTAGTAAAAGTGCTACCCACTTCAATATTTTTTTAAATAGCAACAGTTACTTCATCCAATATTTCTAAATGGCTATGAACGATTTTCTCTTCACCTTTTACTGTGGAGGGGATGTTTCTTAGGGCCTGTCAAAGGTTGTCAATCACCTCCACCGCGGGGTGGGGGATGGGGTAGAGGGTGGGGGGGTGGGGTACCTTAAAGGCACCAACGCGCTCGCTTGCACACCTGCAGAGTCCCGGATGATCAGCACAGGCAACGGAAGAAACGAACGCACACAAAACCTCGACGTACGCGTCATTCTTAGTCCCTTCCCTTCTTCCTTTGTACAGAAGTTTAAAGAAAAGTTAACTGTTCTTAATCTTAGTCTGTCTCTTCCTTCAAGAATCCCCTTGTCTCAGTTATGATTTTTCACCTCCCCCACCCCAGGGGACAACAACAGCCTTTTTGACAAGGCCGCTCGTCAAGGCGAACAGATGTGATCTTCTCTTAGAAAGAAAATTGCTTGTATAAAAAAGGTACCTTAACCTTGTATACATGTGTATGATTACTATTCTCTTGGTGGAGTGTTTTAGGGTGCGTGAGGGCGCTGAAAGATGCGCACAATGACGACCATATCTTTCTTGCAGCCACATTTGTGCCTTAAGAAAGAGCAGCTTTGTGTGAGCGTGTGTTATAGGAAGAATACTGTGCCTTAGTAGATAATATCCTTATTGACTTGGACAGAGAAAAAGTCCTTAAAACGATGAAAGTTCCTTCCCACCCCAGTTCCCCAATGCACTTTTCCCCTTTAGGTTGCCATTTTCAAGCAAAAAAAAGGTGCCCAGGGAAGAAAAAAAAGCACGTTTTGGTCTGCTTGAGCGTCCCTTGCTTCTTGCTGCAGTGGAAGGTGGGGAGGCAGAACAAATGTTCTTTGGAGCTGCTATTTACTGATGAAACCGAGATAGAAGTCATTTGAGACTAGGCTGTGAGAGTCAAGTTATGCACCTTCAACTACTGTGCTTGCAGCTACACTTTGCACCGTGATGGAAATTGTAAGAAAGCTACTGTGCTACAGCAAAGCTTGTTTTTCTTTATTCCTGCTTGTACGATGCAGCTGCACCTCTACTGCACTGCTCTGCAACAGACAAGTAGCTATAATTGTTATTAATAACAGCAACAATATCGACTATGGCCTGCGCAGAATGTACAGTTTTTAGTGCTGGCTGAAGGCTGGCCACAATTCTTCAGTCTCCCACCCAACTAACTCCCCACCTCATGAGAAAGATGACAATCTTGTGTGGTTGTGTGAGCTTCACCATCCAGTTTGCCCCATTCCTCCCAACCTTACCCCCCACCCCTGTACGTATTGTATATGTATATAAAGAGGAACTTCACAAAAGTGAATGTTAAGCTTTTTTACTATTGATTATGTGCAGATCCTTTGTGTGCTTTAGGCATTTGTAGTGCTTTTGTTACATTATTGAGAAAAAACTGCAATGTATCGTATAGTACATATTGCTATTATCATAATTATTTTATTTTTATTATTGTCATTACATCACGAGGGATATCTTGTTCCACGCCCCTTTTCTGCCAGTTATGAATTCGATTAAAGTGTGCATAACAGTTGCCAAAGCACTTTCATTCATGTTTGTTGTGCATATCCTGTGAGCAGCAGCGAAAATAACGAAGCAAGTACATAAGTACAGCAGTGAAAGTACAGTTCTTCACCGTGCTTGACCTTTTGCATCAACTTGATGTTCTAAGAGAAGGAAGGCGCGTCAACAGATGTTGCTCGACCTTTGTTCATCTGACGTCATTGCCTTCTTAAGAGAGTTCGTTCAGGATCTTGGTGAGTTGACACTGCCCGAAAAGCTAACTTATGAAAATTTACAGAATTGGTGACTCATTTTTCTGGCAAGTTGCCCTGAACACTTCTCTGTCATTTGTACCTGGAGGCGGAGATCCTGTCCACGTCATTGGACCGTACACGTACTGGTCGGCATCGTTCACGTTGTTGCTGGTGCTTGCTCTCGAGATACGAGTAAGCAGCTGAAGCACTGAAGCATGGATCAATATAAGCAAAACAGGGGGGTAAAAGACACTTCAGGTGAAAAAATCCTGAGACAGGACTTTTTTCCGCTCTTCATCAAGCACTACAGAGACTTGTGCTGTACTCAAATGGTCTTGATCTTCTTGATGGATGCCAAAAACCGCATCGGAGCTTCTCTTGATCAAAGTTTCTTCGACTGTTGAGGAAGTCAAAACCACTGATCAATGAGCTCACGAAAGTCAGATAAAGGATTGCAGCTGGAACAGCAAGGAAGACACATTGGGCTCTCACCTCATTGGACAAGTGGAAGCAGGTGGGAGTTCTCCTCCATCCGGCCTCTCCGCCAACAACATCCTCTAATGCAGCCTTCCTTGCTGCAGGTTGAAGTCCGGCTGACACATCTGACCCAGCAGGATCATCCAAGCTGCCAGATCGTATTATCGTTGCTTCGACTTTCATTGTTTTTTTTTCCACCCTGTCGATATGTACATAGACTTCAAAGAGATTGAAATTGGGGCTATCTCATGGGGGAGCTCCCGACACCGTGACCAAATCACCAAATATGATGGAAAAATCACCAAATTTGTTGAGACCATGCGAAATCCGAAATGGAAGCTCTATCGTCTCCTCAGACGTACTCTGCCTGTTGGGTGCCAAAAAAATTGGTGTAGAGTGAAAGACGTTGCTTCACGGCACAGCAACAATAGGACTGAACTTGACCAAGATGTTGGGTTCTAGGTTGTCCCGGTGGCAGACCGGTTCTTCCCTCGGCATCTCGTGGAATGCTTCCAGCTCTTCAAATCTTGGTTTTGTTTCCATCCCTGAAAGAAATTGGGCTTGCGTGACCCTGTAAAGGACATTGCTCAACCATGTCAAGGTATCATGGAGAGGGAGACATTTTTGGGGTGACTTCTGCTGGAATAGAACTTGTGCAAGGCAGATTGGGTTCAAGTTTTTAAACGATTTTTACTTTTCAATACATTTCAATTTATTTAGAAAAAAGTGGTGCAGGATGCACAAAGGTGCACTCAAGACAGAGAGAAACAACTTATGCCCCGTAACAATGACTATCAAAAAAGCAAACTTTGTGTACGAGAGGTTTGGGTCGGGAAAGTTTGATGACTGCAAGTGAGTTATTATATCCAGGTGTATTCAACCTGTGCTTAATCTCGTTTGGTTCCTTCAGCACTGCCAAGGTTGAGTCCCTCTTGTGTCCCTCTTATAGTATTTATTCATCGGGAAAGTAGCAGTGGAAATTCATGGCAGCCAACATTGCCTGGTTATACATGGACAAATGACGTCCAAACCACTGGAAGCAAAGATTCTTCTTCTTCTTTTGGGCAGTCCAACTTGTAGTGCGGATCCTGGACATTCTGTTTTTGCTGAGTACAGCTGCACACCCAGCGTCCTCTCGCAACCTCCCACCTTCTATGACTTTTCTCCAGAGTGAAGTTCTGCAGCTTCTTAATGAGTTGTTTCATGAGAAATAAAAGCCAAGAGAAACGTTCATTCTTCTTCAATTATCTTCAAACAATAGAGTGACAATCTTATTAGCCGCATTAAGAAAGTTAAGTCACAGAGTAGATCTTGATTTTTCACAGTTTCTCCGCTACAAATGTTCTTGTTTACTGCATCGATCGTGCTCAGTGCGAGCCCAATGGCACTTTCAAAAGTTTTTCACCCCTCGTTCAATTGATTCATCCCAGACAAGCGTTAAGAGCTGAGATGGGACGAGAAAAGGCCTTTATTCTCACTCCGACTGGTCCATTCTGTTCCATTCTGAAGTGCACGTTATTTTTGACTCACTGTGGTATTCTTAGGTCGATATTTCTTCATCCCTGCAGTAATAAATGAAATGTGACATTTATCTAAAAATCTGGCCTAGATAAAAAAAAGCGTGAGCCTAAAACAATGTCCAATTCAAAATGGATTCTCCTGTCTTGTGCGTCCTGCATGGTTCGGTCTGTGCCTCATCAAGAGAAAAAGGACAGAGCTTCCAGTTTACAGCATATTTTTCCACCAGTTCTCCATTAAAATTAGTGAAGACAAATTGCCCACAAACATTTCTTTAGTCGCATGAGAGTAATCACACAAACTGTTGGTGACACAGGCGTTAAACTGCTATTTTAACATCTATGTTTGTACTGAACACTGTATGCGTTTGTGCGTGCATTGGAGAGGTGTTTCGAGCCGGAAATATCAAGCCGAGCTACTCGGCTACTCTGGCTGGACACAGGCTTGGTAAGAGACGTGACGTCTTATACAGGGTGCGTCAGAATGGTGGAGAGTGTTAAAACACATTTTCCTCTAAAGTTCATGAAGTAAAGATCTTTACACGTTGATGTAAAGTAGATCAGTGTTATGGACGTTTTGGCGGGGACTTCTGGGCTTGCCCATACCATGACCAGACCACGGCCAAGCTGACGAAGGTGAAGAACAACTCCCCTGGGATGTGGACCAAGAGACCGACTGGAATAGGCCTTGTTGCTCTCGGCATCTAGGGGATGGTGCGAGCTCATTTTCTCAGTTTAGAAATGTCTTCCCCGACTAAAGGCTTAGTTTCACTAGAGACAACCTTGCCAGAGTCGTCATCTCAAACCATTTGCTAGAAATAAAAGTACCCATAAACAAAAATTGTTTAGAATTTAATTTTTTTTGCCCCTTTTACTGAATATTACTGAAATATTTGACTAAAATTCACTGAAAGTTTTTTCTATGAGTGAAACAGGTGCACTTTTGTCAAGCTTTTTATCAAGTCTGAACGAGACAACCGGAGTTGCAAGCCAGCTTGACTTGGACGCATCTCTAGTGTGAATGTATGGGCTCTTACCCTCCTCCCCCCTCTAGTGCAGTTGTTGAGAAGCCAACAAAACGCGCGCTATTGCACACCATAGCCAAATTCTTCTGTCAGTCAGTGTAGAAACACAGCTGTCACAGTCACGACACTTTTTTCTCAGACGTTTTGCAGAAAAAGCACGGGTGGTTAAAGTGGACACATCTGAGGGGATAGAAATCGGAGTCTTTATTCTGTGTTTTAGCACATTCATGCTTAAGTTCACTGCTCACCAAAAGTATTTTCATGTGCGCGAAGAAATCAGTCGGAGCAGCTGTATAAACTGCTCGACGCCGTCAAGAACTTTATGGTGGGCAAGAATAGAGATCAGTCTTGGCCAAGCTTTGAACCCTTGAGTTACTGCTATTCCAACTAGATGTCGTTAAACTCCAGCTTGGTCAAGGAAGATCACAGATCAACTCTGTTTCGCACTTAAAATCGCAGCCGAAGTTGAAATCTCCTGGTTACTTTAATTTTGGCGCACCTAGTAAATGTGGGCTTGTCTCTGCGAGCATTAAAACTATGATCATCTGTGAACCAGAGTGAAAAGATTCAAGTCTGACGTTCTAATCTTGGTCCATCTGATGTCACACTGACTTCATATGAAGTAGGAATTGTACCGTGTGTTTGCTGCTGCTTGAAGATAACACAAGTCTGTGTTGATCACTTTCTGACAAGCTTTGCTTTTGACAAATTCTTGTCCTGACTGTGACAGCTAAGGCAGTTGTACGAGAAATGCCAGCAAAATATCTGCTTTTTTGCAAAAATGTCTGCTTGTGCACTTTGTCGTCGGGAATGTGGCAGTCACGAAATTGCAATCTGCACATTTGACATGTGTACACTGTATTTGCTTCATACGTTCATGTCCGCTCCGGACTGTAATAATTTTTTGCTCACTCTGTGTCAGAGCAATGATGAGTCCAATATGCTTAAGTCAGGTGAATGCAGGTTGACCTCTACCAGCAGGAACTGTCCCAGCTGGACAAGGAAGAGCTGCTGGCCGAGATCAGGGAGCTCAGGGACCTCTGCCTGTACGTGGACAAGGAGAGGAATAAGGCTGAGCGTGCAAGCAGCGGGCAGCTCTTGGCAGCGAACAACGTCGCCAGACTGAACATGGATGAAGACATAGTCAGGGACTGCAGATCAAAGATTTGCGCCGGCGACGATCGGTTGGTTGGCAACCACAACCAACAGCCACGAGATCGTCGTGGACAACATCGACCAGGCGGCGCTTCACGCGTCATCATCACTGTCTCCCTTGTCTCCGAGGAGCAGCAGCGGCGCCAAAAGCTCCTCCAGCTCGTCCTCCTCTTCCGACTCAAACATTATGGCCAAGGCGAAGCTGGAGGACGAGGCGAAGAAGTGGATGATGTCGGGGTCGATGTCCATTAAAAAATGGCATATTGATTCATTGGAAAAAGGAGGTACAGTAGAAGCCGCTTGTAAGGCGCGCATACGTCTGAGGCAAAAGTGCGCCTTACGAGAGGTTGCGCCTTATAACTGAAACAAAGTCTGGATCTTCCAGTAGAGTATGTC
>JAAUXU010042787.1_pt1 | contig 15735 bp, 10 predicted proteins | sample 7278151 | NCBI WGS metagenome assembly JAAUXU01 (sample SAMN14350113, study PRJNA611818) | marine sediment metagenome | isolation source: surface marine sediment (1.8m) | place: French Polynesia: Moorea | collected 2018-08 | reverse complement strand
TACAAACACTATGACAAAGTACATCATTGCACTCTTCAATGTTCTGTCGGTCACCTGATTGAACACTTGATTCCTGTGCTTGGTGATGCTGCTGGAGGCAAAATGATGGAAGTGTAAAAAAGAGTTCTTGTCAGCATCTCCAGACATGACCTTTCATGTTTGGCTATCAAAACCTCCTGTTTCATGTCTTCTTATAAAAAAATAAATGAGTGACGCTAAGTCTGATGCTTCCACTTCAGCCTGATGAAGAAAAGAAACACTTTCTTCTACGAGATTCTTTGCCTGAACTTTTCTCAGCCTCTTCGTCCCCCAATCACCCCGTACAAATGTCCTTTTCTTTAAAGAATGTTGGTGTTGTTGTTTTATTCCTACACACACACACAACTTTATGCTCGGCACGCTTCTTCTCCGACCCGCGGGACATAAAAGCGACAACACATTTTATCTTTCGACAGACATAAATTGACGAAATCCAGACACTCCTAAAAGCAGCCATAGATCTCATGAGTTGGCGCAAAGTGGCCGTGTGCGTACGCACATTTTGAGAGTGCGCAGAAGAAGAAAAGAATCCTGACGAGTGACGAACAGTGGCAAAGTTCACATGTGCCGAAACTCTCACGCTCTCTTTTTTTAACACTTCCCTTAAAAATTTAAAAAAAAACCTCCACAGATTCATAGTGGGAGATTAATTCAAGGTTCACGCCCTTGATAATGCTCGTATCGACACATGACGAGTACTAGTAGGGGTAGAGTAGGTCGAGAGAAAAAAAATCTGGGTGTCAGATAGAGCCCAGTGTGTTTGTTCAGGCTGTTGTTGTTGTTCCCCCGCTATCTGGCGTACTAAAAGTCACTTGGGCGCGTGCCACTTGTGCTTGGGGTTTATCACAATGGAGAGACAGGAGGGGTTGGCGTGATTGCATTAAGAGAGGGTAACCTTTTTTGTTTACTTGCTTGACTTCTGTGCTCACAGACACGTTCGAAACAGTGCACGCACGATAAGGACGAGGACGTCGTGGGGTGCTCGACCCGCTTTGTGGACGCCGTGTACAGGGTGCGTCACTTTGGCGCTGACATCTTGATGCAGTCGTGCATGGGGAGAAGGGGGCTGCCTTCTGGTGTTAGGACTTAAAGCTAATATGAAGACGGGGGTTGCTTGATCACAAGTGACGTTTGGACAGCAAGAAAAAAGGTGAGGCTTTACAGTGGAACCTCACAGTACAAGTCTAAGGTGCCCCAGCTGATTCCTATGGAGAGTCTCTACTGCATAAGACTAACCTCACTGACAATACTATTGTAATCTTATATGAAATAGAGCTATTAGAGTCACCTAACTATACACGTCAGGGTTGATTCTTTCGACACCACTGCACAATATATACAGTGGAACCCCAGTATCATCACTGGACATTTCCTGCTCCCTCTACTGGCGCCCCTCCTTATGCACGCTCCACTGCGCTCCGCGTCCTCCGCAGAGATGTTGCTCTCGACGGAGTTGTCGCCCAGCTGACTGTGACGCATGCTGCACTGCGCTGCACTGTACGCATACTCAACTGCACACGCTAAGTAGGAAGATGTCCTACATGGCTGCTATCGGTGTTTGCCCTGCAATTGCGCCATCTTGTCACCCCTAATGACCCTATTTGATCATCAATTACAGCTTACATCTTTTTTTCTCTATCTCTCTGGCTGAACTCGATGCCACAGTCTGGTCTCACCTCAAAGTTTGAGATTTTTTTCTGTAACACCCAGACCGTGTAGGACTCTCTGAGACGAAAAAGACACACCTCGGTGCCTTAGAGAGAGATTTGCTTTCTTTAATCCCATAATGGTTGTAACGCGATTCCCCTTGGATTAGCAGCACACACAGAAGAGACTCACAGAGAGAGAAGAAAAGTTAACTGTTTGTCGCCAGATTAGAAGGGCTTTTAAACGTTACTAGTGAATAAAGAGGAGCACAAGGAAAATTTTACCCACCCCCCCAAAAGTTGGCAAGCACTTTTTCTTGACTCACACGATTACCTGAGATAGTCTTCCTTGCAGAAGATCTTGCCCTCCCTGACGAAGCAGGTGTGGTTCTCGTCGAGGAACCTCTGACACTCGCAGCACTTGAGGCAGGCGGCGTGCCACTCCAGGTTGGGGGCCACGCGCAAGATGAACTGGTCGTGGATCTGTTCGCAGCATCCGACGCAGACTCGAGGAATAACTGGAGAAGGAAGAAAAAAATGGAGACTAGAGCGTGAAACACCAGAAGCTCATATCGACATTGTGATATTCACAGATGCGTATTACGAAAAAATTATACAAGCAACTAAGGCCTCAATGATGAATGAATGTCGGTACTCTTCTCGCGGCTCGACCTGCAGGAGCCTGTAAGTCGACACCTGTGGCCTCGATGCAGCCTCAGTGACAGCCTCAGTGATGAGCAGTGCATGCTTTGGACGGGTCTCATCAGATAAGATCAACCCTGTGCGTGAGCATGGACACCTGAGGTCAAAACCGAGGGAAAAATGGAGTGCACAAACCGTTCCAGGCAACAGTCGACATGTGGAACTGGACTTTTTGCAAATTTTAGCCTAAAATTCCAACGCCATATTCGTCAGTTGTCTTAGCCCCAGCCACTCTGCTCTGTACAGTACGTAGCTCTGCCGGACAGTGGCAGCACAGACTTCTTTTTGTTTAGGCCCCAGACGTTGGAGTTTTCAGCTCAAACTTGCAGCGAGTCGAGTATGCACTGTTACCACCTAAAATTTGAGCTCAAAATTTCAAGTTTTCGATGCCCATCTTTTGCATCAGTTGTTCCAGTAATTCCAGGTAATTATGTAGCCCAGGAGTACAGTAGGACTGACTCTCCAAAACATGCTCTTTTGTAAAAGTTTTTTCAGATTGGTATCAAATTTTAGGCACCGGTTACAGACATTCAGGCCTAGACTCGCAGCAAGTCTGAGCTCGTGTTTTGATGGCAAATAATTGAGGACTTGCATATCAAAGCGGAACAGTTTTTGCCCTCTATTTTCTAAAAAAAAATACATGCATGTGATTTGACTCTAGTCCGATGTCAAAGTCACACTTGCCGACTCAATGCGGGAGCCCCCGAATCGGCGATTTAAGTCCTTGCACATCAACATGGTGCGCATATCTTGTTGACGAGGCATTTTGACTGGGTTATAACATACGGATCAAGCAGAGATCATTTAGGGCCGTACTGTACATGTGTCTTAGATCTAGAGGATCTCTTATTTTTTCAGCCGGTGCCCATAGTGGGCTCGGTCTACTAAGTAAAAATAGTATTTCTATTCGCCACTGTCTATTTAGTAATCAAGTCCGATCTTTCCGATCAAGCCCTGAATTTATCGTGGCCAACTTTTTTTGCATGCCCAACAAAGGTACCCACCCAAAATCAGCATGGTCACGGTCAATAAGCTCCTTAAAGAAGACTCTATGGATATATCAGACCGTGTATATAGTACGAGCTTCTGCAGGAGCTCCCTCGTTCATCCGTTTAAGCTGCAGAGCAGAGTCTGTCGGAGCAGAGCAGTGATTGCACTGCGCTTAAAGAAAAAGATTGTTGAGGCCAATCACTCATGCTGTCTCTGCTGCGCCTGCGTGTGCAAACTTCTGCCTCCGTCTGTGCACAACACACATGTAGCTCATAGTTTATAGGACTTTTGTTGTAAAAGGGCAGAGAAAAGCTGTTGTTGGCGCTTCCTCTATAGCATTCCTATGAGTCAGAGCGAGGAAAAATTAGGCACTCTCCGTCCATTTCCTGTGTCCCGCTTTTAGCACGTGGCTGCTGTGGTCAAGTGTGCTCGCTCTCGTCGGGTCCAGAAATCAAAACAAGATCTCTCACTTTTTCAGACAAAGAAAAGATCTCTCTGGCCAGGGATCAGGGGTCCGTTGGCAGCGGCCGACGGCAGCAGCCACAGCAGCAGCAGCAGCAGCAGCAGCAGCAACAACGACGACGACGACGGCAACAGCAGCAATCAGGCCAACTTCTAACGACTTTCCACTTCATCGGAATGACCTGAATCGGCACAAGGAGGAAGACGTTATTGCTGCTACTGCTTTTACAGGGTGAAACAACACTACCCATTAGCGTTGGGAGTGGGTCTTTTTTTGGGGGGGGGAGATTTCTAGAAAAATGAGCAAATTTTCAGCACTCGCGGATTTCAGGGTGGCGCGGACAAATCTGGGATTTTTACTTCAAAAGTTCGGGTTTCAGGGTCGATTTTGTTTCCTTGTGGTCATATAAATTCAGGAACTTTTAAGGCTCTTTTTTTTTTTTAGCTCGCAACCGCTTTACCTGACGATTTCAAATGCTAAGATTGAGTTTATGCTTTTAAAGTGTCAGTAAGCACTAGCATATTCTATTAGGCTTACTTTCATGGAAATTAGCTCTGCTCACCGACAGCTTTCAATCGTACAGTGGAAGGTCTGTATTGAGTGGGCGACCTTTGATTCTCATTGTTGTCGGCCTATTTTACGTAGAGGAGGACGAGCATGTTCACTCGCTCATGACCATGTTATTATTATACATTGCATGACAATCCAATAGAAGCTCTCTATAGGGAAAGACTGCTTCTGACCTTCCACTGAAAATACGACACTATTGACCCTTATAGTTAGGTTATCCTTGTAAACAACTTTACACAGCGGGAAACATGAGCATGTTTAAGGGGGTTACGTGCATTGTACATAGCAATACAACGGAAGCTCTACGTAAGAATCAGCTCTTATCCTTGGACTATTCTCATAGGTCTGTCTATTTTACACAGCAGAAACAAAGAGCATGCACGTATTCATACATACTCTTCTAGCCATGTCCCACTGTACCTCCTTAATTATACTAGGTAGTTATATCATAGGGGAAAGTTGGGGATGTATCCTTCATCGACTGAAATGGAAAGTTGGCATTCTCGGCTAAGGGTGAAAAGTTCTCTCTGAAAGTTGTCACGTGTACTTTCTTCAACTTAGCCAAGAAAATGCTTGCTTTTATCTTTCATGTCTTTTTCTTCCTTCCTCCTTAGTTCTGCCGCCCACGCATTCACGGGCACTTTTGCGGCGGCTGCGGCGGCGGCTGCGGCTGCGGCGACTGCGGCGGCTGCGGCGGCTGCGGCGGCTGCGGCGGCTGCGGCGGCTACGGCGGCTACGGCGGCTACGGCGGCTGCGGCGGCTGCGGCGGCTGCGGCGGTTGCGGCGGCTGCGGCTTCTTCTGCCTCTTCTCCTCCTCCTCCGGCCATACAATGGCTTTGACGGAAGACAAATAAAAGCCTCATCAATGTCTGAGAGCTCAGGAGCCAAGATGTCGATCAGTCGTCGTGTGCAGTGCACACGTCCCTTAGTTTAGGGCGCGCTCCGACTAGCGGAAATTTACGCTAGGTTTTTCGTCAGCTCTAACTTTTGCTGCTGTCTCAGTCACCCAGCCCTCAATGAGTGACTGCGCCGGAAACTTTTAGGGTTGCTCTGAGGTGTGCCAAGAACGACCCAGGCAGAGAAGTGTCACACGTGCTATTTGTGACGCCATCTGGAAATGACTCAAAATCCTGTGCTGTTTTTCCTTCACTCAATACAACGCTGAGGTCATCATATCGTAGCTCCAGGGTCCAGACTCAGAAATCCATTGCTTTGGCGCCTGAGAAAGGCTGTAAATCTCTCTCTTACAACTCTCTCTGCCCATGACGACTGCAGTGGGAGTGATTTTTTTTCACTTGTCCTCACTAGCTAACATAATGGTTGGTTAATAACATCGGTCGGTCTATATAATACGAGTTAGAAAGAGTTTCTGACTCTTCACTGACCTGCGAGCAGCTCTGAAATGACGTGACTTCGATCAAGTGTGGAGAGAGAAATTGGAGGAAGAAGAAAAGAGTTGTGCAGTAAAGAATCGATGAAGTTTCTGGTCTCTTTGAAAAGTTTTTTTTGTTCCTCTTCGTTCTCATGTCCTTCATGAAACTCTCACGCTTCAAGATCAGCATGGATTTGACTTTATAGCATTATTAGAGCTCTTTAAGAGCTCATTGAAAGCTGCCTCCGCAGGGGGTCATTGTGTTGTCATCGACAAGGTAATTTTACAATATGAACCGTAAAACTTGGCTCTCAAGGTTGTCCGGTACAGGATGTGTTATTGACTGCCTTACCTTTGTTCTTCATCCTCTCCGGTTCTGTGGTCATATCAAAGAGCAGGCCAAGAAGAGATCTTTGCTCTGTTCACTGCTGATTCTGGCAAGTGTCTGGAGCGCCCAAAAGTTCCTACGTCACTGTCACGGCCTCCAAAACGAAGCACTGAGTGGTGTTATGGAGACCGACCTCGATGCCTCCACCCTGACCGCAGCTCCTGCAGTCTCCTTGGAGATGAGTAGAGGTTGACTTTCTTCGGAAATGTTTTGAGCTTCTATTTTTTTCCCCCGGAATCTGGAAGAGGCGCTCGATTAGAGCAGTGAAAGCCATCGAGGCCGGAAGCGCGACCATTGGCAACGCCGGATTTTTGGCACATCCGGTGCCAAAAAACGAAAAGAAATCAAACAAATGTGCGCCGCGAAGCGCACACGGGCCCGCACCAGCTGACACCAATGCTAACGGGTGTTTTCTATTTTACACATATCATATGAATATTTATGTATGATGTATTATGTTATGTTTGATAATTCACTCTCACTGTGCTTACCTAAAATAATCGAAGCTTCAGCTGTCCGCACACAACGTCGGACTAAGATCGAGCGGCGAGGGCGGCGAGGGCGGCTGCGGAGAAAAAAATCGACCCCGCCGCCGCTGCCGGCTTCTTCTCCTCCTCTCCCTCCCCGTCCGTGTCCGTCCGCCGCCTCCGCCTTCGCCTCTGCCTTCACCTTTGCCTTCCCGTGGATGCTTCGACACCGGCGTTCGCCGAGCGACTGACGGCTTAGGCTCCTCCCATTTTCTGCTCTGCCGGCGCGACGACGGCGACGACGATGTCGTTCTCCGACCAGAGAGAGGACGAGGAAGAGGACGACGACGGTGGCGGCGACGGCGACGGCGGCAGTGACGGCGGTGACGGCGGCGACGGCAACGCGGGCAAGGCAGAGCACGGCAGGCCAGGGCAGGGCAGGACAGGCAGACAGATAGACATCAGAAAGAAAGGATGATGCTTTCATGGAGTTGGGCCAGCCAAAACTTTCTTGTTCTTCCTGTTCTTCTTCTTCCTGAGGCATTTCAGTGCGTGCAACTAGTGTATGAGTGACATTTACTCTTGGCTCGATCTTAGTCCTCTCTAAGTCACCAACATCTGTCAAAATAGAGAGGATCTGTCTAGATTGATCATTTATTTCATCCTGGCCCATCATTCTCAATGCATAAAGTCTGTCCCGTTGACTGACTGAGATGCGACTGGAAAAAGTCTGGCACTGGGGGCGAGGGGAAACCCCCTACACGCCCCCTCTTATTAACAATGGGAGGCCCTGAAATAAAGGGGGCGTCTACGTAGCAAGAACTTTTACGGAATGGCAAACAAATTTCTGAGTGAGAAAATCAAGTGACTGGGCAAAGCCAAAGTTTTGGTGAGGAGGCCAAAAATTGGAATACTTTTTTTGTCCAACGTACCAACATTGGTAAATAAGATTCCAAACTCAGGCTGGTCAGGCCCAACGTCCATGGCTGCAGAAGGACCCCTTGCATGTGGACCCCGTTTTGGGGTTGGACGATGTTTGGGGGCAAAGTTGTAGTTTCCAGGGCTAAAATAGGCAAAAAATGATGATCCTACCGGGCGATGCAGGCCCAAATTACGAAATGACCCCAAATGACATCGTTCCTAGTGCCCTTTGAGGGGAGGTTGAAGTACCCAAAAGTGATGACTTTTTGTGCGAGCTATGGATGTAGGCACTTTTTGGGGTCTAGAAAATTAGCAAAGTAAACAAAAGATCGGGGGAAAAAAACTAGAAACATTTAGTTGCATAATCTCACAATCCACACATGTTTGTCACACTACGAAGTTCAAGTTGCTCTTCGGTCTCAATGGGGTAGACGTCGTCGTCGTCGTCGTAGTAGTAGTAGTAGCACTAGCAGGCGGCGGCGGAGGAGGAGGAGGGTGCCCATACCAAGAGAAAGCCCATTAATGCAGTAAAATGGGTCAACTCGTAGGAGGCCCGTGTTTAAGAGAGAAAAGGTTTGTGTCGCATGTGCGTAAATTGCAAAAAAGAGTTCTTCATGGCCAAAATGGCCCTAAATGTAATGGGCCCCAAAAGTGTAGGTAAAACTTTGAAAGTAAATTTAAGCGATTAAGTTATCATCATGGAGCGCTTTTGCGACCGTTCACCTTCCCCAGCAGGTCCATACTTTGGCCATTCGGGGAGGATAGGGATCTTCGGGCTCGTAGTCACTCCGGGCCCACTAGGGTCGAGCCGAATCGGAACTCGACTGAAACATCTTTATTTTCTTCGCAGCTCGAAAAACCAGTGGCCGATGCAGCCTTATGACTTGCCCAACAGCCACAACTAGTGCTTGAGTGAGTCGGGATAAGTCGAGTCTGTCGAGAGTAGGGCTGGAATCGAGCCCAGGCAGGCCCAAATGCGACTTGAATGTACTTTGACTCGAGCCGAACCTCCCTCGACTCCAGCACCGAGCCCAATTGCCCGATGGGCCGGTCAGCCCGAAAGAAACTGTCGGGCCGCATTTGGCCGGCCTCGCAGCCGATGCATCACTACTGGCCAGCAAGGCATTACAATGACACTTCATTCATCCTATAACGAAGTTAGCAAGCGCAGCATCTGTCGCCCTTGTTAAATGGCTTCAGCTGTAAGGCAAGCTGTAAAGAAAATGGTGGGGAGACCAAAATAAAATCTGCTCCTTCCACACTGAAAGGTGAAGAGTGAAATCCTTGAGAAAATCTTCCTCAAATTGCTCGTGAGTGGTTTCGATCAACGCACATGGAAAACAAGGATGCACGCGAAAAATCTCATTTTTCGCCACTTACCAATCACTTTCGTGCAGCCCTCCTGCTGTCAAATTATGTGTGTGCGCTGGAGCGTTCAGTGCTCAGAGCTCCACGTCCGTGTACACATGGCAGAGAGAGAAAAAAAAGATGTCACATGAGCTCTCATCACACCTCATTGCCTCAAATAATTTCATTTGATGGGACTCTCGCTGCCTCCTCGCTCAAAAGAGATTGAGACAGTCATCGCACTGCATCGCTCGCACTCTTGCTTCGCACCATCATGGTCACGTACGCCGAACACTGTCTGGAGGAGCTGCGATCTGTTCATCACAATTGAGGCTGAAGTTAATAAAGTCTTTAGCTAGTGTGCTTTTTGCACACTCAAATCTGAAGTTAGTAATGTCTTTAGTACGTGTGTTGTTAGTACGATCAAATCTGAAGTTAATAAAGTCTTTAGCTAGTGTGCTTTTTGCACACTCAAATCTGAAGTTAACAACATCTCCACAGGGTGTGTTGTTAGTACACTCAAATCTGAAGTTAACATCTCCACAGGGTGTGTTGTTAGTACACTCAAATCTGAAGTTAACAACATCTCCACAGGGTGTGTTGTTAGTACACTCAAATCTGAAGTTAATAAAGTCTTCAGCTAGTGTGCTTTTTGCACACTCGAGTCTGAAGTTTTATTAACTTCAGACTTTGGCAAGGTCTTTAGAAAGTGTGCTGTTAGGACACTCGAATCTGAAGTTAACAACGTCTTCATAGGATGTGCTGTTGATACAGTTGATTCTACTAGCGATAGTCATGAGCTAGCCCGTCGTTCTAAAAGCTTGACGAGCCGACGTTTTTAAGACTTTCGTGGTGACCTCTGGCTCGTAAGATCCGGGCTCGAGCCAGCTCGATTTGTTTCTTGATGTTTCTCCCCTGAACCAGGATCACAGTCATTGGCGAAAATTCAGAAGATTCTCAGGTCTCCTTGGATTGCTCATTTGGACACATTTGGATCTACAAATATATATTTCTGACTCGAAACTGAAAGTAAAGAAATGGTCTGGACTAGCTAAAGTTACCCTTGGCTCGAGCCATCCCGCGAAGGCCAGAGCTTGGGCTTGTCAAGCTGTGGAACAATGACAATGTCGCGAGCAGATATACAGAGTGGCCCACAAAATAACGCTAGTTAATGTTAACTGCTCCATGGCAAGTTTTCTTAAAAAACAGCACAAGTCGTGCGGCCTTAGTTTACTTTTTAACTGTTTGAATGGATGAAAATGAAGGGTCAGAGTGGGTCTTTCGGGTGGGGTGGGGTGTACTTATGATCCACCTTGAAGGGGTAATTCAATCGATTCAAAAATAGCAGAGTATTAAGTACGTATAATATTGTGAGATCGAAATAGCATACAAAAGACTGTAATATCCTATTTCCTATCACACGAGGAACCCTCCAATATCAGCAACCCGTGATTTTTTTTGGCATAGATTCCCTGCCGACTCTTGTAGTTGTCAAAAAAGAGAGAGTTATTAGTGTATACAAGTATTAAATGAGCTCAGTTGACTATGGCACAGTCATAATATTGGATAATGTAAAAGTATAGGGCTGAACAGAATGGGAAGAAAAGCAAGAGTCATTCATTACCCCAGTCCCAAGCATAAACAATGCTTCGAATATCATCTACGGGACAGAACTTCCATGCGATATTGGGAATGAAGCGAGGAATTAGAAAAAAAGTCAGTGAGAAAAAGATTCTTTTTATTAGTCATGCAGTAAAAAAAGCCGTTGAATTAGAAGCCAAGAAACGATGAAAAAGACTCTTTTTATTGGTCCTGCAGAACCAGAAGCAGAGTGGCTCCTTTTCAAACGCTCAGGGGTTCGGTCACAATCACCAAACCTTTGCAAATTTGCTGGGAAATTTCGAGTCATGGCAGACGGTTCGAATCGGTCAACGGTCAAGAATATTGATAAGTGGAGAACGCACCATGTAAAATGATGCAGGGTTGTCATTTTTCTCAGTCACTCCAGAGGAAAGGACTTCTTCTCCACCAAGTCGTCCCGCACGAGCTGTCCTGACGATGAAGGAAAGTTTGTCTTTCTTCTTTGAACTTTCCACGTCGAAATGTGTGAGGCCTCTGGAGGACTGACCGAGAAAGTTTTGGAAAGTACTATATAACTTTTTCTATCCTATTTTACACTGGCGCAAAGCCCACTTATCAGTATTATTAGTGCGTGAGAGCAAAACCACGTAATGGATGATGAAGAACGAGGACAGTTTTCAACATTCTTACACAGAAAGTCTTTATTTCTTCATCCCCTCCTATTCCAACTCGTCGTGGTCCCAATTCTTTTATTTTTGCACAGTATTTTCTGCCCGGAGAAAATTGCCTCTCATCCTCCTCCTTCCTTGAACGTTTCACCAATAGCAGAATCGTCCCACGAATTTAAAGATGCTATCATGACAAGTGGCATTTTATGATGAACTCCTACGATCTCTGCCAGGTTAATCCTATTCACTCTTGACACCTTCATCTAGAGCTTGTCCGTCAAAACGTTCCGATGTGATAATGGTAAAGCACGCAGTAAACTCATGGAGTTGAAGTCAGCGGAAAAAAAATCCTGACTTTGTGCATGCACTGTGGTAGGAGCTCAAGTCATGCATCCAAATGTGTGTTCTCTGGCCTGGTGGCAACTCTGACTGCAACTATCTATAGAGATAATCTCAATGCTGTCAGTCAATCGTGGCCGAGTCGAAGAAGAGGACGAAGGAAAGCTGTTGTTGCTGAGATCCGGCCAGAAAAGTAAGAGCATTAAGCAATTTGCAAGCGGAAGAAGCAGTTTGGACAGTCACCCAACCTATTCGGGGTATCTAGTGAGGGCGCAATCAATGATGACTTGATAAAGTAGTGAGCAATCTTTTTTTTCTCTCACATTTTCTACATACAGTGTACAAAATGTTATCACTTAAAAAGTGTCTGACCTACGAGCATGAGGTGCACTAAGGCAAACATCACCTCAAACGAACTGAACTCTATCATTGCAATCACACACGCACAGTATGTTTCCGTTTGTATGTACAGTAAAGTTCTACCTATATTTGGTCATATTATAGCAAAGGCTTGACAAACCTGGGTTTCATGTGTTTCAAAATGTCCAAGTTGCCACATGAGTTTAAACAGTTAAAAAACGGCACCAAAACAACCTTTTGGAAGCTGCTGCGCAATTGATTTTGGTGCGGTTCACAAGACTCCTTTTGCAGATGAAAATCATGCTACTGCAAGTCCTGCACAGTCTGAGCAACAAATCTCCACTTCATCAAAGTTCGTCCCCAACCTGCACAGGGAGCATCTCGTCAATGACAAGCAGAGTATTGATGTAACTGAAACTTTGCCAGTCGAACTGTTTTTCTGTTTCTGCACACCAATACCAATACATGGTCATGTTAGATTCTTGAGCACTGCAGTTTGATCATTTCTTAAGATGAACAATGGCCAAATATATAGCAAAGACACCAAATTATTTGTTGTTGTTTGACTCTGTTAGGTCAGGCACATCAGCCTGATCAAGACTTTCAGTGTCCATCTCGTCTGCTGACTCAAGACGCACTTATTCAACACTCATATTAACATGTATGTTCACAAGTCAGTATAGTACATAAATAGAGATCAGCATAAGCGTAAACATGGTGGTAGTATGTATAAAAATACTGCGACAGTGTCAAAAAACGCAGTGTAGACACGCCCTAACAAAGTTGTGCGCACCATTTTGTCACGTGCTTCTGTGTGTAGCTGAAAGAACGTCTCTTCTGCCTTCTTAGACCTCACATTTGACGATATGACGGAAACTCAAGTGCTCGAGCTCACCTGAGAAAGCAGATTACACATGTGATAGAGAGCCAATTTTGATGAAGAGAAGATTCCTCCTGCTCGGTGCTTCCCTCTCACGCCTCCTCAGTCCTCCTGCAGACCCGGTCCAAGTCGGAGGACGGAGTCTGCAACGGCAGCGACGACCACATCGGCGACGACGACTTCGCCAAAGAGCATTGTAGGGGTGAGTGAAGAGAGTTCTTCGAAGGTTCTTCGTTCTATCGCGGTCACAAGGATGACAAAAGTTCTGCGACCAATCCTATGTACGTATAGCATGAGCCAACTACCGCGTGAGTCGGAAAAAAATCTTCATATATGTGCACTGAGTCCGCCACTCATTTTTGTGACTCATACGCTGAAGTCTTTTTGCAATTTTTTTTCAAGGGACGTCCTGCAACCGCCAACTCGTCCTTTGCCCCTCTAAAATGAGCGTTCGACACTAAATCGTGGGCGTGTTTTAGGTCAGTTGCATATTCATGCATCATTTCATGTGTAGAAGAAAGAAGAAAGAAAGTTAAAATAAAGAGGAAAAGACGTAAGGTTACTTGGACGCTTGCAGGGAAGTCTGTCATCATGGGGGAGAGGAAAACAAGCGGAGACTCCAAAATGGTGAGTTGCATCAGCCCCAAAACAGCATTTTAAGTTTTTAATAAAATAATTAACATATTCTTGAGGGGGGGGAGGGGAGGAGTATTTCACTACCGTTCTAAGGAACTTTTCAGACGAGGCCATTGCCAAAATGAGCGGATTTCATCATGCAAACATTCAAACATCTCAGGAGTAGATTTAAAAGTCATACGGCAGATTTTTAGCTGAAGCTTTTTGAGACCCACCCCCACAGTTTGCACAACAGCTTAGTTTATATACATATATCAATAAAATATTAGACTAGGTCGAAAAGGGGTCAATTTAGGAATTTCCCAGAGTACACTTGAGGTTTCTCACCTAAGGCCATAAGGTTCTTATGAAGATGCAGTCAAAGAAGTTTTCCTGAATTTTAACCCAGTGCCATCAGCGTCAAAGTTCTGCAACATAACACTAGTACCTAAGCCACTTTTGAAACTTTGAAGGCTTCAGGGGCAGCAATGAAACCTTACTTTTCCAATTTTATTGGACTGCAGAGCTTTAGCATGGAATTCTGATTTCAACCAAGCATCTTTTCTTCACACTGTCAGTTGTTTACCTTTGATATCTGTATGTTCTATGATGGCAAAGCTTTAAATGCCGCAGGGATAAAGCCAAAACACTTTTTTCTTTTTCATTCGACCGCAAGTTCTTCTAAATTTGTCTGGCAACAAACTTCACACGTCCAACTTTGACCTTCAGTGATAAACTGACTTATAACAACAGCTTATACAGTTGGGCGAGCCAAAATTTGTCAGTGTTAGCGAATCGTCACTGCATTCGGTGCCCCCACAAATTTTTTTGAGCAACCCTGGCAAGTCTGGCACTGCTGACCGACAAGAACAATATTTAACTACAAAGGATCAATGAAGTACGCAAAGAGCAAAGTGGAGAAAAATAACAAAAAATGCCTGGGCCTAATATTTGCAATGCTTTTTCCCGGAGTTCAGAAGAAGAATGCCAAAGAATGGTTTGGGCCACCCAAAACGTCACTTTAAGCAGCTAAGATGTCACTGAACTGGGCGGGTCGTATGGAATAAATATGGGCAATGTCACTTTTGTCATCAGTACAAGCGACGTGTCAATATGTCCCGGCTCACTATGAAGGCGCCTCCACGTATTGGTTTTTGCATTCTTACCACTTTTTGATCCTACTTTTGCTTATGCGAGTTAAAAATGAGTCTGAACAGGCCCATTTTGGCTTTGCACCCATGACTGCAGATGAACGCAAGCCCCATTTTAGAAGATGAGGTCACTAAAAGAAAGTCAAAGTTTTCACAGCGATATCAAAAATGTTTCATTTTTTATTGAATCTTGAGTCAATAAGGCCAACTTAGTCAATGAGGTTTCAAAATGGGCCTGATCAGGCAGTCGCCCATGACTACAGAAGCACCCCTTGCACTGTTGGAAGGCCATGGTGGCGTTCATGACTGTTCTTGTACTGACTCTAGGACTCCGTCATGCAGCCAGCTGACAAAGTTTCACCCCGATTTTGACGAAAACTTTTTGACGAAAACTTCCTCCTCAAATCCCCTCCCCCTCCCCTCCGTGGCTGGTAATGAATTAAGTAATTAATGATCATTTTCTTAGGAATCTCGCCGGAGGCCCTCGCTCGGCACCAACGAGAACGGGGGCAACGAGGACCCGGTAAAAAGCATCAGAAAAGCCAGATTTCTTCAATCATGAGCGTATTTTTGACCCTTCTTTCTTTCCTTCCTTGCAGGCTTGGGTACGTACTTGGACCCCAAAATTTATCAAATTGTTGACGGTTTGCGATGACTTAAGGAAAAAAACTTTATAGTACTACTAGTCTTTCTTTTTGCAACATCGATCATTCTTCTCCTTCCCTCCAATAAGAGATAAGGTGGCGAAACTGCAGCTGCGTCGCTTTGCAGCCACCATTTTCGCACACATCAAGTTTGCAAGGTACACGCAGGAGGCGGAGGAGACGAGGAAACAACATTCGTACGCCTTCTCTCTCTACTTGGGCATCAATGAAAATGTGCTTGCCTTAGCAAATTCTTCACTCACTGGCACTTTTTCTCCCCTCACCCACGTTTTTGGCTCCTACGCTTGACATCGTGAAGACAGAGAGAGACTTTTTGCCGCTGTTAACCTCGATGCTGTTGCTGCTCCTGTCAAATTTAGTGGCAAGGTCAGGAAAAATAATTAATGCTTGATGTGAGAGAAGAGGACAGAAAAATTACAACTGGGGTATTTTTTTTGGGGGGGGGGGGAGGGCGTTGAGGGTAGCAGAGGTGGGTCCTGTTTGACCCCCCCCCCCGGTTTGGGGGACAGCACTGGGAGAGTTAGTTTATGCGCCGCGTGGCGGTGTGGGTCACGGAAGAAAATGGAGACCC
>JAAUXU010027622.1_pt1 | contig 15737 bp, 13 predicted proteins | sample 7278151 | NCBI WGS metagenome assembly JAAUXU01 (sample SAMN14350113, study PRJNA611818) | marine sediment metagenome | isolation source: surface marine sediment (1.8m) | place: French Polynesia: Moorea | collected 2018-08 | reverse complement strand
GTGGAGCTCGAGGGGTGGCGTCAAGCTAGACAGGTCGCGCCCGCTCCTAGATTGGGTACTTCACCATTGAGCTTAGAGGAAGTTCATGGATCCGCACCAAACGGGAGTGACTTGTGGGCGTGCTGGTTTCCTCATGCGTGCGTGGTGTTTTTCTTTTACAACGCGTAACACTACATTGGTTTGTACCCACAGTGGATTCTCGATGTAACGATATGGAAAATTTATCGCCACGTCGAGAAGCATCGTTGCAACGAGTAAAAGAGACACTTCATAAACAGCGGTTGGGTCAGCCACGAGGGAAAAGAGAATTTATTGGCCAGAAATATCGTTCTGTCGAGAAGCAACTGTGCTATGGAGACTGAGCGGAGCTGTTGTGTCTACTTCCTGCCTTCGTCACATTGTCACGCATTCCACGTGTACGCCTCAGTGAGTGCGTGCGGTAAGAGACAACTAGACGGATAATGGCAATTCTTGTTGGCACCAACGTCGTCACATTCGGCGATATTGTTTTTCTTTCTTCACCGCAAAACGACTCGGACGTTTGAAGAGCACAATGCAAAGGCAAAACATTGTTTTGGATACAGCGGACGTCGACATTGGTGTGTTTGGCACACATTTGTCTCGTGTCTCATTCTTCTACTTCTCTTTCCTCAGCGCTGCGTTGTGGTCCAGGAGGTGTATCTGGACGGCCTGATCGCCCAGGATGGGCGCCTGCAGCCTGGAGACCAAATTATCGAGATCAACGGGGTCGACATGACGTGTGCAACTCACTCTCAGGTGGGTGGTTTCGTTGTCTCTCTCTCTCTCTCTCTCTCTGACATATATTAAAGTGTCGTAGTGACAGCAACTCAAATGTCTCTTCTTCATCCGTGCTAGGCAGGCTGGCTGGCTGGCTCAGCGAGTGCCATCACCAGAGCTGCACATACAAAGTGCGCACGCACACACATGCGCGCGCGCGAACGATTTGTCTTACTTTAGGCAGTCGTGTATCTCCCCGGTCATTTTTCACGTGATAAGGACATGAAATGTAATTGCGACGGTCATAGGCGACAACTCGCTCAGTTGATTCCAAAGCACTCGCCAGTCGTGCTTTTTCTCTGCTTGGCACCCTGGGATGCACTTGAGAAATGGTTTCCACACGCGGTAATTGTGGTGTGCTGCTGCTGCCTGACCATGTGCATACACCGCAGAGCATGGCAAGCACAGCCACGTGTGGCAGACATATGTGACTGCCGGACGTGGGACAGAACCATCAGCTTGCGCGGAGAAAAGAAAGCACAAGAACTGAAGAGAAACAATTCAAGCGCGCGTGGTAACACAAGCAGTTTGAACTGAACTCTCCTCCTCCTCCTCCTCCTCCTCAAAACCCTCAAAGAAGCCTAAGAGACCCAACTTCCTTTCGAACATCTTGAGAATTCCATTTTTTCCCCCCTTACTCTCGTACATGCGCGCCAAACATTGCAATTCAGAGAAAGCTTCTTCTTCAGTCCGTGCAATGAGGCGTTTTGTGGCTCGCCATCTCCTTGTTCGATCCGTTGAGGCCAACTGAATGGGGGAAAGATACTAACTGCACTCCTGCACCAGTGCTTTCTTGCCCACTCGGAGGGGGAAAGCAAGTTACGGCGGTTACTTCATCTGATGTGAAATTCAAATTTTGATTGATTGCCGATGTATCCTTTCTTGCTCTTCTGTCTCTGTGTGCGCGTTTGCGGGCAGAGAGCGAGAGCCAAAAAGAACCAATTGAACAGAGAGGAGAAAAAAAGATGGGGGAAGCGGAGAAAAATGGAATTTGTTTGGCAGGAAGCTCTTAACGGTTTTTTCCCCCTCTATATATTCCATTGTCGAGCCAAGTAGAGTGAATCACACTTTGCCGCAAGTACTAAATATGCTGAAAGTTGTCCCGCAGAAGTCGTCGTCATGCCCAAGTGAGCAAACGCCATGAAGTGACAGTTGGACTCGAATTTATGGGCACCGGCTCGTCTTTCAAGGACGATCAATGATCCTTGAACCAGCTGAAAATCATTGCTTTCTTCTGCATAATATTTCTTCTTTCCCGCCAGTCATTAATGCGGCTACCAAGGCGACGTCGAAACTTGATCCCCCCCTCCCATCTCGCTGCAGGATTCTCCCCATTCTCAAGAGGCGAAGATATTCCTCGCTGCTGCCATGCGCAAAAAAAAAGATTAAAGTGTTCCAAAACATCCATCCTCAACTTTTTTCTTCTTCTTTTTCTTCTAGGTCTGTGCTGCTTTGCGCAAGATGAGCTCAGTGTTGCGTTTGGGTGTTTATCGCGAACGCATCGAGAAGTACGGCTCTTCACGGCCGCCACCGCCGCCACCGCCACCGCCGCCACCGGGACCGCACTTGACCAAGCACCAGAAGGCAGAGCAGCAGCAGCCGCCAAAGCCGCCGCGGCCGCCACCGCTAGCGTCTTCCAACAAGGCTGGCGAGGAGCTGTTGACCGTAACCCTGGAGAAACATCCGTGTCGGCCCCTTGGTCTCCGTCTCAGCGCCAATTGCTCTGAGCAGGGCATTTTTATCGTCGACATTGCCGAAGACAGCTCAACGGGTCTGGATGGGAGGCTCATGAGATTCGATAGGCTGCTCTTTGTCAACGGGCAGGACGTCAGGCACTGCAAGCTCGCCCAGGCCTCCAGTCTCGTGCAGGTACGGCACTCGGAACAATTAATCTAGCCACAACGTGGCTAAGTAGTAATGCTTGCGTCTTTCCTCCTCCTCAGAACAATGACAAGGTCAGCCTTGTGGTCGCCCGCAAGACAAATGGGGCTCGCATCATTGACTACGACGAGACGGACTCGAACGGTCACACCAGTGACAGCAACACCATTAGCCACGCCAGGTCAAAATCCGCCCCCGCTATACATCATAAAGACGGAGTGAACGGTGACACTGAAGGATTCGAACATGAGGAAGAGGAGACAGACGAGGACGAGGACGAGGACGAAGACGAACACGCAAGGGCTGGAGGCTTCGCCGGACCGAAAGTCATATCCAATGGATCAGCAAACGATCATCATCGTCGAAAACGACATAAGGATGGCGGCGGAGGCGGAGCAGCCGCGGCTAGAATCCGCCGCGCAGCTGCCGCCGCAGCCGCAGCCGCTGCAGCGGCTGAAGGGGGACTTGGTGGGGATCGTCACGTCTACGATATCCCCGACGGAGCCGCCGCAGCAGATGACTACATGGCCATTTACGAAACACTTGATCGCGTGTCCAAGGAGAGAAAAGCCCTGGACAGCTCGCTCGACAATAAGGGCAAAAGTCACTCCATGGAGGCGCTGGAGACCCCGACCCCCTCACTGAAGTCATTCGAGTTTCCTGAAGTTGCGCAGCAACAGGAGCAACAGCAACATCCACGACGACGGCACGGATCGAAGTCTTCTCAGGCAAGACAGCCGAGTGAGCAGCAACAGCAGCATCGTCGATCTCTGCACGAGGCTGCGCCAAGGCCTCATCATGCGACGACAAATGGCGGGTCAGAAGTCGTCGACGTCGTTGGAAGTGGGATGGCAGCTTTCCTAAAGAGGGCGCTCCGAATTGAGGGTCCGCAGCTGCAGCAGCGCACAGTGAGTATCAAGAAAAATGTGCGCGAGAGTTTGGGCATGCGCATCGGCGGAGGAATCGGGAGCAACGAAGGAGACACTCCTATCTACATAGCAAACATCCACCCTCACGGCTGCATCGGGAAGTCAAAGCAGATGAAGGTGAATGACGTGTGTGCATGTGTAGTTCTAATGTTACTTACTCTTCCTCCACGTTCTCTGACAGAAAGGTGACCTCCTCCTGCTGGTCGACGATGTCAGTCTTTGCGGACTGACTCACTCTCAAGCTGTGGCCACGCTCAAGGCAACCATCAATCGCTCCCATGTCGTGCTTGGCGTCATGGACGGTCCGGAGACGTCGTTCGGGGCTTCCAACTTCATCCCCAGCTGGATGTACTGGCAGAAGCTGCCTCGCAGTCTCCAGTATCCCAAAACCGTCATCCTTCACAGGAGGGAGCACGCATCATGGGGATTTTCCATTGTGGGCGGGGGAAATAATGGGCAGCCCAACGAACCCATTCACGTCCTCTTCGTGGTGCCTGATTCTCCCGCTGCAAAGGACGCAAAGATCAAGTGAGTAGCTCAGACATGAGCATGACCAACGACCTAAGATGTCTTAATAATTAATCGCACACTCCAGTTTGTCATTAGCTTGAGTGCACAAACACCTGCGCCCTCTCGTATCTGGGCAGCCATTGCACCACACGAGCTCCTGATCGTCCTTTGCCACTTAATAAGATCGTTGGCTGTTGGTGATGCAGCAGAATGCGGAGAATGAAGTATGGCTACGCTGATTGCACTCTGTGTACGTTGCACACTTGTGTATCTTTACGTCAGGCTCCGAAATTGGCAGGAAATGAAACTGAGATGTCATCAAATAAGAAGACCCATTTATTTGAGCTTCCTCCCTCACAGAGATCCTTCATGGAACACCTCCAGCACGAGGCTGCAGCAGCCTCGTTATTATTCTTTCCCCCTGCTGTTTTTCGGCTTCTCATTCGACCTCTTTTTTTTGCATATCGGCTTTCTCGAGGAAAGGGATATCACGTGTACTAGAGCTGTCGCGAAAAATATTGTGGGCATATGGGGAGAGCGACGCAAACCTGGGAGAATTTGATATTCAGGCGCCGCTAGCCTTGCTTATTTCGCCCATTCGGTTGAAATGGGGGAGAAATTTGAAGAGAGAGTCTGGTGGAGAGAGGGGAAAAATCGGCTTTTCCTTTTTTTGCGCCCCCTACTTTTTAAGGCAGCAACACCAAATGAAATATCGGACTTGGCAAATTAGATCTGCTTAGTCTCTGTTCGCTTTCTTGTGTAGCAAGATGAGAGAATTTTCCCCCGGGGAATGAAAACTTTCCAACAACTGCGCCGGAAATTGAGCACTGGGTAATTTCTCCAACTTTCTCCTTTCAGATGCGGCGATCGCCTGCTCGCTGTTGACGGGCACACGCTGGAGAACATCCCCCACTCTGTGGCCGTCTCCATGCTGAAACAGACGAGCACCAGGGTGGTGTTGGAGGTCGTGTCCTGGATGGGCACCGAACTGTGAAGGAAAGACAAAAATGTGCCAAACGCTGAAAGAATACACATTCATTCTGATCAGACTTCTACCTATCTCGCATACAAAGCATTATTCCATGCTAACGCTAGCAGGATCGTCGTTCACAAGCTTTCAGATATTTTAAAACTCTCGTGAATATTCCTTTGGTGCAAGTGAAAACACCCCTTATGATGCAGGTCAGGAGACTCAAGTTCTAGTTCATTCCAACCTTCTTAAGCAAATTTACCCATTTTAAAAGACTATTTTGATAAGAAAGAAGTCAATGTGCACAGTGCAAAACTACGATTTTGGCATGTCCAATTTAATAAAACGCTTCTCAAGAGCACAGTGGTGTTCTGATCGGAACTGTTGTGCGATAATGAATGTTCTGGGACACGTGGATGATGTTGAAAGCCCTTCTCGATTGAAGTCTTCATCCACGGAAGGCCACAGATGGGGGCTGCAGCGTTTTGGGGCTCTCTCTGGAAGAGGGGAGGAGGTTCTGGAGTAAAATTAATTCCCAAAGAATCGACAGACGCTCCAATTGAGCTCCCACCTTACGCATGGTGGCTTAAGAGAGCCTAGGTGAAAAAAGGCCGTCGAAAATCTTTTTCCTTCTGCCTGCACAGGAGACGACCTTGGTGGAAAAAAGATAGAGAAAAGTCATCACTCATGAGGAAGCATTTCTACTCGGTGCACTTGGTGCGACGAGACGTGCGTACCTGCACACGGGTTGATCTTATCTAGGGAAACTCTGAAGTTTTCCTCCCAAATTTGTCAAAGAGGCAAAGACACACACCAATGTTGTGAGATATACTTGTTCAAAGAAAGAAAAATGTGTCGATGTGGCCTCCGTCCAAGTTCCAAGTACCAAGTACTTGATCTGGCTGATGCTGACGAGAGTACGCATTTGACTCGATCAAGGTGACGCAGGAAATGCTCCAGTAGATCGATCAGAGCAAAAGCGCAATCTCTACATACTTGAGATGTGCTTCACTAGATAAGATAAACAGTAAACACGGTGCTTGGTCCGAGAAAAGTCGCACGACTAAGTGAGTTGCACGATTGAGCTCAAAAGTGGCTAAAACCTCGAACCTCGCGGAACTTAGCGCTCTGTACAGGGAGGTTCGGTTACGTTGGCTTATGTTGCCAAGCTACAGGGCCAGCTACATTGGCAGGTGTAACTTTGAAATTGCTGGACAATAATTTGGGAAAAATGGGTAAGTATTATGTATGAATTAGTCTGTCCAGCGGTTGTCTAGTGGATTTCTTACTCATCTGTCAGAAAATCGCCTCACTTCATTTGAGAAATCATTGTTGCCAGAGTAAAGTTTAGCTCTTGTCCTAATGATCATAATGTCATAATGTGCATGGCAAAATTTCTGCGTGAACTGTTCGTGCGACATCTTCAATTATAATGCTGCCCTCCTCCAACGTTTCTGACTTTTGCCCATACGCATCACCCTGTCTGAGCCCCCAAAACCATAAGTCCAATGGACTGGACAAGGTCTTAAGAGGCATTTCACAATATAAAAATGGCAAAAGTTGCCAGGGCATTTGGAACCACGACTGTGGCAATGTTGTTCGAATAAGCGATGTTCCACTGCAGCCCAGAACTAGATAAACTGACAATTCAGACCTCAATGCTGCCTCTGTCAGCCTCCACGGCCTCAGCTGAGTCCACCCCTGCAATAAGTGATCCTGTGCTGCATCAGTTACATCACTGCTACCAACAACAGTGAGTTGCTGTAAAGTGCGCGGATTTGCGTGTACGCTTTTTCCTCCAGATGCGGTTTAGTTGCTCGTAGCTCAATCCACCTGCTGTGTTAACCCTTCTCCTCCTGCTTGCTCTAGCGTCATTAGGCCCGGACAAGAGGAGACTGCCCAATTCTCTTCGTTTTCCAGCGAGCGCCGCCCACGCACTTCTGCTCAGAGCTGCTGGAGAGTTTCCAGCGTCAGTTTGATCAAGTCATATACGTATTCTCGGGAGTTACAGCCAAAGACTTGGACGACCAATAACTGTGCTTTTGCGACTGTAATTCGCCAGTGACTCTGGACGGTGCCACTGTGGATGGTTCGGACGTGGTAGTTCAAGAACTGAGTTACAGCCTGAGGGATTATTAACGTGTGACCGACCTCTAATCTTTGTCCGGGTGTCTCAGGCTCGTTCTTTCAGCTTCACACTGCATGCGAAGACGCGCGCCGCAGTCGCCTCAGCCGCGGGCACCGAATGGGCAAAAAAAATCTCCTCTCCTTCCCACGTTTGTTGCTCTCTCAAATTTTTTTTTTTTTTTTGAACAGAGTAAAAAGTTGAGTTTCACTGCCAAGGTGATCCAAGATGCGCTCCCAGGTGTTGACACTGCTGTTGGTGATCACGTTGCTGCGCTTCGCCGGCCTCATCTGCGGCTTATTCTACGGGCCCTTCTTTTACGCCGTCCTCACCCTGGGCGGCCTCTACCTGACGCTCGACTGCGTCACCGCCTATTTGGTCTACGCAGACGATGAGGAAGTCGACGACGGAGGCTACAGCGTGAGTTTCTGCCATCGTATTCTGTCAGCAGTCGACAGAGATTGACAAATCAACAACCATGAGCTCCCTGCTACAGTCTGTGCCGTGTCAACAAAGTACACCAAGCGTCGTACACGTATCAGCGTCTCGTTGCTAGTGACTGTGCTGGCACCTGGGTTGCGTGTAGGAAATGTTTATAACGCCGCCTCCTGGATGTCAGGTAGATTAGCGCAAAGATTGCGATACACGAAGAGAAAAGCTTGAAAACACCTTGTCAAATAACGTCTGCTCTGCCACACATCCTATAGCTTTTTACGTAGCAAATGAGCATACAAACGCTCAAGTTGAAAAAGTCAAGGTCTCACAGCATCAAAGAAAGCAAGTGCGGTCAAGTCCCGGTTACGTAAAGCTCTTTGTGAATGTTTTCCAGTACTCTCGCGTGTTCAAGATAGCCTGGGCCGCGGCCAACGTGTTGGGGGTAGTGGGGCTGCTGGCCGCCATTGGCCTCTTCGTGGCTCTCGTCGGCTTCTGGGGCATGACCCACGAGCCCATCCACATCGTGCTCTTCGTCATCTGCGTGTGTCTCGTCGTACTCATCCTCGTCGCCATCGGAGTCATTGCGACGTTGCTCAAGAGAGGCGTCAGCGGCCGCGGCGGCGGGCGGCCGTTGGACACCGCATACAAGGGACTGGACGTATATCAATAGGGACTTTTTACCCGCAGTCAAAGCAACGGTGATGATACGATTAACAAAGAAAAGAAGTCAATAAATATGTAACAAAAGCGATAGTGGGTGTGCACTTGCTGTGCATACTAATGCTGCGGCCTCCCTACACCACAAGATTTACTCTCCTCATTTCTCCAGGGATTATATCTTCATTTTCTCAGTCTCCAGCCTCAATACCAAGAAAGCTCATCACAACTTCTGTTACGCTTCTCGCGCGTGCTTTGCAGGTATTTGCAATTGCTCTCATCTACTTCTTTCCTCGCACGCACGCACGCACGCACCCACAAGAACTACACACGCGCACCTTGTGAGAAAAGCAAATAGCACGATTTCTTATTGTAGGAAATTCTGTACATGTGCTCTATTAAAGAGCTCTCGTCAATTGTGTCTGAACGAGTAGCTCCTGCTCATCTGCAGACTCATAAGTGTATTCCCCTGTATTTCAAATTCATCCTAATGCACATGTTTTGACGACAGTCGAGCTGCCCATTTTTGTCTATGCTGCAAGATACAAGATAGGAGTGTGTGTTTTAGTGCCTACGCGCACGTGTGTACAGAAAGAAAAGCCTCTGGAGAAACAAAAGAAGCCTCCTCTCAACTGCCGCAACACGTATCTGTGCTTTCTGTCTCCTTTGTAGCAGCGAGAGCACAAGGAAGAGGCATGAGCAGAATTTCTTTGCTTGGATTCCCCCTTACACCCACACACCCACCCACCCACACACACACACACACACACACACACACAATAGTGAGAACTTTTACAGCCTATTTCAGCTGCTGGCGGCGTTTTCAGAAAGCCGTTATTCCCATGCATTTCTTCTCTGTTGCTCTGCTCTGGGGTGCGCTCAATTGCTCATTTAGTCAGGCAATTTCGCCTGTTTTCAAATCCCTTAGCAGGAAAAGTTTTCCTCACTCACGCACGCGCCAGTGTTAACTTTCCACGCTCAGAAATCAAATTCCTTGAGACGATGACGACGACGTCGTGGGCTTGGTCCTCTAATGTGGAAGCCTCGGACAACCTTGGCCGGCCCGCCTACAGCACTTCTTGAGAGCTGCGCGCACATGTGTCAATCGAGCTACAGCCAAAAAGTCAGAAATCACTTCTGCAGAATAATCCGACCGGTATTTTAAACGAGTGTGCACCCAAAAAGCGGTGCCTCCTATACGTACAGCCATTCGTACATGATGCCTCCTCCCACCAGTCGATATCTGGAAGATATCACGTAGCAGTCATGTTCTTGAGCGGTTTTTTTGTCTGTCCTCACGTTGTCAGGCGAACGAGAAAATATCGTCCAAGTCGTAGTGCTTTTTTTAAAAAAAAATACAGCTTCGGCCTCAATGTGGCCTCCGCCATTCTCAGTGATGTACCCAACACACTTTGTATGTGTTTCACTGCATGAGGTCACCCGGTGTAGATTGGGTGAAGGTCTCAAAAAAATTGTTTCATGCGCTTCTACTGTAGCGGTGGAGTGGTACCCACACACAGCTTGGCTTGTTTGGGTGAAGAAGAAGAAAAATAAAGGTGTTGCCACATTGGATGCCAGCGATGCCAGCCAAAGAGTCTGTGGCTCCTAGAACAGAAAAGACCGTTATCCCCTTTGGGCCTCTGGAGTAGTCAGAACTGTCACCGTGAAAGTTAGTTTGTCTTTGCCTCTGCATCACATTCATTGCCTCACACCAAAACTTGCTCTCGAGGGTCCCGCCTGGAAAGTTGCTGTTTTAACGACTATTAAGTGAGTGATAGCCTAATTTATAGGGAGTGAAGCTCATATCGTACCATGGAACAGTAGTGACCCAGCGCTCTCTCAGTCGAGTGATCTTGCGTAGTGCAATCGCTATTCGATTTCGTCGATTGGACACAGTCATACATTTCAAGCAGTGTGCACAGAGCACTGACAGAACAGTGGAAACTCTTAATGACAATCGGCTCGTAAACGAAGGATTCGATTGTCCTTCCCTGCCAGAGGGACCTATTTTGCATAAGATAAAATGATTGTGCTTACGGGGAGCTTCTTCTTATAGAGAGGTTCCGCTCAACAAAGAGTAGCAGAACATTAACTGTCGGAAGGATAAATGTGATGTTTTTATTCCTTGGCCTTTTTTGACTGCCTGCACCGAACATTTTCTTTCCAATTTCAAGCAGAGCAGTCGTGCTTTCCTACAAAGATGTTGCAAAGCGTGTACAACTTCAAACGCGCCTTAATTTTTATTCAAAAAAGCGGGTTCTCCTTACTGTGAAGAGGTGTCACTCCCCAAAACAGCACGCACCCGTTTACAGAGTGGTAGCAGCTCCTTGAACAGCATCGTCTGTCTCTCTTTATGGCACATCAGACCGGAATCGGGGTCGCGCATTCCACGTAGGAGAAGCCACGTCTGTGCCATATGTTGCAAGCGGCGCGGTTGGTGGAAGTCACCGCAACAGCCAGTTGGAGGCTTGCAGAAATGTCCAGACTTCTCATACATTTGCCTACACGGCCGGCGAGTGCAGCCAGGGTCGTCCCGTAGATGCAGATCGATGCAAAGTTTACGCACTCCACAAATGATATCGACGGCGTGTCCGCAGGCAGCGAGATGCTTGTGTGTACCTATGTTTCTTTCTGCAGCAGTCGTCGCCACCTCCGCCCACGAGCTGATCTCTAGTCGTGGTCGCATCCAAATAAGGCGACGCAAAGTTCATATCGCCTTTCTTAATCCCCGCAACCGCGTGAGAGCCTCTTAAATGGCCACAGATAAGGATGAAGCAAGGCGTGTTATGCTGAGTTATTGAGAGGCAACGTTTGGGAAGAAGAAGATGTCAAAAAGATGACGATTTTGCCGTGGCTTCCAACACTCAAGGTTGATTTCAACGCACTCAATGTTCACGATTGGTTGATGGCTGCATTCTCGGTCGCGTGTGACGTCAAATGCGTGAAAATCGTGCCTGCCTTTCACCAAGGGCGTGCACCTATACAGTACAGTACACACAGTGTCTGCCTGCTTCTACGTGTGTGTGTGTGCATGCCTACGTCTGTGCGTGCCACAGGCGCGCCTCCCCCCCCCCCCACACACACGCCAGTCAGGCCTGGCAGCATTTTCTGCAGCTGCTGAATGAAAAAGTTCTTCATCTATGTAGAGAACAATAGCTTCTGCAACAAACCGGCTACGAATCTGAAGCTAACGAATTCGGGTCCGCCCAGGTTTGTGTGGTGACCACACGAAAATACGGTATGTGGGACATTTTTATGCAATGTATATAATAAGGGTGCCATATGGACGATTGTTCTACTATTGGACGGCATTGAGAGGCAGTTCTGATATGCCTGAGCCAGAACACCTTATCAGGGACTGGCACACGCATTAAGATTATATATTTGAGACCATGGGTCAAATTTTAGATTATACAAATACATTGATTCCGGGACTGCCTTTCCCTGTCCTGGACTTAGCCAAGGATGTCTTTATATGCTTACAGGATGTGACGCTATTTATGTAGAAAAAGTCTGCCTGACTCCAGTTGTCCTGGATTCCGTGACTGCCAGATCCTATACAGATATGCTTGGCTTGATCAAGGACGAATTTTGCGCTAAAATGCGCTCTGCCTTCTGTGAAAACGTGTGCAACATGGAAGATTGTTCGACCATTGCACTGCAATGATGTTGCCAGTTTTGGCAAGCCCGAGCTAGAAGATGTCATGTCAAGGACTGGCATTAAGATAGTCTCCTTGCGACACTTTAATCCATGTTTCATGCTACACCTGTTTATTTACATGAAACTCAAGTCATATCTGTAACTGAGTCCTGAGGACTTTTAAGTTTCAAGCTTTGCCATCATACTTTTCGTTTGTATGCAGGGATGAAGAGCAATTTGGAGGGAGAGCCTAACACCTCGTGGGTTCAGCGGTACATTAAGAGAAACAAGTCTTTAGTCTATTCCCTCGTTCACAAAAAGTGCAGAAGCTAAGAACAAACAAAACTTTAGATACATAGGTAGACAGTGCCGAGGAGTTTAGTCAGGACTACACACAAAACCTGTGCAAACTTTTCTCCGCTCTCCCCTTAACTTTCCCGCAAAAAAAAGAATCTCGACGCCTCATCTTGAACCCTCCACCTCAAACAGAGCAAGAAGAAAGATCAGTCATACAATGATCCAACAAAGGAAAAGGATATTTCAGGCAGTGAGAGACAGTGCGACAAAACAGGGTACACATTGTATGCATTGTTCATCAGCAGTTGTTTTCCTGCCAACTTTTTTGCCCGAAACGCAGAAAATAGGACTTAAGAGAGCATCAAGGCAGACCAAAGCTCAAGTGCAATTTTCCGATGAAGCTTTGGGGCACTGCAATAGCTCAATTTCCCCCCTGGGCCCTGACGTTGTCTGTATAGGGCACCAGCACTACACGGTTCGTACATTGGTGCTGTAGATGGTACTGCAATGTACAGTTCTGTTCGGTTGTACTGCGGACGGGTCTGCCATGGCTCGCCAGATACGCGCACATCTGCAGCTGCAGCAGAGCAGTTAATCATGTGTACGTACAGACATACACGGTTTTCTATGTGTACAAAACTTTTAGGTAATTGCTATGCCTCACACCAGCAGCACCCACAGCAAGGGCTGCCGCTGCTGCTGCTTCCACTGCGGCTGCTTCGCCGGCTGCCACGTCCCCTTGCCCAGGCCGTGCGAGACCATGAGGAGGTGGGTGCACAACTTCAGGGCTATAAGAAACATCTTCAGGAATTGCTGCAAGTGAACTCACTCTGTGTATTCTTACTATGGGATAATAAACAGAAGGTCCTACTTGCTGGCGAAAACACCCCACCAACCTGGTCTCTACTGGCATTCCATTAGCAGAGCCAATATTCAGCTGGTGTCTAGCGTAGCATATACGTAGCGTAGCATATAGCAATACGCTTCCTCTCTGGTCAGAGTGAGAAAGTGCAATATTGCACAGAAAAACGTTCGTCGATATGGGCGAGTCCGCCCTAAATTGGTTGCTCGAGAAAACAGGTCAGTGGTGATGACTCGATGCACCAATGTTGACTGCAGGTATGGAATGGACTCGAGTAGATATGACAAACACTCCTGACAGACTCAGGAGCGAGAGAGACAAGTGTTGAGAAACCAACAACATCAACTGCAAATTCACTTCCACGCGTACAAGGTTGACTAAAAGCAGCTAGATATAATTACAGCCTAAGTGCTGAGGCTCCTGTACGAGATCTGAGAGTGCATAATGCGAGTATCTTGAAAGAGGATGCTAGAAATTTGCATCTGCGAAAGAGTTTCGAAAATCCGATGAAAATCAAGCAAGTCATGGCCTCTGAACGTTACACTTAATTTTTCCTATAATTATTCGGAAAGATAGAAAGTTACCTGACGATATGTAAGATGTAATTTCTTAGGCTGCGAAAGACCCAAACGTGCGTAAGTAAAGCGACTTCTTTGAGAGAGAAGATTAAAAATTTCCACTTGCTAAAAGAATTTTGTAAATCGGAACAGAAGTAACAAATTTAGTCTGACATCGGTGTTTTTCTGTTTGAGTTTAGACAGTTAAAAAAGTCGCCAAGTATGCAACATAGAAGAAATTGTTGCCTAACTTTTGGAAGCCAGAACTTGCCTGATTTTGGTCCTACTTACAAAATTCTTTTTGCAAATAAAAAGTTGAATCTCCACTTCCAAATGAGCACGTTCTTCACAGGCTGACTAACAAACAAGCTTTTCTTCCATCTGTTCTCTTTTGTTCCACCCTGTATGTAATTGTTACTGTCTAGTCGTGAAGTGGCGAATATTGCCTGACTTCTCCTCAGTTCGAACAGTTTTTCTTACGTGTTAAGTAGTAACACGGATAGAGCATACGTACGGTCGTATTCGAGCGTGAGGTTGCGCGACTGCTTTGGATCATTGCGAATCGCTGAAAAAAAAACACGTGTTGACAAAAACAGCACTTGCGATGGCCGGGAATCGAACCCGGGTCAACTGCTTGGAAGGCAGCTATGCTCACCACTATACCACCATCGCCTTGCTGAACATGAGGGCCCCTCAAGGACGTTAAGTATCAAGAGACTATGCTAAAGTGCAATCTGTTTCTAGCACCTCGTCATGAAATAACTCTTAGGCCGTATCAGTAAATACTCATATATTAGGCACTTTAAAGCGAAAAATAGCTCAACATACTGAATATGTACTATTCCAAATTATATCATATAAAAACAATGTTGATTTCTCAATAAACGAGGAATAATAAGGCATTAGTTAAGGTTCTTAGTTCTTGGTTGGTACTGGCTCAGGCATGACGTGTCCAGGGTTCTCTCTTATTGCCCTGGCAAGCAACGCGGGTGAATCCTCACACACAATCTTGGACCTGCAGAACACACTCAAGTCTTATTTCGCCCTTTTGTGCTGAGTAGTGGACAATATACCTGTGGTGACAAGATACATCATGCCAGGTGATTCCGTCCCCATACTTGTTGTTGAGCACTGCCAAGCATGCCTCATCGTGCCACTCCTGCAGCCCGTCCACGGTCAGGCCCACAGGGTCGCTCACCTTGTCCAGTTTGCCGGCCTTCAATCCCTCGTAGTTGTCGGGTTGGGGTTTCTTCAGCCTGTCAGCATCAGAAACAAATATCGAATATGTACATTTGCAAGTGGACCATACAGTAAACACACATGTGAGTTGCTAAGACTTACGCTCCAGTGTGACTCCAGAAGGTGTTCGGGCTGGGCTTGTCGGTGGGTGGAAGCGGCTGATTGCCTGCACCCGCCCAGAACCACCCGTTGACATTGATGGGCTGGAAACGCGCGTTCTCACACCCTTTGCCCTTAAAGTTGCACTTGCGGCCGGACGTATAGATTGAGGTAATGTTATCTGAAGTCAAATGTGAAGAATGCATAATGCAGAGCATAGTGGACGTGTACACGGTACAAAATCTGTACTCTGGAGCAACCGCTACTTTCGGTACAGACTGTAAGTTCAGCGGGCGTAAGGTACAGTTAGATTGTCGAAAACTGATAGCGTCTTCTCTGTATCACACTAAAGTTTGGTATATTACCCAATTGTATTGTTCGTTCAGCTAGCATTAAGTAAAAAACACCGTCTTACTTCATGGATGAACCTGTTGAAATGCTAACAAACTAAAGTCAGTCATCGTCATCAAAGACAACGCAGTCATGGCACAAGACACACATTGCTGCACACTGATCACCACTCTTGTGACAGCAATTCCGTCCAGGTGCCGATGCCGTCGACTATGAGGTGACAACGTTTGTGCTGTTCAAGAACGACACAGTCGGCTGCCCCCCCCCCCCCCGGGCGGGGGGGGGGGGGCCGGGGGGGGGGGGGGGGGGGGGGGGTGGGGGGGGGGGGGGGGGGGGGGGGGGGGGGGGGGGGGGGGGGGGGGGGGGGGCCGGGGGCTGGGGCTGGGG
>JAAUXU010033232.1_pt1 | contig 15740 bp, 19 predicted proteins | sample 7278151 | NCBI WGS metagenome assembly JAAUXU01 (sample SAMN14350113, study PRJNA611818) | marine sediment metagenome | isolation source: surface marine sediment (1.8m) | place: French Polynesia: Moorea | collected 2018-08 | reverse complement strand
ATCTTCTGGCCTCTGGACTCCCTCTTGGACCTCTGGACGGGGGTCAGCTGCTGCACCTTGGTCTTGGCCAAGCTCTTTAAGCCCAGATCCACCTTCACCAGCCTCCTCATGGTTGTCTCAGGCACGCTGAAGTCTCTGGCAAGGGTGCGGATGGAGGTGCTGGGGTTCTCCTTGATCTTTGTCTTCACAGACTCCACCAAGGCCTCAGAACAGCCAGAACGTGGCCTTGGACCTCCACGGCGCTGCTTGTAATCCCCAGTCTCCTCATACAGCTTCCAGGAGCTGTAGACAGTCTTCCTGGTCACATTAAACCTCTCAGCAACAGCTGTGATGCTGTCCCCAGCAATGATGTGCGCAACATTTTTTTCCCTGAGTTCGGCCATTTTGAACTAGCGTGGTCAATTTTTGTCATAGGAAGTTTGTTTATACCTCAAATGAAAGCTATTGTGCATGCATATCAAACCCTGGGCATTTGAACAACATAATTTGACTGTAAGATGCCAAAAATATTGATTGAAAATATGTATGGGGCGAGGTGGCGCACCCGGTATATAAATAGTCATCTCAGGGACTGGAGTACCCTGCTAGCTAAAAGACACAGAAAAGTGTCTTGCTAACCCTGAATGCCCAAAGAGTCTCTGAATTCCTGAAGAGTCTCTTGCTAACCCTACTGCTGAAACTCCAACTTATTCCTCTGCAGCCATCACTGTTCCATGTGTAAAATGAGTCATTTATAGATTTTGGTCCAACAGTGTATATCAGAGGATAAGAGAAGCGACGATCAATGCCAGTAAGAGTTACTGAACTATTCACGCCGAGAAAGGGCTCTACAAAAGATAGAAGTAATGGCAAAGGTTCAACAATCTGTATTTATTTCACAGCCAGGGTCTCAACTGCGTACTTACAAGGGTATGCCATAAGGTATGTACAGTACCTTCATACTTACTTTGAATTCACTAACTGTCTTCAAGGGCACTAATCGGGACAGTGACTTAATTATTCCTATTTATCTGCTGGATAGTGTTTAGTGTGCATACAGACATACATGTATGTGTGTGTAATATGTGTACACTATATATGTCTCTATATATTTGAGGATCACCATAATGGTTGCAAAGTGTGTATGTTGTTACATACTGAACGTACAATCAATGTAAGCTTACATCTGTTAGGGAATAAAGTCATGACCTTCAGGGGAATAACATAGTGTCTCTAATTCGCTTCCTAGCACTAGACATGCCTGATATCATAGCGTAGGCTGTGATATTCCAACAGTAAAATCCGAAATCATGATGCTGTATAGAGTCACATACATAAAGGGCATTTGAGTAGAACGTTGTGTAGCATATTTCTCTTAATGGTAAGGCTTTTTTGCGCTTGTGGACAGTTATGCAGACTATAACCGGGCTGGGCTGGGTGGGTTTGGGAGGGTTCATTGACACCAGAAGAGACGAGCAATAATAGGACACAATTACTGCTATTGGAAGAGTCATCTGAATTCAAGTCCTTTTTTGTGGAGCTTTGTAGCGCCAGAGAACGCCATGAAGGTCATCTTCTAGGACATGGACGGGTCTGGTCCATTGATACAAGGGTCCGTTGAGGGTGAGGAGGAATTTGACTGGGAGGTTTGCCTTCACTAAGAGGTACCTGGGCAGCTTATTGAGTTTGATACACAGTAGTTGTTGCCGGTCAAAGCTATTTTTTTTTCTTTTTTGCAATGGGAGTTGGCGAGCAATCTCTTACAAGTGGTCATGCGGCCAAGAAAAGGTGTCCAAGAAACGTTCAAAGTGGTTTCAGACTCTCCTTTAGCCACTAAAGCCTCGTTCACATTTTGAGCAAGTTGGCACTGAACAAACTATGAATCACGCAACCTCCCCGAACAAGTCCGTCGGTTACCATAGTGTTGATGGTGGTCGTGGTGAAGATGACCTCCGTTGACCTTTCTTTGTGTTCGGACAATGTGGATATTGCGTAGTGTTGTCCCAGTTGTACTAGAACGTCCAAAGTGTGAACGAAGGCCTTGGGCAGGTCCAACGTCGTCACAAAGGAGCAAGTTTCTAGCGTCACGGCGACGTGCAGATCGTGCCCCGCCGTTACGTGGAGGAGCAGGAGAAGTAGGTGTTGCGGGTGAGGAGGCAGTGGAGGAGCAGCGTGCAGCCACAATCTCTGTCAGGCGAACGGAGCTCCCCCCAGATTGCCGCCGCCTTGGTCAAGTTGCTGTTGTCCGCCTCCGCCGCCTCCGCAACAGTCGTCCTCCTGATTCTCGGGGAAGATGTCGTGGTAGTTTGGCGGCGGCGGCACCAAGTTGGCTTTTCGTCAAAACATCTCTCTCGCCAGCGACAACTGCTTCTCCAACTCGAGCTCCACTTCCACGTCGTCCTCCATCTAGGGTGACAAGAACATGAAGCACGTTAGCATCTGCTTGAACGAGAGATTGGCTCAAAATCCGTATCCTGGTAGGAGGTAAGTACTGTACGTGCGTTCCGGCTGCATTCACTCACTTCAGCGCCGCTTTTTGGCCACGTAAACAGTAGATTTACATAGGATATAAATAAATATATAAATAGTCTGTATGTGCACGCAAGCCGTACATGTAGGAGGTGCAGTAGTCACTTTTAGTTTGCAGTCGAGGATTGGAACCAACTCTTAATTTTCAGGTCGTTATGCTTACCTTTCGACATGGTCACTCTGTTACTCTACACACTTGTGCCATCCATGCAGCAGCATAGTCAGATTTGGGGAGTGATCGAGTGACCCATTTCCATTCCAGCTTGACTGGGTCACTGCATATCCTGGCCGCTCAAGTAGGACTACTTTGGACTTTGCATGAGAGGAAGAAATCAGCTGGTGCTTGGTCCGAGGAGTAGGAGTTGGTGGAAACTTCTGTGGCTGCTTAACATTATGAAAATTTCTATTGTGTATCCAGTGGAATAGGTGGCCATGCAAATATGGCTATTTTTCTTGCAATTTTGGATTTGGCCGGTGAACCAATTGATTTCTCACCACAAACTAGTCCAAGGGATGCCAGCAGACATTGGCTGTCTCCTCAAGCATCCCAAGAAGTGAGCAGAAACATGACTGCAGACTAAAACTAACAGCACCAAGTACCGTACAAGTACTGATGATGGAGCATGCAACAGCAGCAGCAACAGCAGGAGCAGCAGCGGGAGTGGAGTCTGACTTTCGGGCGTGGACACACAGGAATGCGAAAGTCCTGTTACGGAAAGTCATGTCATTGACCGATCTGCACTGTGTGACCACATCTGGAGAGCAAACACGCGAGTGCCGTTATTTAAGCCTTCCAAACGCTCACAAAATGGTGTCTCCATAATGGAGTGAAGCCATTGCCAACCTAACATCCGGTGAGTGACTTCTTCTTGCCTGCTCGCTGTGCACTGTACATGTCAACCGCCGATTGCTTGCTTGAAGCTTTTAGCAAGGAAAGCAAGGGGGTAAAAACTGTGCAATTGTACGATTTGCACAGTCTTCTTAAGTAGCTGCAGCAAAACCTTTCTTGCAAAATCTCTTGATGAAGCCTCGTTTCCACTCAGTGAGCAATGTAGGGCGCAGCAGCTTCATTAGGAGCAGCAGTAAAGAAAAAAAGCAGTAGAAACAAGGCTCCACGTTAGTTCGCAGGCGTCTTGTTGGTCCTTGCGGGAAATCGAAGGCTTTTTAAAGGTCAAAGAGGATGCTCTGGCAAGAAAGAAATGAACCGGTCTTCGTCAGGACTCCTTACACTGAGGCTGTAATCCAGAATGATCTGTGAACGACAGAACAGTGGTGATTACACGAGTAGCCTTTGCAAAATGCCCTAGGTACGGTACAGTAGAAATCCTGACCGTGGTCGTGTTCAGCAACATGACTGTTGACGGTTTTTGTTATTATTATTTTGGTTGCTGCTCGGACTGACCTGCTTGTGCGACTCCTCCAAGTGCTTCATGAGCACGGCGACGACGACGTTGACGAGGACGAACTGAGCCATCAGCACGAACACGACGAAGAAGAGCGGAGCGAAGTATGGAGAGACACAGCAGTTTCTGGAGGGGTTGGGGAATTCAAGTTGTCACCAGAACCGCAGGTGGGGGGAGAATTTCGCTTACCTGAGGCACTCGTCTCCCTCTTCGCACTCCTCTCTGAGAGTGTCCTTCATGATGCCGTTCCAGTTGTCCCCCGTGGCGATCCGGAACAAGGTGAGAAAGGCCATCCCGAACGAGCGAAAGTGAGCGTGTTCTCCAAGACCCTGGCAAGGGTGGTCGTCGTCGCATTCTGGTGACACCAACAGAACATACGTGTATACGACGAAATCCTACTTATATGGACGCTAGACTACTGTACGGGACAGTGTGTACTGTTGGCCTTCAGCCTACATGATGACCCCTTGGCTCGAATTGTCTGTATGTCACTTGGACTTTACCATGGAGTCCATTTGTGGGGGGAGGTTGGGATCAGAACCAATAACACCACCAACGCAGCCTTGAAGACTGCATTTGACGAATTGGGCCACGAAATGGCATGGGACTCATGTGCTGCAGCAAAGGAGAGCTGCTAGGATGGAGCAATGGCTAAAGGAGGTCATGGCCAGAAAAATGGTTGAGCTCTCATGTAAAGTCCCCGGCTGGCTCCGACTATATGTGCAAACTAATATTATGATAAGAATGATTCCAGACGTATGAGCGTTTTTCCGTGTCCCAAGGCATATGAGTGACATCGTACGTTTAGATCGAAAGCTCCTTTTTTGTCGTTATTTGCGTACGCCCTATTTGCGTAGAGTAATACTCGGCTACGGGGATTTAACGTTGGCATAGGACAATATATGTGCTATGTTAGAGTCAAGGAGCATTTGAAAGTGAGTGAGGAAGAAAGTAAGTGGAAGGAAGCTTTATAAGATTTTAAAAAAGGTTAAAAAGTTTTTCTCTCTATCTCTATCGCTACTTGAGACTGATCTTGTCAAAGTTGAAAGAAGTCCTCAGAATCCTAAAATACCCAGTGCGACGCACTAAGTGTGAGTGACTTACCCAGTCTGCCAAACATCTCTACTCCCAGAGCGGCGAAGATGAAGAAGAGCAGGAAGAAAAGGAGCCCCAGATTGCCCACCTGAGGCAGCGCCTGCATCACGGTGTCGAGCAGAGCGCGGATGCCTTTGGCCATCTTCAGGAGCTTCAGCACTGTGGAGAAATAGAAGCTCGTCTTCCTAGGCTCATGCGCCAATCGTCACCGCTTGCATTACCTCTGGCTATCCTAAGCACCCTCATGACCCTCATGATGGTGGGATTGATGGGCATCAGGTCGGACTTGAGCTCTTCCAACACGATGCCCAGAATGGAGAGGAACACGATGACCACGTCCAGTTGGTTCCACCTGTCCAGGCATAAAATGTTAAGCCATATCTGTGGTTGCTTGAGCAACAATCGTTATTAACAACACAGTACTCCCGCTTACCTGTCACTGAGATATCTGGCCATCCCTAGGGCGGACACCTTCATGCTAGCCTCGAGTATGAAGACAGCAGTGAAGAAGTAGTTGAAAAGCTTCAAAGCGTTGGCTAAGATCTGCATAGTATGCACAAGCACATTTACTAGTTATGATGTCGGGTCGAGAACAACCGAATTTGAATGGACCCCGGGATCAGGAAGACTTTTGAATCGGAGTCGACTGGGACCAAGGGCTGACAAATTCCGCATCGCGTGTAGAATTCACCCGAGTGGGGACTTGCATACAGTGATAACTATGTGATAGCTATACATACGCATAAGAACTATTCAAAGTTCACTTATTAGTACCAACCCTTGTCTACTTCATATTTCCTTCGATCAACATCGATCTTCCTCGCAAGTTTGCCTGAGACCCGAGATCTCCTTGATTGCACAGATTTGCTTTCAATATCTTTAAGTTCTCCCAGAGTAAAGGAAGAACTCCATAAGATCCCTGACCTGCGGCATCATGTAGAACTCCATGGCCATGGTGATGACGTTAAGTCCGATGACTGCGGATATTGCCAGATCGAAGTACTTCGACGTCACCATCCTGTGCACCATCATCCTGGTCTGACTATAGTGAACGTAGTAAGGAGTCTCCAGCATCTCTGCAACAACGGAGGACTTTGTCATGGAAGCGAACGCCAAAAATCAGTGCTTGACTTTGCCATTTCATTCAGTCCGCACAACTAAAGACACTCTGGTGCCGATGGGGGAATGGGGAATAGGGTTAGGTCGGGCAAGTTCGAAAGGTGAAGGAGTCTCCGGGGTTGAGTTCGTGGTTAGGGGTAGTAAAAGATCTCACTAAGTATATGCGGTTTTTTTCTTTGTCTCTGCTACTTAGTACTACACGGTTGTCGACTGTGTCTCGCTTAACAGTAGTCGAAGACGCACAACTTGACACATCCTTCTCTCCCTCTCATGACCCCACCATAAGCCCGTTTTACATGGTGGTGGGTTAGCTGGCGGAGAAGGTCTCGAAGATCTACTGTACTTGGGGAATGTGGCACACAGTTTACTGGCACTACGTAAGTACTGCCGGAGAGTGACTACGATCAACGTCGTCGCACTGTTTTCAAGTGGTGTCAAAATCAGTGACACAGTTAATACTTCGTGTAGAAAAAACGCTAGGACTGTGTGTGTGTGTGTGTGTTCGTGTGCGTGTCTGTGCGCGTGCGCGCGTGAAAAAATCGAGTGTACTCACAAACTCAGGCACGAGCACAGGGAAGAAAGCAACAGGGAACAGGCGGAACTTGATCCAGATCCTTCAGGTCTTGGTGGAGAAGAGAGAGAGAGAGAGGGAGAGGGAGAAAGCTCCAAAAATGCGGTTTTGCTCTTCCCTGTTTTATGTCACCACATCCATTTGTTCTCTCGTTGTCCTCCTTAAGGATCTTGATCAAGTTGTGGGCAGTTTGCAGTGCAAAGCCTGGTGCAGCTACTGAATCTGGGAAACAAAACGTTGCTACTTGGGCGTTGAAAAGCGTCTTTGGAAGTCGAATCCAAAGTTTTTTGGGAGAAAAGAAACTGATTTTTAAACTGAATTTATTTCAACTTCTTTTGCTACGGATTCAATCACTGCCTTCTGCTCGGATACGATCAGATCTCAGCTTTGCCAACTTTGTTGTTGTTTAAAAATCTGTCTGAATTTCTCAAAATCCACCAAGAAAACATAACATGCAGTCGGCTCTCGATATAACGGTTTTTTTCTGTCAGTAGGGATAGCAACATTATTTTGAGACACAACGTTATGTTGAGGTTGGGGAAAATGGGGAAAGCAAAGCTTACCCTGGCAAAAAAGTGGTTTCTCAAGGTGAAAGTCACCATTTATTTCATGAATTCTTAAAGAAGTCCGTGACTCATTACTGGAGATTTCCTCATTGGCGCACAAGATCAGTCTCTAACTTCCTCTACTGGCAGCAGGACCGAACCTTGTCCCACTTTGGCCTCGATTTTCTCTTCTTCCTCCCTTTCATCTCCTTCCTCAGCCTCATCACCATCCTCAGCATGTTCGTCCTCTCCAATGTTCCGCACAGCCACGTCCTCCTCCATCAGGGCCCCAAACGATCAGCCTCCCTGGTCATGTTGTTGGGGACAGGAACATTCACAAGGACATCCAGTTCTTGAAGGACACACAGGAATCACTTCTCTTACTCATTGTTGTACATGTTTGTTTTTGTTGGTGATGGCCGCCCATGACAGCTATAGAAAACACATTTTTCTAGTTCAGCTGCATCAAACTGGAATGTTATGTTGAGACCCAACCATTTCATAAAAACATTATGTCGAGATCGTCTTTGTAGTAAAAATGTGGTCGTCACCAAGAAATACGTCATATCGGGGGTATATGTTATATTGAGAACCGTTGTATCGAGAGTCGACTGTATTCGAGAAATATACCGGATAGGCCATAAGTTCGTGTGCATGAGCCATAAAAGTACCACTGCACGTACAGTGAGTGAGAGAGTTATTTCATTCACAAATAAGTCAGTGCTTGGAAATGAGTATAAAGCTGCTTGTTGAAAAGAAATTCTTCTTCACTCGTTTCAGAATATCTGCGTCAAGTTTCGCATAAGAAAAGTCAGTATAAAAATGTGAGACGATAATAAGCGAAACTTTTTTCCGCTGTCGCATGGGATTTGCGTGTACTACATGGAACAATGCAGTACACAAAAGTACTTACGTAAACGTGCACATCATCTGAATAATTTCGTCACAGCCATTGTTGCTTTGTGTTCTCCTAACTTTTCAATACTGGCACACCTCATGTGGAATTTTACGCAGCTATTCTGAAATTAACAAAGAAAGAATTTCTTTAAAAAACCCTTTTAAGTGATCTCAAAGCATCACAGTGAATGCAAAATTAGGATTTTTCTCTGATTGTCAGAATAATTCTGCCACTCCTCGTCCACACAGGGTGTCCCAAAGACACCGTAACTAGTCTGAGCTCCAGTATTATCTCAGCTCCTAATGGACCAATTGGATCTCCCTTTTTTGCATTATAGAGCACAAACAAAGGGATTTCATGCAACATTAAAGTTGGGATAAAAGTGGCAAAATTTTTCAGCTAGGGGTCTTCAGACACTCACCATTTTACATTCGATACATTTCGAAAGTCAGCTCGAAAGCTGCTACTGTGCAAAGTACACAAACATTGGGAGAAGAGATTTCCCACCACACCGCACCCCAAATCGTTATAAAAGTGAAGAAACAGTAGATAATACCTTTTTTTACTCGAACAATTTTGATATTGACTTCTTTGTCTTATGTACGATAAAGCCTTGGAAAGTGCTGAAGTTGTCTTCTTGAGCAGCCTGTGACACATCGATCCGGGTCCAACTTCCGTCCCACTAATCCAAGATGAGTTCGAGTCATGATCAGGGAATCCCTATTCGAGTTACAGTTCTATTTGGGTGAGTCAATACAACACCAGAACATTTAGCCCCAAACAGACTAGGAAAGATCTGAAATTGCTTGACCACGAGCTCAGATAACTGGGTCCAAGGACTTTGGAGACACCCTGTACAATCGCGTCCACCATCGAACCGACCCCATCCCGTTCAAAATGGCCGCCGCACCAATGACAGAGATTGCACATTTTGCGTAACATCTATTGCGCGTCCATATTAGCATAACTCGCGAGGATCTTGGCGTTGCCACCTTGGACAGGTTGCCGACCTCCGCTCAAGAACTGAGGCTACATTTGATTTTATATGAGTAATTTACTCTCATGACATGTACTGCGTCATCAGGTCCATCAAGGAGTGGACGAAGTGTGGCCTACCCGGTATGAAAGGGGTGTCTTTTTCATTAGGAATTCGTCTCAAGACGACTCTTTATTTAAAACACGGGAAGTTAGCAAAGATTCAGGTTCGGGTAAATTGAATCCATACATTGTTGACCCTCCGTGTGCTCATCTCTGATCAGAGAGTTCTCATCAAGTGATCTCACTTAGACGGTGATAGTACAGGCATTCCTAACTGAACGAACACAATGTGTTTCTGGAATGGTGTTTTTTTTAGTGGAAGTTGGTTAGGAGGAGTAAAGACTTCACTCATAGTGTAAATACGATATAGTATGTACTACTGCTGTTCACAGTAAAGTGTTCGGAAAGGAAAAATGTAGCCCTAAGTTAGAATTTATAGTAGCTAAACAGGATTTTTAGAGTTAGTATCTAGATATGGACTTTTGGGCAAGATAAAGCACATTCTGCAACTACTGATCATTGTCATTAGCCCGATTTGTTGAAAAAAATCGGCCCATTCAATAAGCAATCTTAAAATTTGGCCGGATCTTAGGTAAAATCCCATAGCAAAATAAAAAGTGAAAATTCCGGTTGTTATACGAATAAAGGTATGAAAAAGAGTTTCTTCGTTAAGTATTAATTGATCAAACTGGGCGTTCGCCAGACGAGGAATGTCTGTAATGATAATTATCGATAATAAATGAATCACACTATAATACCAGCGTGTATGATAGGAAGAAGAGACAACGACAACGTAGTGGTTGTTGCGATCGCATCACGTGTGGTGACAGGGGGGGGGGGGTGTTGAAGGGGGAGACGGGGGGTAAATAGGAGAAGACTGATTCACTGAGATCATGCTGGACAGAATCTATGAAGAAGAAGCATGGCTGCAGGTACCATCTGTCTGCTCCTTCAACCAAGCACATACACAGTACCGAGACATATTTTTTTGCCCCAAACACACTGAATGCACTAGACGTCAGTGCAAAATCAGGGGTTCTCATCGTATGCAAGATGTCTTCTCTCAGCCAGAGACGGAAAAAAGGAAATAGAACGTCTTCTTGGTATCGGAATGGTAAGTAAAAAGGATTGAAAAAAAAGGATTGCTCGTGTGGATGGATATGTGAATGTTGTTGTTTACCTTTGGGTCGACTTCTATATCCCACTATAGAGAGGGGGAAAAATGTCAAAGAAAGATGTCATTGTCAGTATTAGACTTCGGTCGCACTCTGTTAAAAGTATCTAAAAGAATAATAATATTAGACCTCGGAATCTATTCTGTAGGCTTCACCTAAAATGCCGAGGTCTCATAATGATAGCAATAATGTTTGTGCACATACGCATGTGTGCTTTTCCGTAGTTTGAACCCCGTCCACGTCCACTGCGGTATGATTGCACCCTGTCCTTGTCACAGAATACTCAGACAATGCATCCGGTTGTTATTTAAGAGCATCTCAACTGTGTGGTTGTCGTGCTGCTCAGCTTCATGTATTCATTGTCCACGCTACTTGGCAGTTCAACTATCAGTAACAGCAAAAGCTGTTTGAGTTTAGCACTGTACGAAGAGGACTGTCCATAAGCAGGATTTAAAAATCAATGTTGACAGTTTCGTGCTAAGGACAATATTGACCATGCTAATAAGTCCTCGGGATCACATGTAATGTAATCTCAAATCCAAGAGCAGCTGGCTGAATTGAATGAGACTTTGCGTGAACTCTGCTTTTTGCACTCACAGCAAGAATTATGCAGAACAGATCATTCAATTCGGTCACCATTGGCCTGATCTATATGACTCAAATGTCTCCCAACCTTACGAGGAGCTGCGTGAATGAATCTTTGCCAGTACTGAGAAGCTGTGAATTGCTGTGATTGTGCGACGTGATTAAAGCTGCAGAATGCTAGTGTACTAGAGAATATTTTTACCTCAGTCCTGAGGAAGGGCTGCCAGTAAAAACTAGAGTAGCCAATTGCCTCCGTTGGTCTTAAAAAGCCCCATAAATTGAATCCCGAAAACTTAGTAGCAACCCTGGGTAATCAAAATTTGAGTCTCATGCTTTTAGACACGTCAAATCAGATCTCAGGGATACTCTGAGGCGTAAAGGCACAGTTGCAGATGCTCAGCCTTGGCGTGTCCTTTTCCACACCTTTATCATAAGCTTTAACTAAGCCGAGCTAACTTAACGTTATGTAACTTAACCTCACCAGAGTGGCAAGTCTGATCATCTCCCGAGCATCTGCAGCTTGTGCCTGTACGGATTACCCAGGGACACAAATAAAACTGTTCAATCTCTCTCATTAAATCATTAACTATGATTGCCTAATGACTCGCTTTTCAAAAAGGATGTTGTCAATTGTTGTGGACACCTCCGTACTACTTAGGCAGTTTGTGGCAGGTATACAGGGCATGCTGTAGTTGTATATATGTATGTACCATGTGGGTATGGGTATGGGTAGTTGCAGTACGTATATGTCACATACTAATATACTTATTGTACTGTCCAATGTTACTTACTGACACTTGGAGGAATGTGAGAGAGCTTTTCTTGACTATGTCACCCTTCAGAAATCAGACGCAATGCTTTTAAAGAACTTTTTGCTGTGCAACACGTGGTGGCAACTGAGCACTCGATGTTGCATCGTTCGAATGCAGATCGAGACTCTTCGTTGAGTGTCTATTTACAGGGTGCGTCGGAAAATTAAGATCACTCATAGTTTTCTTACAAAATAATGTAACATTATATACAGTCGTTGTTAGTCGAATATGAAACCAGCAGGGAGAGAGACAGACAGACAGACGGACAGACAGAGTCAGAATAAGAGAGACAGTGTAAGAGATAGAGAGAGAAACAGTATCTTGACCAGGATCTCCAGGTGCTGGAATCGCTTCTGCCAGCCAGCTGCCTGACACCATATGGAAAGGTAAAATATCTTTGGGTTATAAAGTACTTATCACTTAGTATATGGTACTACTATGTGGTTCGTCAGAGTGCACTCACTCTACCATTTATTCGGGCAATGTCGAGGTATCTGGCATCCTCGTCCGTCACCCATTTTTCACGCGAGTGACACTAATTCTGACGCACCCTGTACACGTACAGCACCAACCAGTAAAGGGCTGGGCTATTCCGCGAGTAGTAGAGTGACTTTAACACATGCTGAAAGAAGAGAAAGGAGGGTGGAAGAGGAAACAAGTGCATGATTGCTTACTTCTCCTCCTCTCCTCGATCTTCTTGGCCCTCTTGGCGGCCCTCCGGGCTCTCTCCTCCTTCTCCTGCTCGGCGCGACACCGGTGAAAGTTCTCAACGACGACACCCACGAACATGTTAAGCACGAAAAAACCCACGAGAAGCAGGAAAGATATGAAGTAGATCAAGCGCCATTCGTTGAAATTCTCGCGAGGCTAGAACAAGAACAAAAGGTGCATGAGGGGCTGAAGAGACGTGTATTTCCATATGAGTCTGATTGGGGTGGTTTTTGGGGGGAGGGGGGGGGAAGAGGGAAATTCCTGGGGGGAGGGAAAGAAAGTTATTCCAGTGCTTTTTTTGGTGTACCTGTTGATTCAGACCAACTGCATCCAGACCTTGGTACATAATGTTAACCCAACCATCCTTGGAGGAGAGCACGAACAAGGACATGAGGGCTTGCCCCAAGTTGTCGAAGTTGTACTTGTGATTGACCCAGCGGTTTCCGTTGCCGCTCAGCTCAAGGCACTGGGTTTTGTTCTGAATGAACTTGGCGTCGGGACCCTCGCAGTAGTAGAAGATGCCCTTGAACAGCTGCAACGGACGGATCAAGACTCAGTGATCATGTGACTCATCTCAAGGTCAACTCCTCTTTCTTTTCAATTATATCTACAGATAATAAAAATAAGCAGAGTCAGACCCTTGGGAGCAACGGACTTATTTTGGCATTTGGTTCAGTCATGATGATTGACGAACGAACTATTCATGCAGTTAAGAGCTGCTGGTTTCTAGCTACGAGTTATGAACTTCTAGCTCCCACTCGTGAACTTATGAAACAATTCAAAATTAACGCAGTTCGTTATTCACGCTGTATCATTGTAAGCAGGGAAATTGAATCGCTTCTAGCTGAGCATATCTCAGGCTCAGGCACTCACCTGGACTCCTAAGATTCCGAAGATAATGAAGAATGTACAGCAGATGAGCACAATGTTGCCAATTGGTTTGAGTGAGGAGAGTAAAGTCTGGACGACCAGCTTGAGCCCCGGGGCTCTGTTGATCACTCTGAGTGGCCTGAGCGCCCTGACGAGCCTGAACACCCGGAGGATTCCAAAGATCTTTGCTCGCTGCCCCAGCACCACGCTCATGAGCGTGTCCACCAGCGAGACGATGACCAGAGACCCATCCATCACGTTCCAACCAGATTTGAAGTAGGCAGTGTCGCCGTACACCAGCCCGGTGGCCACGGCCTGAAACACATTCGGGCAAATATGCAACGTGCGTACTTACTGAGTCCAACTTGTTCCTGTCCACACTGAACACAAGTCTGCATGTACGTGCATGCAGGAGATATTCCGCGCGTCAGGTACCTTGAGGAACATCTCGATGGTGAACACGACAGTGAAGACGTTGTTGAGTATATCGAGAATCTCCCTTTCCATCGACCACGGCGGGATGTTGGGCCTCTCCATGGCCAACGTGATGCAGTTCATGGCGATGAAGACGAGCACGATGAAGTCAAACCAGTTCTTGCTGGTCAGATCCTCGCACTGTAGGCGAAATCTGTAGGAAACATATGCACGCATGAATTTAATACTTGGGAACTGACTTAGTGCTTGACTCACTTGTCATCCGGCTTGAATACCCAAAGCGAGTAGTCCTCCCTCTCCCTGGTGAACGCGTACCACCTCCACCTCAGCCTCTCAGCCAAGTCTCTCAACCTGAAGGCGTAATTCAGTGCTAGCACAGTCTTTTTTGGGAGAGTCGTTGGTCTTCACAGAATCGAATTCTTTGCAAAATGGAATCAAGGCCAACAGTGAAAAGATGAAGCCCATGTAAAAAGCCACTTACTTTAGCGCCGAAATATGAAAGCAACAAAAGCCACGCTGAACTTGTACGTCACGCTTCTTTGGTTCACTTCAACAACCAGTTTGTTATTGAAGGTCTTGGCGATGTTAAAGTCCAACTTAGGACAGTCAAGATCACACCCAAGAAAGGACAAAAATGGCAAAAAAATGGGAATGAATTGGGAAAATATGACAGAATCGAATTTCCCCTCATTAAGACTTTCATAAATCAAGTGATTTTACCACGTTGAAGAAGGGTTTCTCCATGGAATCTTTCCAAAATCAAATTTCTTCCCAAAATCGAACTTCCCGAAATAGGGATTCGACTGTTCGCGCCAACGTATTAGTAGTAAGTATGTCCTAAGTAGGCTGAATGTGGGCATCTAGGCATGCCCGTGCGAATGGGACCGTTTGTCTCCCATTGAGAGTGCGTCCTATACACGTTGGTGAGTAGTCAAACCTGAGAAGGAGTCTTCTTCCTATATGAGTCGCGCCCACGCCGTCGTCGGTGGTCCTCGTTGTCGTGGCCGCCGCCGTCGTCGCACCGTCGCCCTCGTTTCCAGCGGCAGCGGTCCCGTTCTTCTCGTCCTTGCTGTCCTTGTCGTTCTTCGGAATGGCGTGAATCGAGTTGGCCCGGCCGCCGTTCTTGACGTCAGACGCCGCCCTGACGTCGTTGGCCATTCTGTAGCTGGCAGTTCGTCTGTGATGAATCCCTCCGCTGCCGCACTCGCAGCAGGCAGTCTTTTTCTTCTTCGTGCAGCGTTGGTGTCGTTGGTGTTGGTGACGCTGCTGTTCATCCTGACTGCGTCGAGTCGAACCACTTCTGGACAAAAAAAGGGGGGAGGATTACGTGGAGTCTCAACACTTTAAAAGTTTGCCTAAGGCATTATTAGGTTTGTATCATTTTCCATCATATCATATATGATTTAAGTTAATCTAGCAATGGGCATTGAGCACAGAATTACTTTGAGCCTCCTCCTTTTGACGCCCTCCGATATGCCGCGGTTGTGCCCATCGACGGCTGCGGAGGCGACTTTGGCCTCGGCAGAAGAAATTCTGTAAAAATTGGACTGGACTCCATCTCCTCCTTGGTGATCTGACGCGCCATGACGACCCTGTTGTCGCCGCAGTTCGGGCAGGGAGGAAGAACCAGCTGCCGAGGTTCGCCCATCTCCAACACGCTGGCGCGGAGGTTGTCCAGCATGGCCCTGTTTGAACAGATAAGCGTCAACAAAGAAATGGGAAGAGTTGTCACCTTGCTTCTTCACCTGCTCAGCCTCGGTGAAAGCCCAGATTGCTGCTCGCAGTCACAGAGAGAGAGAGAGAGAGAGAGAGAGAGAGAGAGAGAGAGAGAGAGAGCGAGTGAGAAAAGCGTACATCACAAGTCTTGCTCAATATGACGAAGCCTTTGCTCAATATGAAGTCTTTGCTCAATATGAAGTCTTTGCTCAATATGAAGTCTTTGCTCAATATGAAGTCTTTGCTCAATATGAAGTCT
>JAAUXU010135883.1_pt1 | contig 15745 bp, 17 predicted proteins | sample 7278151 | NCBI WGS metagenome assembly JAAUXU01 (sample SAMN14350113, study PRJNA611818) | marine sediment metagenome | isolation source: surface marine sediment (1.8m) | place: French Polynesia: Moorea | collected 2018-08 | reverse complement strand
TTGGACGAAAGTATTGAATAAAACTTACAACTACCGATTGGCACACATGGTTTTGCAAGGCCTGTCAAGTATAGTTAACATATTGGTGCTAAATAATTAACATTTTTAAAGTATTTAATTGTATATTCCGTTTTTTGCGATGCGTCTCGTTTTTTCAGAATATAAGGAGAGTTGAGTTGATGTGGTACATTTTCCCCGGGCACTAAACAAGTAGTGAATGTCATCCAAAAATTTCACGGGACCTCTTACATACTCATTGTGCATTTATGTGTAAGCTATTACAGCCTCTTTTTTTGCAAATGCTCCGGGGACGGCGGGGAAGACGAAAAAGAAAATCAACTACTACAGTAACATTAGGTGTTTTAGAGTTGTTGCTTAGAAAATACCAAAAGCTGTGTTTGAAGAAAACAGTGCTTTAGAATGACATAAAAATGTACCGATAATCAAGTCGTAACTGCAGTGATCTTGGATCCTACTTTTGAAAATTTTCGTGTTCGGGAAGACAACTGAGGAGGCTTTGGAAGTGCGTAGCGACTCCACTATACGCATGCGACGCGTAGCTGTGGATTAGACTGGTGCACTCTTGAGCCTGACAAACGTTTCATGCCGGTCGATGCGTCAATTCATGGGAATAGATTTCCATTTACTACATGTTCACGGCTTAAACCTCCGTACATTCGTTCATTTACGCTGAAGTTAGAGATCCTGAATGAACAGTCGAGCCTCGAGTTAACGATAATGTTGCTGCTTGCAAACTTTCGACTCTACTTCACGAGAGAAGTCGGTAACGATAGCTTGGCCCCTGACTGAATGTGACTGACTGACGACTTTTTGTACAAATCATACCATGGGTGCTTAAAGCCGCACTGTGCACCTCCTTTCCCAGGTGGAGTTCCCCAAGATGGCTCTCGTGTGGCAGCTCGTCAGCGGAGATCGCAATGAATTCCCGGACGACGCACTCACAGTAGAGGAACAAGTACGTATGCACTCTCAGTGTGCACTTGGCAAAGACGAGGGACAAGGACATTTTGCAGTGTGCTCTCCACTGGATGCTCTCGTACTCGGTGAACACAACGTTTAGGTCCGACGAGATTTTCTGGGCAGAAGACTTTCCGGACTCTAGAGGCGGCTCTCCCTATAGAGACGACGTCAACTACAATCATGGAGGTGCCAATGCTTGGCTTGCGCCAAGATCGCCCTATGGAGGATGGGCAGATCAGAGGCCACCATATGGGTCGAAGGCCTTTGGTGGAGGCCAGAGGACAAAGGTAGAACTCGACTATCTCGTGGTCGTTCGTGCAATGCGTGATGGGCACTTCAGAGGCCGTGAGATTTCTCTTGTGTGTGCCGCAGTTGACCGTATGAATAAGGCTTTTCCAGGCCTTGGCTTGATCAAACGTAAGAAGCGCGGCAGACACGGGCTTCGCCTTTGGAGTTTTGATGCTGAAGAGCTTCGCAGGAAAAAGTAGACTTCTTGCTGTCGCTAAATGTGCATTCACGATCCTACCGATAGCAATCTGGCCAACAAACTGACGAAAGCCAAATGCTGTTCCTGCAGGTTTGGCGCGATTGTGTCGACTCCCAGCCTAAGAGCAGATCGCCATGGGAACTCGGTGTCGTGTGGAGTCCCACTGGACCTCTGGCAGCCGGACCGATGCTGGCTGGGTTGGCAGCCGGACTGCAGCCACAGACGGTAACATGTTGGATTGGTGCAAAATCTTGTCCCTAACACTTGTATTGACAGGTGGACTGGGAGGCCGGTCGCGTGGACAACGGCTGGGCGGCCAGTCTGGCCGGGGACATCGGCCAGACGGCGCTGATGAAGCGAAAGGACCAACCTCTTATTGGTCCAGACGGATTCTTCAACTCCACCGTATGCCCGGCTGAGTTCTACCTGAGATCAGATCCAAGGTTATGTAAAGGCTTGAAATGTATATTTGAAGAAAAACGGTCAAGGTTCAAGGCCGTTTTGCTAATCCATTGCTTCCGAACAACTCATAACAGCTTTGTCAACTATTCAATGATGTGCATGTGGTATCTACGTACCAGTTAAGTGCAAGTTGCAAGCACTGAGCAACTGCAACAGCAGCTGCAAGGGATGCAACAGAGCACAAAGTAAATAATAGGTCATTGTGCACAGGTACATCTCTTCCACTGGCACCTTTAGCCACTTGACCGTAGCTGAGATCAACGGGGGTCTAGACGGTCTCCTGATGTCTAGCAGCGCGCTTCAGTGGGAGAGCAAGACCGATTTCACGCTGTCCCAGATCATCGACCTCTACTACTCCACCGAAGGACTCGCCCTGAAAGGTTCCACCCCCAGGCTCTCTGCGTGCGACAGATACGCCAACTACAAGGATGTACGAGTCGCTCCCTTGAACAGTGGCCTCGTCACTGACTTCCTTCTTGCAGCTGGTCTCGCCGTCTGAACTGAGCGAGCAGGCGTTCATATTTGGAGTGGAGCTGCGGAACGTGCTGGTGTTGCCGGTGGACGAAGACTCCTTAAGGACTGCCGTTGGACTGGCCAGACGAGAGCTCGACAAAGAGGTAGCCATCCTGGATCAGACTCTCAATGACTTCGGCCCCTGCGCCGAGAGCAGAGTGCGCCAGCAGGTGCAGCGAAAGAAGCATCCTTCGTCCTCGGTGTACGCTGACCTGAGTTCCATTGACGCTCAAGCCGAGTCTGAGGGACCTGTGGACGCTGCCTTCGTCTTAGACACTTCAGTCTACTCAGTGGAGGACCAAGAGTACATGAAAATGGTGGCGGCTGCGGTTGTCAACAATGCTGACGTGTGGGCCACGCTATACAAGGTTAACATAAAGTCAGATACTTCAGCAGCGTACGTGATAAGACTTGATTAATTGCCAGGACGACAGGGGCAAGGACATGCTGACCAACGGCGGCAGTATCTTCGAGTTGACCGACGGTCGCCGTGGTGACGTCCTCGTCAGTTCCAACCAACCCTACTACTTCCATGACAATGGTAACAACTCGTCAACGTCCGAAGGACACGACGAAACCATGAACAAGGCGGAACTGTCGTGCAACATGGTGCGCATTCCTTTCCCTCTGGTCGCGGATCCCGATCCTGGAGAGGCTCTTGAGCGCATTGCCTATCGCATCTCCGCCAGGCAGGACGAACTCGTGCAGCTGGGCGACGATGACCTGGTAGCGTACAACATGGAGTGAATGACCATCCCGTCTTTTATTGTGCTGTTCAGGTATCAGGCCGGGCCCTCGCCATCGTGCTCTTCTCCTTTGGCCGCGTGTCCTCGGACGACCGCCAGAGGTTGAGCGACGCCGTCTTCCGGGTACGTCGCTATTATCCAGCTGTGCGACTTCTCGTGGCCACTCGGTGGGCGCCGCCTGAAGAATTCGAGGACCTGGTGCTCTTCCCCAGCCACGACATCTTCGTGCTGCAGCCATACAACGATGAGCCGTTGGCTGAAGCTGACGGCTTCAGGATTGCCCGGCGACTGGCTCAAGTTCCCGGTCAAGTGACGTACGAGTGCGTGGACCCCGACAGACCCGAATATTCCGAGGCCAGGAGTGAACAGACCGTGTACGTGCGCCCCGACACTCAACGCTTTCTGGAGGTCAGACCGGAGTACTTTTATCGGGCCAAACAAGGCCTGGAAATTTTCTTCAACGTGGAGTACAACGGAGCCGAGATCTGCGCCAGCAGGGCCTCGCCGGAGGAGAGAGCCACCGGCGTGTCTCGCTGGGACGTCCACAAGTATTACTCCTCATCTTACAATCGTCACCATAGTCGCGAGCGTGGAGAGGATGAGTTCGACCCCGACGAGGACTGCAAGACGGCAAGCAACGCCGGCGGCCGGGGGGGCCGAGTCGATTTCCGCTGGGACGAGGATCCCTGCAAGGGCCAGAGTCTCACCAGATGCAGGCCCATCTACTTCAGGCTGGTGGGCTTGGACGCGGGCGGCACGCGCTGCACGACCGATCAAGGCTACCCATGCAGGACCGCTAACACCGCACTCATCAAGATCACGCACAAGGGGATGAAGTGTTCTGGTACCGTGACTGTCATGGAATGGAGGACGCTGACCTTATTGGTTCTCTTGGCTATCTTCTACGGTCGTGCGAAAAAACTTGGTTGAGCTTAAAATTGCGTCAAAGAGGACAGGATCACCCCTTGAGTGTCTTGCAGTGACGAACAACTTCTTTTATTGGCATCACCTTTTTACTCAATAGTGACATTACCCGTTCTATAGTAGTCACACAGAAGCCTCTTGGTCAGATTCAGTCAAAGCAAGGGGTGGGAACGAGCCGGGCTCGAGCTCGAAAGCTGGCGATTAGCTCGACTTTTTCCAGACTTGAGGGTGATTCGACCTTAACACCAGGTTGCTAATCTTATTAATTAGATTAGCAAATCTGGTGTTAATGTGGGAGGCTCACAGAGAGTGAGAGAGAATATAGATAGCTATTGCATCTGCTATCTATGCAGCGATAAGTCTATTTAATGTATGTGCATAGAGCAATAGTCATCCACGTAGAGAGCAATCTGAACTTTTGAATTCAAAGGTTCAGATTGTGGTGGTTCCAGCTCCTGCTCAAACATTCGCGGTCCCAGCTCCCCTTCAACTCTCATGTTGAGCCCCTGACTGAAAGCTCGGCACGAGTCGAGCTTGAGTCTTGGAAGCTCGGCTCGAATAGAGCTCGTAGTTTTTGAGCTCGTCTCACCCCTACCTTACAGTTCCTTGAAGAGTTCATAGGTAGCCAGTTGACCATTAAGAAGAAGTCTGAGTTGTCTGGTATGCCCTTGCTAACGAGCTTGAGCGGCGACGGCGGACTCGGGTTCGCCGGGAGCGTGAGCGTACGGACATATTGTTCTGCTTTTGACAATGTGCGGCACAAAAATCTGAATATTTCTCAAAAAATGAAACTTCCATGAAATGAATTAGTTGTGAAATAAATATTAAAAGTATCAAACAATATCAAAAGTTCCGTCTTTAACGAATTCAGAATCACAGTCTTTTTGACCTTTTCTTGTGGCCAGCCAGAACCGAAGAAAGCGGCTCTTGCCCACCACTAATCCGGACTCGATTCCACCACTGCATGCCAGTGCAGCACCTTCTCTGGCTGTGCTCTCCAGACCAGACTCGACTTGTACTTAAGCAACCTCGTGGAATCAGAAGAGCACAACCAGACAGGCAGCTATACTGAGGACCTCCACCTCGGCCTGAGGACCTTCACCTCAGGTGATCCGGACCATAAAACCCAAAACGACAGTGAAAGATGCAGTCATGCTCAGCATATGGTATCACAAATCGCTCAGAAATTAAGGGAATGTCTTTATTTGCATTCCCTTTTTGGGGAATGCTTCTTCCTCCTCTAGGAAAAGTGTGGATTCAGAGAGTCTGAAGAAAAATTGGGAGCCAACAACAGGTTCAAGATTGCGTGTCGAACGCTTCGAACCGTCACAGTTACATCCATTGAGGCCCAATTCAGTCAGGTGGTTTCCCAAAAGCGGAGCCATCCCATCAGTATTTTTTTATAATATAACATTGAAAGGGACTGTCAACAAAACGTAACTGAAGATATAACGGATCTCTTTGACCACAGTTTACCCTACCGCAGTCTATCCCCACCAGCCATAAAGAGACAATGAAAGGTTCAACTCTAGCAGAAAGGTTTATTTGGCCACATCATATAGTTCTGTATAACTGATGAACAAACATCAGAGCATACTGGTCAACGTGACCCAGAGGAGCCATATGATTTACACACAATGTACCATAGTTTCCATCGTTTAAGACGCACCCCGATTTGCGCATGATTTTCGAGATCCTTTCCCTTGGAGTAAGAAGAGGACCTGACTTGGCGATGTGAGAAGCCTTCAAGTAACCATTTGAGCCAGCTTCTCTCCCTTGGGTACAAGGGAGGTCAGACCCAGGTCCCACGCATTCCCGCGCCTATTTAGAGTGACGTCACGGTGGTGGACTCGAGCCAGCCGGCAGCCGGACAGACATGTCTGCCTGCACCACCGTCGTGACGTCACTCAGAATATTCATAACATACGTTGGGCCGGCTGGTGAAAAATCCTGGCTCTGAGTACCCTTGTTTGTACCCACGTATGTGACTTCGGCAATTTTCTTGGTACTTTTTTAACAACTAAAAATTGCGTCTGAGACGGCGGAGAATACGGTATGCACATGGAAGTGACTGCCTAAATGCTACCACATATGATATGAGCAGTTTTGGAGACGGTATACGTGAGTGTCATACAACCGCATGTCGCTTAAGCCCCGCTCATCTTGCTCTTTCCAGTTGCGTCCGGACTACATACATGCATACATACGTTTACTTCTGGCCCAACGTACAAGCAACTACGTACAATAATATTTTTTCCTCTCCTTCTCTTTACCCTGTGCCGTAACTTACATACACTAGCACTCGATGCTGATGAGGTCGGTCTTCCTAACGTCCTCTCCTGCCCTTGCTGGGTCCAGGCTTGGGCTCTTCTTCGTCCCCGGAGTCGTCGTTCGGGCGAGATCGAGCCCGAACTATTCTCGTTCGACGGCGACTCTGCAACATCATGTTAAAACGTACGTGTTAAGGTGACGTAAGTAATGTTCCTGCACGTCAAAAAGAAGTGCTGACTTGCGTGGTTGTGTTCGGGACTCGTCTAGGCCAAATGACCTAGCAAATGGGCCTTCCGAACTTGTCGAACAAGTGTATCCTCACCTCCTCGTCCGTCTCATCGATTTGCTGCGTGTACTTTGGCCCGCCCGCTCCCGCCGCGGACTGCAACCTGATCCTCTCCGGGTCCGTGGCGTTGGCGTTGCCCCTTCCGTTTCCCGTACCAATGTGTCCGGTCTCGCCGCTTCCGCCACCGCCGTCGTCCCCACTCCTGAAGCAGTTGGTAGCCGCGCCTAGGGCTGGCCTGAGGAGGAAGAGCATCTGGAGGTCGCAGCGGGGGATGTTGTAAAACACGGTCAGCGTCAACATCATGGCTGTTACCCCGATCAGGAGATAGACTGTTAAAAGAGCATAATTCTGTTCGGTGAGCATGATTGGTGTTGCCTCTATGAACATTACAAGTACACGTTATTCATGGTACGTACAACTGAACAGAAATTAATTTCATGCATATTCTAATTCTGGTGAACTTCCAGCGCGGGACACATACACGTAGTGCACGCTTTGTACAGCGGCCTCCACTGCTGTCCTGGAGTGTCCCCGGGGATGAAGTCGCCCAGTCCGATGGTGGTGAGCGAGATGAAGCAGTAGTACAGCGAGTCCAGGTAGTTCCACCCGCTCTCCAGCAGGGCGAAGATCGCGGCGGGCACGAGGAACAGGAACGCAATCACCACTGAGCAAACCTGGAAAGTCGACGTGACAACATACTGCAGGGTGGACAAATGAGAATTTAGGGTGCAAAACAGGATAGGCGAGTCGCGAATCTCCTATTTGATGAGTAGTGAGTAACATCGACTTTTACTTTTTTGTGAAAAAGTAACCAATTCAACACGCCTAGCTCATATCGGACAGCCTGTAAAGTCCTGAATGGAGGACAAGAGCCCAAGTGCTGCTACGCAGGTACTGACACACACGCGGACTGCGTGAAAGCAGCGCGCAGAACGCCCGATTGTGTTGTACTTCTCGCACTTGAACGTGTCAAGGACGAGAGAAAGTGTGGGGGCCGCACTTCAGGTGTCGTCCGGGTGCTTATGCAGCAAAACGAGGCTTTTGTGCTTCTTCGATAATCTCATGAGCTTAAGGTTGACTTTCTTTGTACGGATTTCAGTCCTGACCTCGCGCTTCTGCATGACGAGCATGAGGACTGCTTCTGTGGACTGTAACACCTATCAGTGCTTCTTCGGCCTCCACCAGATGCGGCCTCCACTTAGGTCGCACAGACCGGAGGTCATGCCCTAGCAAACCGCTTGCTATCAAACAGGACCTCGTGATGATTTCCTATTTTAGACTGGAGAGGCCGATGCTTCATGATTTCAACCGTGGTCTTGGTGTAAGTCATGCATTATACATCAACATGATAGAAAACATTATAGAAAAAATCTAAACGGTAAATGTTTCTTGCTTTCACATATGAATCATAACATATGGTGGACTCCAAAATCTTGCTTTTATGCAAGTAAGCAGCCACTTTTGGTGGCCGCGACGGCAAAGGCAATAAATCATATATATCAATAAATCATATTTTCCCTTTAGAATTTCCCTATAGTGTTAGCATTTTTTACCTCTCATCCGACTCGTACAGGGTGTTCACGTCGAAAAGTGCTAGTGACTAGGGAAGGAGGAAATTTGTGTCCTTATTTCCAAGGCAGTTAATGAGTCAGCATGGCAGCCTTAGTGTGGGCCTCAAAGTTCCTGATCAATCTGCAACACCTTGTATGCATAAAGAAGAATCGTCAAAATTGTAGGGAAACTCTTGACGGGGAAAAAGCCTCACCAAATTTCCCCATACTCTCCGTAGTAGGTGAGCGGCCCATGGCGGCAATCTAAAGGGATGGACAGCTTGGAGGCAACGAAAAGGACAACAGGGTGTTCAAATGTGGCAATGGTGAAAATGGTGCATCAGAAAGTGACAGAGGCTTCGGCAACAACACAATGGCGGCCAAAAAGGACAATGGGGACTTGGATAGGCAACACCGAGGCCACCGAGGGAGACCAATGGACAGGCAGACAACGTGCCTGAATCTTTGCACTGGGTGCATCTTAGCGGAAAAATAGACAATCCAAGAGGAGTTTGGGGCCGATTTCGGGCCGATTTCGGGCCGATTTCGGGCAAATAATGGCAAGAGAAAAAATATGAAGGGAAATGCATAATTTGAATTAGAAAGGGAATCTGATGTACGTACTATATTGGTTATTATGCGTTTAGCATGATGGTTGCTACAAAGTTTTTCATGTGACTTTCAGCCAAATATTCGACACATTTTGCTCCGTTTCTTTTAGAAGTGCTTGGGAATTTTCGTCGATTCCTCCGAAGAATGGCAGAATTGTGAATTTTTTTGCAATGTCTACGTATTGTGCATACTGCACAGTGAAAAAAGTATCGTATTTCACGCCTACGAAGGCCGTTTGCCTTTGTTATCACAATTTTTGTACATTATTTCCACAGCTTGACCGGCTCTGGACCGAACTATGTAGCTTGCGTGGAAGGTATCGCAGCCGATGTTCTCTGCAGTAAGAGGGAAATTTCCCTTGCGGTGAATTTATGATGACAGAACGGGAACGAGATCTGAAAGGCCTACTCATTAAGCCTTGGGTTATTAAACATTGATGCTAATGCTGTACTGATCGATTCGGTCTCTGCGACCCTGGATGACAAGGGTCTAGGACAACGATGAAAAATGCCTGCCAGTTGCAGCTCATGGAGTCCTCCGCTGCGCCAACCCCGTCGACCCCAACAGCTTGGACTGGAGGATGGTTAAGCTAGAGCAGATTTGTTTAGGGGGAACACAGGCAACCAATCTGGGGGACCGGTAGCTGATTTGAAGCAAAATTAGTCCATTTGGAGCATACGTAGTCAAATTGGTGCCCAAGTGGTCAATTTTAGCACAAGAGCCTTGAATTGGTGCACAATTAGCTGATTTGGAGCGCGCCATTATTGAATTTGGAGCACGTGATTTGCTCACTCTCATTCTAGCACCAGATTATTAAAGGTAGTCGTCCTCAAACCTGAGCCAAAGAACTCTACTTTCTCTTCTGTCATTCTAACTTAATGGCACGGTTTTTCGATACGTTGGTTTAGTCAATGTACCTGCAATGACTACGTAAAAAACAATCGACTCTCTGGGCAGACCACTGGCAGGTCAGTGGCTAGCCAGAACCTTGAGCAAAAGGCAAGATCATAGCCAGAGTCCTGCCAAAACTCTCTCGCAGCTTCACCATTGCTGGGCTAAGGAACGTCAACTGCTACCTCGCATCCAGCATTGATGAACCTGAGATTGTCTTGCTGGCACTTCTGAAGTACTCGGCCGTGGGAGGTCCTGAACCTGTCCTATGGTCTGGAGGACTCACGTCCATACATTCACGTTGAGGCTTACCATAGAGAAGTGTGCTATATATATGGTTGTTGGCTGCCATCTTCCACCCAGACGGTAGAGCATCCAGTTGAGACCCGTGTTGACCGGGATGAGGGCCCGCTGGACCACCGCAGACAAAAGGATCAGAGTCATGGGGATCCCCAAGATGGCGTACAAGATGCAGAACACCTTGCCCTCGGAACTGAGAGGAGACTGATGGCCATAGCCTGAGGAGGAGAAACTTTGAGTCGAGGCTTGTTCACTTCTCATTCGTCGGACTTGCCTATGGTGGTGACCACCGTGGTTGCGAAGAAGAAGGCCTGGCCGAAGCTCCACGATGGGACGCTCGTGCCGTTGCGGAAGATAGACACGCCTCGGTCGTTGGCACGAATCACGTTGGTCATGAACTCCTCAAGGTCACTATCTGCGAGGGCGAGAAGAAGCAGAGCCGACTGCTCAGATCAACCATGGTAAGATAGTACAGAAGCACCCGCATCTCAGCCAGGGAGATTGAACAGAAGGGAATGAGGTCTGTCTACATACAATCCACAGAACACAGATGGCCCCCCTGTGCTCTGGCAGAAACATCGACAATGAACCCTATTGAGGTTCGTAATGACTACAGCACTCACACTGACTACGCACAGGGTGACCTGACCTTAGGCCTTAGGACACAGAAAAATGGTCATATCCCAGGCACCATTTTCGTCACAATATCAGAATCAGAGGAAAAATTCGCATACATGTATACAACCATTTCATGCACAACCTCCTTCAATACAGTCTTTTTGTCCTCTTTTTCTCCACAGCACATGAGTCACGGATTGTTTCTCTGCCTAGATCCTTCCACGCAGCCTCAAAAGTGCTTTGACCTCACTCCTCCTCTCTAGAATGACCTACGCAGTATGGCCAAGTCCATGGGATTCGATGAATACGAGCCTTGTTTAAAAGGGTCCCAACAGACATTTGAGTCACCCGGGTGCCATTTGTTTCGCTTGGCACTTGTATGCTTTCTGCATAGGAGGGGACTCTCGCTCGGAAGGACTTCGGAAAGTCCTCCCCCCTCCCCAGTAGAGCCGGTCCAGTTGGACGTCATGAAAACACTTCTTCAAACGCACTGGCTTGACCTTGGGAGTTTAAACATGGGCGTGGCTCTTGTGATGCTTTTCATCATTGCAATAGCTTTTGACAGGATTACACTGGTGGTTTGCGGCTATGTAAAAAGCTAAAGTAAAAACGATTTTTTTTTTTTAAGCATTTCTGCCCTAAGGCCACTCAAAGTGCAAAGTTGAGGCCAAAAAATTGCTCGGAAATGATCAATTTTTGGTGCTCACGCGGTCAACTTTGCAAAGCTACAACTTTTGAATGGACTTAGTTACGGGGGTGGTTCACCCCTCTTGGGAAAGCTCAAATTCTCCTCTGAAACCGAACTGATGTGTACTCTTGCTGTAGGACAGGGGTTCCCAAACTATGGCACGCGAAGATGTCTGAGGAAAAAAGGAAGACTTTTTTCTACTATTCTACTCCGTGCTTTTCCTGGTGATTCCGCGGACTAATGTGAGTGGTGGCACGGGAAGCGTGGTGAAAGTCACATAGTGGGAGGTCAGTAGAAAAAGCCTTGGAATCCCTGTTCTGAGACTTCTCATCTTTTCAAAACACTGACACGTTCTAAGTGTTTCGATTCTGACGGACACCTCTGCATTCCATCTGACTAATGCAACCTTTCAAGGTCTGATTGGCCAACTTCAGGCTGGAACCCTAGCAGAATGTGAATAACTGGCACCTTCTGCTATGCCCATGCATGAATGCACCACGTCTGCTTGTGGTGCAAGGTGCAACAACGACTGCCCAGCGTGACCAGGCGTCATTCCTTTCGGTGACAACGCTGCTGGATATTTCTATGTGAAATAAAACTCTGCTCGGTTGCACTTATACGTCCTTGCACAGCCGCCGGGACTCGGTACTTGAATGTCAAATAGAGGGGATGAACCTTGGCCAGGCCTTCGCGTACCTACCCTACAAAGGTGGTCAGTGCTGTGTCCACACTTCGTTCAACAATAGCCGCCTTAATGTTCAGCAATTTCGACGCACACGAACTTGTGCTGCACTTTTACGAGAAGGCGTGCAAAATTGCTTCTTCTGATGAAGAAGAAGCATTTGGGCACCTGCAACCGTCGATGCCGCAAGTGCCAGTTGCTGTTCCAGTCCACGTTGCTGCGCAAGTGGTTGCATACAGTACGTGGCCACTTGTGGCTCTTTTCCAGAGAAGCCCTCTTATTTTTCCATCGGTAATCTGCCTACGTACGTATCTATCTCTCACCCAGTGAGCTGTTATATTGACATGTAACAGCTCACTATAATAGATGGCTGCTCTCACCATACTAAAAACATTCCTGCAACAGCTCAGCCGTCGTCCATACGTGTCAACTACTACTGACAAAGCAATTTCTGTGTTTATTTGCTTTGCTCTGGCTGATCCATCTAAGCAAGTGGCTTTCCCAACTACTGTACAGGGTGCATCACAAATTAGTGCAGTGTGACTGCCTCATTTAGAGCCACGTACAAGGAGATATTCTGGCTTTTGGTATTTGAGCATCAACGAGTGTAAAGTTGAGGTTCTTGCCTACCTTGCCAGCGTTTTTTTGCGCCCGAACGTCCAGTCATTTCATCCTACAGAGATTCAAAAACCTCCTTGTTCAAAGTCTTTGAGTTTAGTCTATCTCAGTCGATGCTACCGTTGCTGCCATACAGATCGTTGTGCTTGTTCTCATCTGTTTAGTTAAAACATTTATTTACATTATTCATTTGTTTTTTCATGTAGCAAAGTGCCTTTGACCTCTTCAGAGTCATGGACAAGGATCTTTCCTCTCGATTCTCCTTTGTCAACAACCCCTGTTCTCGGCTGACACTTCTTGTGATACATCCGGTACGAAAGGTGTTGTAATTGTACAGACTCGGGTGGAAGGACGATTCAGTGTAAAGACAGCGTGACAAATTGGTGCACTCTACCTGATAGGCAGATGTGTTTGGTGAGGAAGCGCTTCTTCTGCTCCAAGAGGCTGTTGATTTCTTCCTTCTCGAGTGGTCCCTCAATCGCTTTGAAGACGGATGCGCCCAAGGCCAAGTAGAAGAGAAAGAACATTCCTACCAACGTGTGTATAAACGAGAACGTCAGTACAACAAATCTCGACACCGTGAGAGAGAAGCAAGAAGAAGAAGAAAAAAAAACATGCAAAGGACTGACCTAAACCCAAGAGCCTCCAGTTTGTCCTGACGTCGCCGCCGCTGGAGTGCTGATGCTCCTCGATGCTGCCGCCGTCCGAATGGTTGTCCATGTTGCTCCTTCCCCCCTTGTCCTTAGGCGCAAGAGGCTTCTTTATGGAGTCAGCGTCCACGGAAAGCATCCGAGCCATTGTGAACGAGGCATTCGCTGAAAGTTGTGACACGATCCTCTGGATCAACTCTTATGCATCTTTTCATTCCAAACTTTCCAGCTGTCACACCGGTCAAAGGCTGCGCCTGACCATCGAGATCCGGTGTCGGAAAGACAACTCCAGAGTGCCAAAGCTACTACGAGGCAGGAAATTCTCTCTTTTACCTTGCGTCTTCTCTTCCCTCGTCGAAGAAGAGCTCAGTTTTGCTGCTTTCAAACTTGGTCCTCACTTGTCTGTTTCTTCTTCTTTCTCTGCCCCAGCCAGCTGTTGCTCTTGCTGCTTTTGGGACATATATGCAGTAAGGGGGGGGGGGAGAAAGATTCCCCCCTCCTCGCTCACGCGGACTCGTACATACGGGGAACAAACTCGCCGCTCTCTTTTCTCTCCTCGCTCTACACGTCAGAAGACGCCTGGCAGCAAAGCAGGGGGAAAGAGAGAGCCTCTTCTCCAGACTAGTGATGGACCGAGCTGAGCCGAGCCGGAGAGCCCCTTTTGCAAAATTTGGCCAAGGAGACCTGCGAAATCTTTGAAGGAAGACTCAAGTGTGAACAACGAGCGCAATGGAGATGGAGTCTCTTTCACCCTTGCACGGTCATTTTCCACGATACATTAGGATTGTGACGCACTTTGGAAGTGAAACGCAACATTGGCCAGTTGCAAATCTCTTTTGCACAGTCTGTATTCCTTTGTATGTACCTAATGAGAGTGTAAAAGTGTACATGGCAAATCGCCTTGGTCCACAGAATGTGACTTGCGTCCAAATGCGACCTCTTCTTGTATTGGGTAAAAAAGCTCAAAATTTTGGGCTCGTCGCATCATTAATTCATACCGTGCACCTTACTCATACGATGAAATAAAGACGTACGTAAGTGCAGAAGACAAACTCGTACGTGTAAGAGGTCTCAGCCTCTCACGTTACAAGATTTTCGGGAGCCACAGGGAAAAAAAGCAAAAAGTGAGAAAAGTGAACATCCCTGAAAGTTCTGCTACGTCAGTGAGACATAGCATTAACTTGTCTATGTCACACATGGGAAATGCGAGGCTGTTAAAGACTCGTATGAGCTGAAAAAGTATCAGCAGCAAGCAGTATGTTAAATGAAGGCCTGACAGCCAGGAAGGCCTGGCAGTCAGAAAGGCCTGGCAGGAGCCTTTCCTTCGTTTCGCCAAAGGTTAATGTTGTCGGGCTGCCACTGCTGTTACGAAAGGAGAGAAACGAGAAAGTTGGTTGGAAGAGAGAGTGCAGAGGTTCGATTTCACCTACGGGCAGTGCAGTTCCCACATGATTGCATGGGCTTTGGATAAAACCCAGTTAGCCCCTGATTAGCGGTACCTCATATTTTCCACTTTATATCGCTTTCTTAACAGAGTGCCTTTTTTGAGGTCGGGTGGAGAGAGGGGACATCAACAACACTGAACCAGAGCAGAGGTCGGCCAACATCTTTGATGCAGTCAGCAAGGTGTGCTCTGTCATCCCAAAGGGGCTGGGTACCATCATTCCAGCCAAGGTATCCTGCATGAGGTGTGTCGTTGTCAGGATGATGGCGATGATGTGGAAGAACGCGGCAATGACCAGAATGAAGATGAGGGACCTTAATGTGCTCGTAGGACTGGAATGGCCACAACCCAAGGGTCTATTGACAAAAATGCTGTAAAGACAGAAGTGCATCCTTGAAAATTTCATCCAGTTTCTCCCCAATAAACCCGGCAACCAAGTAAGGTGACAAGAGGACGCTTTCCGGCTTGGAGCCTCCCGTGACTCTGCCTTTTGGGCGCTCTAGCGTCAAAATGGGCACTCACCAATTTAAACTTATTCACTTAATCTTCTGCCTCATTGTGTCAATGACTGAAATCACCTTAAAACCCAATCCCCAATCACCTTAATCCCCAATATTTTTCATCCATTGAAATCATGCAACATAGTCCGGCTTTGTCAGTTGTCTTATACATACGACATGAGAAAATACCGAATGACACTTTCATTTCTTGTAAAAAAGCCATCGTGAGCCGATTTCAACTGAACTGGGCTACAAGCAGGCATGGTGCATTCAATGTCACTTCAAACATCCCATGTGTATTGAGGCTACCCAGAATCCTTCTCTTCCCCATATCTCAAGTCAGTCACACTCTTAGGTCCAAATTCAAGCAGAGCATGAGCATTCCACTTGGATGGCCAATATGGTGCTGTTAGATATCCAAGAGCTTGAATGTCCAAGAGCTTGAATGTCCAAGAGCTTGAATGTCCAAGAGCTTGAATGTCCAAGAGCTTGAATGTCCAAGAGCTTGAATGTCCAAGAGCT